>Ga0335398_10008599_pt1 | contig 12056 bp, 12 predicted proteins | sample BON03_FD_205742 | JGI IMG/M metagenome (GOLD analysis project Ga0335398, IMG submission 205742) | Freshwater microbial communities from Lake Bonney liftoff mats and glacier meltwater in Antarctica - BON-03 (spades assembly) (version 2) | ecosystem: Environmental > Aquatic > Freshwater > Ice >...
GCATCAAGTTCGTCACCCCAGCACAGCGCCACAAAGGCGAAGATCAGCAGATATTATTGAAACGCCATCACGTGTATGAGCAAGCCAAACGTGACATGCCAAAGCGTTGGAACAACCGAGCCACTCGTAACTGGCAACCCATTAATGAAGTTTGGTTAAACCCACCAAAAGAGCACATTAATGAATCAATAAATTTAAAGCAGGCCGCATGAAAGAACGGACATCTTTGTTGACAACTACCGATATTGGGTGCGGAATTTCATCGAAATTACCGATTTATGCACAAATACTTCCGGTCGGTAGCTACCTCGGACTCGAACCGTTGACTAAGATCGTACGCCGCGACTACCCCTGTATTATCGGTGCAGTCAGTGAAAAAATTCCACTCGCCGATCAATCCGTCGATACAATTGTGTTTGCAACATCCCTAGATCATGTTGAAGACATTGAAGCGACCGGCCGTGAGGTCCGTCGTATTTTAAAACTGAATGGTCGAATAGTTATCTGGACCGGGATTTACGACCCGGAGAGTATTTCTCAAGCCAAATCGTTCCATCCTATCCTGTATCACGGCAGCATGTTAAAGAGGGTCGTTCGAGGTCTGCTAATACCACTTGATTATCTCTATCTTCTTTACCGAACCGCCCAGCGTGCGCGAAAAATGAAGAATAGCATTCCACTTGATAATGTTCACTTCAGATATTACACCCGACAGAGCATTGAAGTGCAATTGGAAGTGTGGGGTTTCAAAGTATCGCGACGAGTGGTAGTTCCCGGATCAAGCTCGATGTTTATCGAGGGATATATTGAGTAGAAATACCGTTGATGTCTATATCCTCACCCAATGGCAATATAATATTGTTTGTCGACAATCGATCGATGTTTGGATTTTCCTTCTGGTCGGTGGCGGCGGATTGCTGGCGTCGGGCGCGGCTTACCTCGGGATCCTCTGGGTCTCGATCGGGCAACACGCGGGATAGGGGAAAGCAATGGGACGGATAATCCGTAAACTCGGCTTTCGCGCCTACCTACTTGGTATGCGGCTTGACGGGCGCATCATGCGCCTGTGGCGCCGCAAGGCACTGGAAATTGCCACAGGTCGCGCCCTGCCAGGACTCTACATCGGGTCTGACGTGCGTATATTGGACACTGAAAACTTGGTCATCGGGCGTAACGTCTCGCTGCATTGCTGGAGCTTCATTTCAGCGCATGGCGGCTTGACCATCGGCGATGACGTCGCCATTGGCCATGGTTGTTCGATCCTGACCACCGAACACGGGTTCGGCGATACTGCCGTTGCAATCAAGTGGCAGCCCATCACACGCCATCCGGTGACGATCAGCGATGATGTTTGGATAGGCGCCAATGTAACAATCCTCGCCGGCGTGACGATCGGTCCCCGGTCGATAATTGCAGCCGGCGCTGTCGTGACCCGGTCATTTCCAGACGGTCATGTGATCATCGGCGGGGTCCCCGCGCGGGAAATTCGACGTCTTCCTGTACGGGCGGAGGGCGAGTCCACATCGTTTGAACACGGAGAACATCATGTCTGACGAAATTATCAACCTTTCGGGTCGCAAGGTCCTTGTCACTGGCGGCGCTGGCTTCATTGGGTCGCATATCTGCGAGGAACTGCTGAACGAGGGCGCGCATGTCATCGCGCTTGACGACATGTCTGCTGGGCGAGCGTCGAACGTGCGCATCTTCGAAGATCATCCCAACTACCGCTTCGTTCAGGGCAGCGTCTGCGATGACGACGCCAAGATGCATGATATCTTCGACGGGCTGGATACAGTCTTCCACAACGCCGCGTCGAAGAAGAACATCTGCCTGCATGACCCCAAGCAGGACCTTGCTGTGAACGCCGAAGGGGCGCTGAACCTGTTGCTGTTGGCCAAGGAGCATGGAACGCGCAAGTTCGTTCATGCTTCCACCGGGTCGGTCTATGGCGAACCCAGCGTGTTCCCGACTGACGAGACCCATCCGCTGCGCCCAGTGTCCTATTACGGCGTATCGAAACTGGCCGGTGAGCGCTACGTCGACACATTCCACCAGCTTTACGGCATGGACACCACGATCCTGCGCTATTTCCACGTTTATGGGCCGCGTCAGGAATCAAACGAATTTGGCGGCGTGGTGTCGATATTCATGCGCCGCATCGCCGAGGGCAAGAACCCAATCGTTTTTGGGCATGGAGAACAGGTGCGGTCGTTCACCTACGTTAAGGACTTGGTCAACGTGAACCTTCGCGCGGCGACGATGCCGGCAGCGACCGGGCAGGTCTATAACGCTGCGTCGGGCATTCGGGTCACGATCAACGATTTGGCGTCGAACATGCTTGAATTCTCGCGGCGCAATGACCTGACGGTCGAACATGGGCCCGAACTGGTCGGTGACATCATGAATTTCGATATCGACAACACCAAGGTGCGTAAAGAGTTGGGGGTCAGGTTCCAGCAGGATTTTTGGGGAACGCTTCAGAATTCGCTTCGGGATGTACATTCTTTCCTGGCGCTCGCTTAGAGTCCGATTTCACGATCAGGGATCATGGCTTCGGCTTAACAGGTTTGCGAGTATGGCGGCGACATTGACGATGTGTGAAACTTCGATCCGCATCTTTTAGTGCCGACCGCTGTGGAGCCATCGATTAATGCAGCCAAGGGAACTCCAGCGTAATACATAGCGCATCGCATTGATCATCTTTTGGAAATCCAGCTCGCAAGGTCGGCCCGGCCAAAGCACCAACGGTGCGATCCCAATCGTCAGCGGTTAAATCGGCAAGATGGAACACTTATTCTTGTTGATAATCTTGAGTCCGCCCACTGCTTTCTTTGCTCCGCGTGCGCGCCGGAATCAGACCTCATTTCGTGTAGGGGGATCAAAATCTAGTCCTCAAACAACGTGTAAATCGCACAAAAAAAACTACTTCTTAGGGACAATAATAGATGAATGAATCGAAACTGAAGAGATGGGTTAGGAGGACTTTTGGCGGAAATCATGACCCGGTTGCGCGAAATTCTGCAATACATGATAAAATTGCAAAAAAGTATGACGCTGCTCTTGGGGAGATATTCAACGATATAGAGCAGCAACGGATCAGATCTGCCCTTGTTCAAGTTTCTAATTTTCTCGACGGACCCGCAGAAAAATATCATGCCCTCGATTTTGGAGCAGGTACTGGAAATTTAACTAATCATCTTTTACAACTGGGCTTTAACGTAACCGCCGCCGATGTATCCATCGAAAGCTTGGAGGTTCTAAAGAATAGATACAATTGCAGAACCGTTCTGCTCGAGAACGGATCAACAAAAATTCTTACCAGTGACAGTTATGATTTAGTTTGCCTCTATTCAGTTTTGCATCACGTTCCCGATTATTTGGCATTACTTGTGGAGCTAGATCGTATTTGCAAGCCGGGAGGTATTATTTATATAGATCATGAGAATTCACCAATGTATTGGGAGAGGTTGGAAGAATTCAAAAATATATACAAAAAGATTAGTAAAATGGACTTGAGTAAATATATTAGATTTTCGAACTATGTACACAAAATCAAATCAATGTTTATTCACAAATACACAAATGAGGGCGACATTCATGTCTGGCCAGACGATCATATTGAGTGGCACGATATAGATCGCACGCTTGAAAGTTTAGGCTATAGGAGAGCGTTTGAGAGCGAATTCTTGTTGTATAAAGGAAATTATATTAAAAATGAATACAGCAAGGTAAATGATTCATATTGCGATATGAGGTGCGCCGCATACAAGGCTCTTAGCCATTGACAGAAAGACTTTTTCCTGCCTCATGATGCATGCTACGTCAAGGTCTTTGCAGATCTATTCTACTCTTTGATCAAAACGAACCCAGACCAACTGATTAGCTATGTCTAAGCTGATGAATTCAGGTAAAAAATGCGAAACCTTCTCTATATCGACTCGTCGTACACCTTATCGCAGATTCGTGCACGAGGACTTGAGCATGTGTTACAGGTCCGGTTCCTTGATGGGTATTTTGACCGCGTGTGGTCTGTGCACCCGGTTGATACGCATCCCGTATCTGATCCTGATACTGCTAGCGTCGGCCCTGTTGTCTTCGAACGCCTAGACGAATCTCATGTCTTCGTACGTGGGCGCTACGGGCGGTTCGCCGCGCTATCACGCATCGCGCCGCTTAATGCGTTGCTGGCGTTGGTGTCTTTCGTGCGTGCGCTGATCAAACTGGTCCGGCGCGAGAAGATCACCGTCATCCGTGCCGGCGATCCGCTGTTGTGCGGGTTGATAGGGTTGCTCGTGGCGGGCCGGACAGGTACAAAACTGGTGGTGCGTATCAATGGCGATCACGATATGATCCGCGCCAATACGGGTATGCCGATCATGCCGTCGCTGTTTCGGACCGGGGCTATCGAGAACCAGGTCGAGCGCATGGTGCTTTCGCGCGCGGACCGGGTCTTTGCTCCGAGCAGCAATTACAGTGACTTTGCGGTCCGCAAGGGGACGCCGCCTGATCGCGTGTCGCTGATCCGCTATGGAAACCTGATTGACACCCGGCACTTGAGCGACCCCGCAGGGCGGGACGATGTCAATGCCGCCGACCTGCGAGAGACGTTGGGAGCGCGTCTGTGGATGGTGCATCTCGGCCGGCTGCAAAAGCTCAAGCATGCTGAAGATTGCTACGAGGTGTTGCGCCTCATCGCCGTGCAAAACAGCGATGCAGGGCTTTTGCTGATCGGCGACGGCCCGCTGCGTGAGACCATCGCCGCGCGCGCCGAAGCCGACGGGCTTAGCGAGCGAATTCTGTTTCTGGGAAATATCGAGCAGGACGCGATCACCCGGATCCTACCCCGTTGCACGCTCGCGCTGTCTCCGTTGACTGGGCGTGCACTGGCCGAGGTTGCCTTTGCCGCGCTGCCGATCGTTGCCTATGATCTCGACTGGCAGTGCGAAATGGTGGAAACCGATGTTACTGGCGTTCTGGTGCCCGCAGGCGATATCAAAGCGATGGCCGAGGGAGCCGCGCGTCTTTTGGCCGATTCTGCGATGCGGGAAAAACTCGGTAACGAAGCGCGTCGCAGGGCCTTTGACATGCTCGACCCGCAAGAGCAGACGCGTAAGGAGATTGAGGCATACGCAAGCATGGGCGTCCTGCCATGAGCACCGCATTAAACATTGTGCACATGATCCCAGCCCTGACAAAGGGAGGTGCCGAGCGCGTCGCCTTGGATCTGGCAAATGCCAGCGCCCGTGACGGACACTGCGTCACGCTGGTTGCCTGCTGGAAGGTCGATGAGCAGGTTCTGCGCGTGCGCTTGGCTCCAGAGGTTCGAGTTGTCTACATGACTGAGATTCCAGGCGGCAGGCTGCTGCGATATTTCGCTGGTCTGAGGTGGATACTAAAGAACCGCAAATGGTTGGCTGGGAAGGATGTTATACACCTGCACTTAACTCAGGCGGCTGTTTTGGGCACTCTGTTTCATGCCCTGCGCTCTCTGGGCTGGGGCACAGGACCTGCGATCATCGAGACCTATCACGCAGTCGGCATGAAAATTTCGCAGCGCATGCAGGCTTTTCACGCCTGGAACTGCCGACGGCGCGACGGCATCGCGTTAATGGCGCTAGATCCCTACTGGCGTGACTTCATCGTGCGAAACCCGAAACTTGTATGCGAACTGATCCCGAACGGTGTCGACGCGCCTGTCGGTGCGGCACCAGATGAAAGCGTGCGCGCCTATCTGGACGAGATTGGAGTGCCGCGGCGTGCTATCCGGATTATCGGTAATGTAGGCCAGTTCCGCGCAGATCGCCAACCGCTGACCATCGCGCGCATTTTGATTGACGTGCTGAAACAGACATCCGACGACGTGCATGCGCTCATGTGCGGATCGGGTCCCGAGCTTGAGCGTGTTCGCACCCTTGTCGAGACAGAAGGCCTCGAGAAGCGCTTCGCCCTGCCCGGAGTGGTAAATGAACCACGAGTAGCGATGTCGGCAATGTCGCTGTATTTGACCATCAACGTTGGTGATATCACCGGGATCGCCGCGCTTGAGGCGGCATTTTGCGGTGTGCCAATCGTCGCCTTACAGTTTGATACCGATCGCAAGCCAGTCGCCAATGACTGGATCTGGTCTAGTGCCGTTCCGGATACGATTTGCAACCGCATTGTTGCATTGTTGGCAGCGCCCGAAAAGCTCGCATGCATCGCCGACCAACAACACGCGCATGCCATCGCCGAGTATTCGGTAGACAGTATGCACGGCAGATACATTGCTCTCTATCGTCGGGCTCTCGAAGCTCGGCGTACTTTTGTCACAATTAAGAAGGAATAACAGGATGCCAGTCAACGACGTAGAACTTTCCGACAGCGCCAAGATATTTCATCCGGACCTAGTCAACCTGTACGGTTGCACTATCGGTGATGAAACCAAGGTTGGAACCTTTGTTGAGGTGCAGAAAGGTGCCGTGATCGGTGCCCGCTGCAAGATTTCGTCGCATAGCTTCATCTGCGAAGGCGTCACTATCGAGGACGAGGTCTTCGTCGGGCATGGGGTAATGTTCATCAACGACATCGAGCCGCGTGCGACAACCGAAGGCGGCGACTTACAGACCGAGGCCGACTGGGCGGTGGTAGAGACCCGCGTCTGCCGCGGGGCATCCATCGGCACCGGTGCGGTCATCATGGGTGGCGTCACGATCGGTGCCGGGGCGCTGATCGGGGCCGGAGCGGTCGTGACGCGTGACGTCAAACCGGGACAAGTCGTCGCTGGCGTCCCAGCGCGCCTAGTTCGGTCGCAAGCCGAATAATCGGAACGTTCAGCGGATGCTTGGGGAATAAGTAAGATGATCAAAGTTGGTGTTGTCGGTTACGGATATTGGGGCCCGAACCTTGTCAGGAACTTCATGGCTCAGGACTGTAGCGAAGTGGCCGTTGTCAGCGACCTCGACCCAGGGAGGCTGGCGCGTGTTTCGTCGCTGTATCCTAAAGTGTGCACGACCACGGATTTTCACGATCTGGTGAACAATCATTCGGTCGATGCCGTTATCGTTGCGACCCCCGTTCGCACGCATTTCGAAATCGCGATGGCGGCGCTGAAGGCCGGCAAACACGTTCTCGTTGAAAAACCCATCGCCAGCACCGCCGACCAGGCGCAGCAACTAATCGACGAGGCTGAGCGTCGCGGTCTGATCCTAATGGTGGACCACACTTTCGTCTACACGGGTGCGGTGCGCAAAATGCATGATCTGGTGCGGCAGCCGGACTTCGGGCAGTTGCACTATTACGATTCGACGCGGGTAAACCTGGGTCTGTTCCAGGACGATGTGAACGTTTTGTGGGACCTTGCGGTCCACGACCTCTCGATCATGTCCTATGTGTTGGGCGCCTCGCCCGTGGCCGTCTCGGCCACTGGGCAGTCGCGGGCGCCCGAACAACCGGAATACGCCGCGTTCCTGACGGTCTATTTCGACAACATGATCGCCCACATCAACGTGAACTGGCTGTCTCCAGTCAAGGTGCGTCGCACGCTCATCGGAGGCAGCAGCAAAATGATTGTCTATGATGATCTGGAAGCCATCGAGAAGATCAAGCTCTATGACAAGGGCGTGACGGTGACCGAGAATCCCGAAGACATTTACAAGATGCTCATCAGCTACCGCACCGGCGACATGTGGTCGCCGAAGTTGGATGAGACCGAAGCGCTTACGCTCGAGGCGCGCCATTTCGTTGAGTGCATCGAACGCGGTCAAAAGCCGATGACCAGCGGCGAGCAAGGGCTTGAATTGGTCCGTATTCTCGAAGCCGCCGACAAATCCCTGCGCCAGCGTGGCGCACCCCAAGAGCTAAAGTAAGGACTACTCATATGTCTGATGTGAAATTCCTCGATCTCAAGACACAGTACCTAGCAATCAAAGAAGAGGTCGATGCCGCCGTGATCGACGTCCTCGAAAGCACCGCCTACATTCTAGGCCCCAAAGTGAAAGCATTCGAAGAGGCTTTTGCCCTTGTGCATGACGCAGCCCACGGGGTTGCCGTCAATACCGGAACCAGTGCCTTGCATATCGCGTTGCTGGCCGAGGGTATCGGTGCCGGAGATGAGGTTATCACTGTTCCAATGACCTTTACCGCCACCGTCGCCGCAATCAGCTACACGGGCGCGACGCCGGTCTTCGTGGACGTCGATCCAGAGACCATTACAATGGATCCGACTCAGATTGCCGCTAAGATAACGCCGCGCACCCGCGCGATCATGCCGGTTCACCTGTATGGTCAAGCCGCCGACATGGACCTGATCATGGAGATCGCCAGCGCGCACGGCCTGAAGGTGATCGAAGACTGCGCACAGGCCCATCTGGCTACCTACAAAGGTCGCCCAGTCGGTGGCATTGGCGACTATGGCTGTTTCAGCTTCTACCCCGGCAAGAATCTGGGTGCCTATGGCGAGGGTGGTCTGGTGACAACCAACAATGACGCTTCGGCCCAACGCATGCGGCTGTTGCGGGACTGGGGGCAGGTGCGCAAGTATCATCACGAAATGATAGCCTACAACTACCGCATGGATGGTATCCAGGGCGCAGTTCTTGGTGTGAAGCTAAAGTATCTCGAAGGATGGACAGAGCAACGGCGCTCGCGGGCGGCGCTTTATCGTGACTTGCTGGACGGTTCTGGGATCAAGGTCGCCGCCGAAGCCGCCGACCGTCGCCATGTGTACCACATCTTCAGCGTATTCCACACCGAACGCGATCGGCTTCAGGCGCATTTGTCCGAAGCGGGGATCCAGTCGGGCATGCACTACCCGTTCCCTGTGCATTTGCAAAAGGCGTATTCCGATCTTGGCCACAAGCTGGGTGATTTCCCCGTTAGCGAGCAGGTTGCAAATTCCCAGTTGTCACTGCCGATGTACCCCGAACTGCACGACACCGATGTCGCGCGGGTCGTCGACGCTCTCAAGAGCTTTTCATGAGCGACACGCAGGCATCAGACTTAGGAGCGCGAAGCCGGGTGCGCACTTGGAGCGACGTGAAGCGCTGGCTGCACCGGGATCTGGTGCAGCGCGGTGCCATCCGACCGGGCGCCGCACTGGAGCCCGGTCCGCTGTTGCGCGATCCCATCAATCTGTTCATGTTCTTGCTGCGCGCCAAGGAGTGGACATTGAATGCACGGGTTCCGGCGATCATCTGGTTGCCCGTGGCGGTAATGTTTCGCCGCCAATCCGTGCGCCTTGGTTTTTCGATTCCACCGAACACATTCGGGCCGGGACTTGCGATCGTGCATTATGGGCCGATCGTGGTGAACGGTAATGCGCGCATCGGGGCGAACTGCCGGATCCACGTGTGCGTAAACTTCGGCGGCGGCGGCGGGCTGGTCGACGCACAGACTGCGCGTGGGCTGGCCCCGGTGCTGGGCGATGAAGTTTACATCGGACCAGGAGCCAAGATTTTCGGACCCGTTCGCATAGCGGATCGCTGCGCGATCGGCGCCAACGCAGTGGTGAATACCAGCTTTGATGAGCCAGGCTGCAGCATTGCCGGCGTTCCGGCACGGGTGGTCTCGAATAAAGGGTCGGCAGGGATGATCGTGTCGGCCGACGGAGCGGGGGATGTTCATGACACCGGTCGCTGAGCCCAGCACGTTGTGCTGTTTCGATCAGCCGATCGTTGCGGTAGGTGGCGCACCGCGGCCGGGCAAGTGGTGCGGTCGGTGACTAAGTTTGAGCCGTTCGACATTCTGCCTCGACAAGGACGAAGCCTGAAGGCGTTTAGAATAAGGTTGCGAGCATGTGCGGAATAGAAATTTTTGTCGCCGCGACTGCCTGCTGATGAAAACGTGGCACGGGTGATGGCCTATTGCATCGCGGATCGCGGCCCGGATGCCGATAATGTCCGGCTGGATGAGCGCATGCAGTGTAGCCCGTTTGTTATCACCGTGGATATGGAGCGCTGACATGTGTGGAATTTGTGGAATTCTGTCGTCCGGATCAGATGCATCCTTGGCTGGCAATGCACGCATGATGGCCGATAAATTGCGTCACCGCGGCCCAGATGATGCCGGTGTATGGGTCGATCCCGACAAAGGTGTGGTGCTAGGCCATCGGCGTCTTTCCATTATCGACCTCAGCCCCGAAGGAGCGCAACCGATGATGTCGCCCTGCGGTCGTTACGTCATAGCTTTTAATGGTGAAATTTATAACCACCTGACCATGCGGGACGATCTTGCAAAAATTGGAGCAGCACCTGCGTGGCGGGGCAGTTCCGATACTGAAACACTACTTGCTGCGGTATCGCATTGGGGCCTTCAGGATGCGCTGCGGCGTGCCTTTGGAATGTTTGCCTTAGCCCTTTGGGATATGCAGGCGCGGCAGCTTCACTTTGCACGCGACCGTATGGGTGAAAAACCACTCTACCTCGTGCGGCTCTCTGATGGCTGGGCCTTCGGATCGGAACTGAAAGCGCTGCTTGCCGTGCCGAACTTCGAGGCGCACCTGTGTCGCGATGCTGTTGTCGTGTACCTTGCCTCTGGTTATGTCCCTGATACGCAATGCATATTTGAGAATGTGCAGAAGGTTCAGCCCGGCCATGTGTCAAGCGTGTCGTTGACGGCATAGAACCCGTAACCCACCCCTATGAGACATTCTGGAGTTGATCGATGCCGTCGTTGCTCAGCGCGGCACTAGACAAAACGACGGTCTTGACGGGCTCGAAAAGATACTGGGCGAGGTTGTCGATGAGAAGATGCTGAGCGATGCCCCCTTGGGCTGTTTCCTGTCAGGTGGGGTCTTGGCAGGCGTTTCGACGGTTGTATCGCTATCCTCCAGACATTCTTGTGGCATCACTATGGCGTAGCGCGTTGGTATTGTTTTGTCTGAAAGTTCTGCTACCGAGGACACAAGCGGTTCTTTTTTTGCATGTCGCCCATGACGTGCATCTTGTCGATAAAGTGGTCAACAAGATTGCAATGCAGCTTTCTGACGCGATGTGGGCGGACTCGAGTGTAACGCTCAAGCAGCGCGTTCCACGCCGTATTCAAAGAAGGGGGCGTGTTATCTCTTTTTCGCTAAAACCCTGCATTCTGCCCGAATCTCGCGATCCTGCGCCGCGCTTCATTTTCTGGGGGCGTTTGAACGCGCAGAAAGGGCTCGAACGAGCTCTCAAGCTGTTTGCGACTACATCCAAGCGCCGACATGTTGCACGATTTACGATCATTGGTCTGGACGGGGGCATGGAAGAGGATCTGCGAATGCTGGTTTCGGAACTGGGAATGGGAGAACAAGTGACGTTGAAAGGCCCAATGCCGCAAGACGAAATTGTCTGCTATGCAGCGCAATCCTCATTCTATCTGCACACGAGTCGCAACGAGGGCATGGCGATGTCGGTCGTCGAGGCGATGCAGGCGGGTCTTGTTCCCGTGGTGACTCCGGTAGGTGAATTTGCCCGCTACTGTCAGGATGGGCAAAGCGCGATATTCGCGTATAACGACGTCTCTGCTGCAAATGCTGTATTGGCATTGTTGTCGGAACCAGAGCGTTATAGGCGGATCTCGCGTGCGGCGGCAGAGTTTTGGCAGGAAAAACCGCTTTATCGGGATGATTTCCTAGCCGCTGCGAAGGAATTGATCGAGGGACGGGAACATGAAGTCTGAACCGTTCATTTCAATTCAGATAGGGTGAGTAAAAATGTGTGGAATCTGCGGAATACTAACACCCGCGTCAAGTGATGTCTTGCACGGCACCTTGCGAGCAATGACCGATACCTTGGTTCACCGTGGACCAGACGGCGAAGGTATCTGGTCAGACCAAGAGGCGTGCGTGGCTCTTGGCCATCGGCGGCTGTCTATCCTAGACCTGAGTCCTGCCGGCGCACAGCCAATGATTTCAGCGTGCGAACGCTATATCATAGCTTTCAACGGCGAAATCTACAATCATCTGGCTTTGCGCGTTGATCTTGAGGTCAGCGGGGCAGCCCCTGGATGGCGTGGAAGCTCAGATACCGAGACCCTGCTCGCGGCGGTCACACACTGGGGTCTTCAAGACGCCTTGCGTCGCGCCTGCGGGATGTTCGCCCTCG
>Ga0335398_10008604_pt1 | contig 12049 bp, 12 predicted proteins | sample BON03_FD_205742 | JGI IMG/M metagenome (GOLD analysis project Ga0335398, IMG submission 205742) | Freshwater microbial communities from Lake Bonney liftoff mats and glacier meltwater in Antarctica - BON-03 (spades assembly) (version 2) | ecosystem: Environmental > Aquatic > Freshwater > Ice >...
TATATATATATATGTATATATATATATATATATATATATATATATATATATATATATATATATATGTATATATACATACATGTATATATATATATATATATACATACACATACACACACACACACACACACGCACGCGCGCGCGCGCGCGCGCGCGCGCACACACACACACACACACACACACACGGCAGACGACCAAAAGGCGATCGCCGCCGGCTCTGTTACAACGGGGGCCCAGGATCGGAATCGCCAGGGCGGCCTAGTTCTCACTGAGATTAAAGGTGCCCTGCAGCTACTATTGAACCGCTATGAGTAAATTCGCTTTGCTCATGTACATGCGCGAGTTTCGACTAAGAGTCTCGTCGTTTTGATTATAGGAAACTCGAAGTCGAATCACTTAGGCGCACAGGGCACCTTTAAAGGTGCCCTGCAGCTACTAAGTAAGCGTAGTCGGTAAATTCGCTTCGCTCATGTACATGAGCGAGTTTTGTGTGTACGTGCTGTTGAACTTCTGACGGCGATCAGCGGCGATTTACCCATAAAACCCGGAACAACTTGGAAGAAGTGATTAAGGAGTCGAAACTGAGACCGTCGTTCATTATGAGTCACAGCACCAACGTAATCAGAAAGTAATGAGAAGAAGGGCGATCTAATTAGTACAGCTTGATTATGAAAAAGCTATTTCGACTCAGGGCACCTGTAAGTGCTATGGGGGGCAGTTCCGTTACAACTAAAGCTCCCAAACATAACCCTCAGGCCAGCCTGGTTCTCACTGAGATGAAGAGTTATGGTGAGAGGTTGCGTTGGAAAGGGGCTCCGAATCATACCCGCTGGGGCGCGGCCTGCTCCCACTAGATTTCCTGGTCGTTTCTCCGTGCCTGTTCTTAAAGCCCCGACCCTGTGGTTGAGCTGCGGTGGCTAGACGCAGCCTGAAGAAGCCTGGAGTGGCGGTGGGGCCACGGTTGGTGGCCTTGTGCGTCTCTATAATTCTATGGATCCGTGCTCACGAGGTGCCGGACGAGGGACAGGAGCGGCCGCGGCGTCGCCACGATGACGGGGCACGCGGCCTTGCGCATCGCCTCGACGAGGTCGGGCGCGGGAGAGGCCGTCGCGGTCAGGAGAAAGGCGCGCTGCGTCCCGTGGTGTGGCCAGGTCCACTCGACCGCCGCGGCGGTCTGCATCGCAAGCTCGCGCGACGGCACAATCACAAGCAGCTGGCCCGGCTTGGACACGTGCAGTCGCTGCAGCAGGGGCAGCAGGTAGGCAAGCGTCTTGCCGGACCCGGTCGCCGAGTGTATCACCGCACTCTCGCCGCGCCACAGCGGCATCATCGTCGCCTGCTGGATGGGGGTCGGCTTGGTCACGCCAGCATCGCGCAGCGCGATGGACGTCGACGGCTGGAGCGGCAGATCGCCGAAAACGGGGAGAGGCGCGCCCAGTACAGCCTTCTCGATCAGGACCGGCGGACGGCAGCGCTGGATTCCCACGGCGCAGCAGGCCGTGAGCAGTGCCACTGCTGCGTGGCCGGAACGCATTGTCGACGAATTCTGTCTTGAACGTCCTGGAAATAAAAATCGCCCCCCCCCGATACTCGTAAAGTAGAGCTCTAGCTCTACTCAGAGTACGTGAAGAGCAGGTGAGAGCGTGAGAGCAGCAGGAAATCTTAAAGGGACGGGGAAGAGAGCGCTGTGGTTAAGGGTGCCCGGTGTGCCTAATTGATTCGACTATCGAGTTTCCAATAATCAAAACGACGAAACTCTAGTTTCTGAAAACTCGCTCGCAGGCAGGAGTACACAGGCAGGTACAGCAGGTACCCGCCCTGTGTACGTACGGCCTGCTGAGCATAGTGCATGGTGAATTTACCCACACTTATAGCGCTTACTGAGTAGCGGAAGGGGCACCTTTAACTAAGGGGGTGTCGGTGGAGCTTTAACGTCTCTCAAGCATCATTAATTATTAATTAAGCATCGCGAGCCGTTCCGATAGTTATAATTAATCCACACAATATCAAATAATAATAATACTACGCACATATATACGTATACTACATACACGCACGCGCGTATATACGTGTATGTGTATGTGTTTGATAATTGATGTGTATATATATATGAGTGTATGTGTGTATGCAACGAACGTGTACACATACACATACACACATGTACTTCATTCATTGTGCACATCCATGCGCATACAACAACAGCACCACCGACAGCAGAAAGGAGCTTTCTTTATACTAATTTATATGTGTATATATGAACTTGTATGGTTATGGTTATATATTATAATAATATATATGTATACGTATATATAAAATCGGGTTAAGGTTATAAGGGGTTAACCCTATGGCCTATGCCTATGTATGGAATATAACTATATATATGATATATATATATATATATATAATAATATATATGGTATTCGCTTTTTACATAGCGCTTTTTGCAAAACTCAGACACTCGTACACTCGCGAACACTAACAAAAAAACAGACGGGTTAACCGCAAACGCGAGTTGGAAAAGGCGTGGGGGGTGCCTCACCGCTCACCGCGGCCGGGGCCCTCGCGTAACACTATACGAACAAAGAGTAGGCACAGCTGCACAAGCATATAGACTCCCACCTGCTGTCATGAGGGGGCCAACGCCGCTCTCGCTGTGGCCAGGCGGTCTACTTGCCCCGGTGCCTCTAAACTGGGCCGTGGCGTGCGCGACATCGCCGACGTCTTGGCCGTCTCGGGTGAGATCTTCCAGAAGACGGTGTCCGGCGCCGGGTGCTTGATCCTGCCGAGGCAGCTGCGGCGCTCCATGGGCCAGATGCAGTGCATGTGCAGGTGGTCGACGGTCCGGAACGGCGGCATGTGGAACCCAAGCGAAAGGGACCCGGCCTCCCTCGCTGCTGCGAAGTCCCGCACGCCGTTGGCGCTCGCAATCTGTGCGGCCACGCCGATCATGCAGTCGATCAGGGGCACGTCGGCGGCGCAGAGCACGCCAGCGTGGCGTATTCTCCGCTTGGGGATGATCTGGATGTGGTTGGTGCTCGCTGGTGATATGTCGAGGAAGGCGAGCACGGCCTCGTCCTCGTACAGTATTTCGGCAGGGAGCTCGCCGCGCAGAATCTGCCCAAACACCGTGTCGTTGCTGTCGAATCCAGCGCGCCTCGCGTTGGGCCGCGCGTGCGCCCTGAGCGCCGTCGCCGTCATCAATGCACGTCGGTATCGCTGTTTCCGGCCAGTGGCGCGCCACGCCGCCGCGTCGCCAGGCTTGGTCGTGCTGATTTACACTTCTTGGTTGGCGCCCAAAAGCGAGCGTTCACGTGAAAACCGCGAAATTATGACGGTTTCACATTCTCTAGAATCGGGTGGCGATCCTATGCTGGACACCGGCGTGGCATACGAGCGGGACGGCCCGCCGCGCGCCACAGGCAAGCCGCCGCGCGCCACGGGGACGAGCCTGCGCAAGCTGCCGCGTACCGCCTCCGGGGGCGTGCCGTACGACAACCCGCTCGACCACGACGCCTTCATGTGGTCGGCCCGGCCAGCGCCGCAGCGCAGCGGCTCCGTTTGGCACTGCGGCAAGGAGGGGAGCGTTCATGCATGGGAGGCGTACCGGGTCGGAGTTGACCCGATTGCTGGCTACTCGCTTCGCTGGTCGAGCCAGCCATTCGCCGGCGCCCAAGCCGCAGCAACTGACCCGTTTGCGGGCCTGCGTCGCAAGACTACCTCCATGTCGAGCTTCTCGGACCCGCGGGTCAAGCAGCAGACCGCACTGAGGGCGGTGGCGAGCCTCCGCGACTTGGACGAGAAGCGGGCTCGGCATAGGAAACCCCGACCATCCACGGCGGGCGCCCATACATTGTCGGTACCGGCCGCCGTGACTCCCGGCTGCAGGCGGTCCCCGCCCACAACGGCGATGCTGGGCAATGTGCTTTTAGGCGCTGCCGCGGAGCGGCCCGGGCGGTCGTACGAGTTCAGTCGTTACATGGACAAGCAGGTGCGCAGCGCAGACTTTATAGCGCGCGATGGGCGTTGAGCGAGAGCTTTGCGGCTCCGGGTTAACCCGAAGAAGTGACGCGGTGCCACTTCTGGGCTCATTTCGCCATCGAGCGCGCAAGGCCGAGGGTTTGAACGCGACCAACACGCAATGGGAGCAGGCGCTATGTGGGTAGGTGCTGTCTTAAGTACACGACGTCGCGGTCGGCACTGCAATATCGAGAGGGGTTGGGGCTACACCTGTGCCCTGCATTGTTGGAGCGTTCAACATACCACGCCGCGTCTATACGGCGGGTCGCCTTTTGATTGCGCGCTGAGGTGGCAACCTCCTTCTGCTGTCGTGCTGTCGTGATACATATGTGTATGCAGGCGCGCGTTCGGGCTCCACACAACCTCCGTAACACAGGTCTCCGGCTTCCGGCTCTCTTCTCTCTTCTCGTCGCGGCGCCTCACGCAAAGTCGGAAAGTACCGCGGGGCTCCGCAGCACACGCACGAAAGTGGTGGTGGTGGGGGGCGAGAGCGGGAGCGTCGCGCAGCACACGCACGACGGTGGTGGTGGTGGGGGGCGGGAGCGGGAGCGTCGCGCGCTGCGATCATGGGCTTCTGCTTCACGAGTCTCACGAAGAGCTCAGACTCAAAACTCAGACCTCGTCCGTCCCATCCTTACGACCTCCGCCACGGCGGGCTTCCTCACACCTCGCACCTGCGCTTATTATTCTTGCTTCTTGTCATACACCACACAGTCATTTGACATTGACACAGTGCAGCGTCGCCATCAATCCATAGACCATAGACCATAGACTAGCTTTCAGCACAGCGAACCGCCCGGCCTTTACCTTTGGTTAGCTTTACGAGCGAGTAGCGAGTAGCGTTCCTGTTCCTGTGTGTGCTGTTTGTAGCTGTAGCCTGTGTACAGTATAGCCAGAAGTCATAATCAGTGGTAGCTCAACGAGCAACGAGGTCCGACCTTTACACACATGGCATTTAGTGAGGGCCTTGAGCACGTTTTCGTCGAATTTCTACTGATCTACTGCTACTGCGTACTGCGTACTGGTAGCTGGTACTGGCGTACTCGTACTCGTACTGTGGCGCGCGCGAGAGAAAATCTTTGTCCGGTTTTGGGGCTGCATGCTGCACGCTGGCACGACGCACGACGTGGACCCCTTCCCCTTGCCCTTGCTGCTGCGCGCGCGGTGCGCGGAATAATATATATATTCTTAAGGGTATACGTGCAAACACAAACACAAACACAACAAGCCATGTGCCATGTGGATGGAGGTTGAGGTTAGATAGGCGTACGATGAGTACAATCTTCTCAACTTTATATTTATAATGCTAACGTGTTACTCACGTAGCTTAAGGTAGCCTAAGATTAACTGTGATCGACGGCTGGCTGGCCAACTACTAGCTAACCTACGCTAGGAGACGTCCATGATAGATGATGTGCTGGTGCTGATATAAATATAATAAAGCGGTAAATTAGTGGCGACGGACGGGGCCAGGCGGTCGAATTCGAGAGGGGCGTATTGAACTGCACGTACGTATTGAATATATATATGTGATGTTGATGTGAATATATACGTATCTCATATTTTGCGTATTGCTGCTGTAGAGGTAGAGGCTTTAGTAGAGGTAGAGAGCTATATATATACTGTTCTTTCTGTCTCTTACTCTTATATTAATTGCACTTGCTCTCGCTAACTAATAAAACTAACTAAATTGCTGTGTAAATTGAGAGAGAGATACGACATAACATATAACATATATTATATATTATATATATATAACAATTAATCATGGCAATAAACGCAAGACTATATAATCATAATAATTATAATTATATAATAAACTTTTATTATATATATATTATATATATATATATATATATATATATTTATTATTATATATATAATAAAATATACTATTTTATTTTATATATCGATAGATTCCCCGTGTGAATGTGAACATAGCAACCCTGATTCCCTAGATGCGCGACTGTTCTACACTGTGGTGTTAGCTGTCGCGCCTGCTGTGGCCATGGACGAAGCATCTTCTCTGTCGTGGTATCTCTGGTCGGAGCGGAACAAGCTCTGGCCGTTCCGCTTCGTCCAGGGGGCAGACACGGCGCGCGTCCTTCGCGCTCGTCTGCCCATCCCTGTCAGCCGCACTGATGTTTCTGGTTGCAGTCTCTGCGCACCCATCTTCATCGCGTCCGACCAGCGCAGCGTGCAGCCAAGCCGGGCTGCCACCTGCGCCATCTGAGTTTATGAACGCGCCGCGGCTCGCAGTCACATCGCCTGCGTTTCTCCTGGTGATGCGGCTCACCTGCCGCTGCGTTTCTGACTCATCTGGGGCGGCGCCCGCTATTGCTGACCCTCGCTCGACTACGAGCTCGCGCTCAAGCTGGGCTGCCGCCTGCGTCCTCTGAGTTCCTGAACATCCCGCGGCTCGCGGACTCATCGCCTGCATTTCTCCTGGCGATGCCGCACGCCTGCCCCCCCCCCCTCCCTCCTATGTTTCAGAATCAACTGCAGCAACGCCTGCTGTGCTAACGCGCTCGACACCGAGCACGCTCTTGATCATGTCGTCAATATACATATATACATATATATCATATATATATATATATAAATACAGATATATATATGTGGAGATATATATATATATATATATATACATATATATATGTATATATAAAATGAACTATTAAAAGAGCGAGCGAAGCCGACCACGGGGCAGGCGCGACAAACGAAGCAGCCTCATCGAGAGCGTGCAGATAAGCGTACACGACATGATCAAGAGCGTGCTCGGTGTCGAGCGCGTTAGCACAGCAGGCGTTGCCGCTGTTGATTCTGAAATGTAGGGGGGGGGGGACAGGCGAGCGGCATCGCCAGGAGAAACGCAGGCCATGAGACCGCAAGCCGCGGGATGTTCAGAAACTCAGAGGACGCAGGCGGCAGCCCAGCTTGAGCGCGAGCTCGTAGTCGAGCGAGGGTCAGCAACAGCGGGCGCCGCCCCAGATGAGTCAGAAACGCAGCGGCAGGTGAGCCGCATCGCCAGGAGAAACGCAGGCGATGTGACCGCGAGCCGCGGCGCCTTTATGAACTCAGATGGCGCAGGTGGCAGCCCGGCTTGGCTGCACGCTGCGCTGGTCGGACACGATGAAGATGGGTGCGCAGAGACTGCAACCAGAAACATCAGCGCGGCCGACAGGGATGGGCAGACGAGCGCGAAGGACGCGCGCCGTGTCTGCCCCCTGGACGAAGCGGAATGGCCAAAGCTTGTTCCGCTCCAACCAGAGGTACCACGACATGATCAAGAGCAGTATATACATTGTATTGTATTGTATTATTATTATTATATATATATATATAAACTGACGCGCGTAATCTAGCTAAGCAGGCTATGGTCATACTGCTATGGTCGACGGCTCACTAACTAAACTATGTGCGGCTAACTAATATATGCTAACAAACAACAAACAAGAGTAGAGTGAGAGGTCCAGCGTCGGCGGCTAGACTAGAGAGCCCGCTGAGGCGGTCGGGAACGTACTCGTATTCCCCTTTTTATATAAGGACAATACGTAAGTAAGGAAAAATGAGTACCGCCGTACTTAATACTGTAGCTTCTGCTCAAGACAGAGGTCGCAGAGCGCAGAACAGCAGACAGAGGCGGGGACGTGGCGGAGAGGATGAGTGAGATAAGTGTACCCCTACGCAACCTTCTCGCACCCCTCCCCACGCGTGTACGCGTGTGTGCTGGTGCCACCAAGCATCACAGATCACTGGCAGAGCAGCAAAGGGCCGCAGCGCCCACACGCGGGTTAACCCTCATGAGGCGCGAATCCGTCCGTCCGACTCCGCCTCTTTTGGTTCAGATGGCGCCCGCTGCGCTCTCGTGCCTCGCCTGCGGCAACACCTGCAACCTGCAGCGCTGCGGCCGGTGCAAGAGCGCGTGGTTCTGCAACCGCGAGTGCCAGATCGTCGCTCGAAAGGACGGCCACCGAGGCGCCAACTGCCGCGTGCCGGAGGCGGTGCAGCCATTTCTTACCCCGACAATGCGCTGATTGCAGCTAGCCCTGAGCGAAGCGCGCTATACTGAGCTGATGCAGGAGGCCGACAGGGCGCGCTTTACCAGCACACGAATCGGCTACCTCGCCGCAGTCGAGAAGGCCAAGGAGACGGCGGCTGTGGCAGACTACGTTGGCGGTGCGCGGGGAGCTATCCTTGGTTTGGACGCCGACGTGATTCTCTCCAGCTGCCTGGTCAACTTGGGCGACATGGCCGCTGGCGCGCGCGCCGCTTGCTCAGCGCTCCAGGCAGCGCGTGCGTCAGACCGCACTATGTCCCTCGTCAGTGTACTGTGCGTCTGCGGTGGAGTGGCGGATGTGGCGCCGGACGAGATGCTCAAGACAGAGAGAGAGAGCCGAGAACAGGAGCGGCTCAACGGCTCTCCTCCTTCGCTTGGCGGCCTCGACCTCTCGCAGGTGGGTCAGATCAGCCTGCCAACCACCCCGGCCGCCCTCCCCCGGCTGGGCCTTGCATACTACAAAGCCGCGGTCTCCATCTGCGACGACGCGCACGCAGCCGCCCGCGACCGTGGCAGCCCCCTTGCCGCCAACAATGTGCGCCTCCTGTCGTCGCGCGTTGAGGCGCGCGCGCGCGGCTGCCTTGGAGTCCGCCTGCAGGAGCTGGGTGAGGAGCGGAAGCGCAGCTTGAAGCTCGTTCGGCAGGCTGTGGCGCTGTCGCGGATGGTGCTGCAGCTGTCGCGGATGGTGCTGCAGATAGCGTCGCCTGGCCGCTGCGCCCTGGAAGCGAAAATGACCCTTATCGCCCTGCTGAACAGTCTATCCAACGTGGAGAAGGCTCCTGGTTCCAACACGGCAGCCGCGGCCTGCCTGCGCTAGGCGCTCGAGCTGAGCGAGGAAATGGACGACGTTAATCTGAAGCTGGTGTTGCTGGGCAACCTTGCCAACCTGTCTAGCGAGCCCGACCAGGCGGTGGGGCCGGCCGAGGCCGCGGTGTACCGTTCTCGGCTGAACACGCTCTACGCCCAGAATGGGAGGAACCCCGACACGAGCTGCACGATCTGCCTCGAGCCTCTCGAGCAGCCAGGCGGCGGCGCAGACGTGGACACCGCTGGCCACGGTGGCCGTGGGGCTGAATACTCGTTCGTGCATATGTTGGAGTCTGGCCATCCGTTCCACAACTCGTCCGTGCATGTGTTGGAATGTGGCCATCAGTTCCACAACAACTGTCTTCACTCCTGGTGGGACACGCGATCGGATCGGATGTGCCCCCTTTGCAAGAAATGACCGCCTCCGTTGTGCCAGGGAGCTTCTGATTCGGAGGCGGCGCAGGAGCAAAGGTGACCATCTTTGCATCTTCTCAGGTATGGCGGGACACCCGTCGCGTGCCGCATGGGGTCTGCTACGCCAACCAGACTGAACGCGCGCACTGCACTACGCAAGGACAGCCCAGTAACAGCAGGCCCGGGCCGTCTTAATTGGCGAGCCTATGTGCGCTGTGTGTGCATGGGGCATCATGGTGCATAGGAAGACGCGAGCACGAGAGGGCTGGTGCCCGTGCCACAGCTTGCGAGATGTAGGAGTGTTGTAGAGTAGACCGGCTGGGATCGGGATGCGCGGGGTGCAGCACTGGCGCAGCGTGTCCAGCAGTAGCGCGTCGGCGTGTGCTGTAATGCTGTATGTGTGGGTCGGCGTGTGAGTGTGAGAGTGTGGAGTGTGGTGATTACGCCGTGCCGTGTGCCGTGCCGTGTATTATGTTTGCTTAAGTTTGGGTGTAGTGGTGTCGTGTGTCGTGTGGTGTGCTTCTCCCCCTGCTGTGTCGTATATATGGTAGCGTTAGCGTGTTGCATGTGTCTACATATGGTATTATTATTATATATCATTTTGAATGAAACTCACCCCACCGGGAATTTTTCACGTTCACGACGACGAACAGAGGTGAGAGCTTCCTCTTCTCTTACTTACGATGTAAACTACCCGTGATTTATTTTCTTGTCCTGGTGTTATATCCGGCTTATATATATATAGCACTCTCAGCTACCTGCTACTCTTACTTATATTTATATATTATTAAATATTATTATAACGATAATGACACACTACAGCTACAGTACACTACACATACACACTTATACTCAAAACACTGCTACGCACATAGATGGTGTTATATTCCCAGAATCAGAATGAGTATTCATACACATATATATGTGTAAATGGACAGCAGACAGCAGCACGACATCGCACGATCTATCACTACGCACACCAATGCCTGCTCCAATTCTTCCGACAGATCTCTCCCTAGGCACACTCTCGCCGACACTCTCTCCCTCTCCTTGCTCCGCGAGCAAGCTCAATAGACCACACACCACCTCGCTCTGACCTCGCGCTCCTCGTCTCCATCCTGCCTCTTCTCCACCCCCTCCCTCCGATATCACCACCAGAGCAGCCCCCCTCCAGTATCACCACCAGAGCCCCCTCCTGTATCGCCGCCAGAGCACCCTCTGGGTATTGCTGCGGGTCAGCCCGCAACCCCCTCGGCCCCTTTCCCACCGCGGGTTAACCCCGCGCCAGAGCTCTAGCACCCTACGTGCTGGCTATGACTGCGTGTTCATAAAAAGGGAAAAGTCTTCTGCTCACCCGCTGCTCGTCTCTGCTCTGTGTTCTCTTCTCCCTACTCCTCTCTGCCTCTGTTGGCCTTTACAAGATATTCGTTTGCTTCTTGGCTATTGTGCACCAATCAACCATCCGTTTAATCGCCCCGCCCACCTGCATTGCCCACCCTGGTGCAATACTATTGCACGACTATCGCGCAATATACGACCCCCTGCCGACCCCCCCGTGTGCATGCGATACACCATACAATATTGGCCATGGCAATATTGTGTAAAGGCCAAGCTTCCCAGACGTACTATACAACGCTTTACGCTGCACACCATACACTACGGCTACGATACGACGACGACTCCGACCCTCTCGCTTCTCCAAATTACAACTAGGTCTCAGCATGCCCGCAGCGCGTCCTATTCGACCTTTAGCCACCACTCCAGCGAGCCCGTACCCAAGATATAAATTAAGCGGACATGGAGTATAGAATACCGCGGTGGGTGCTCCGCCCCGCGTATTCAACACTAGGGCGTTCGATGGGTCGCCCCCCCCCACGTGTATCGCCCCCCGTGTCCAAGAGAAACAGGCCACACACACACACGACAAGAACAACACCACAAACGACGGGTGAACCCTAACCCGTACCCTAAATCTGAGACTCCCCCAGCGCGGAAATGGTTCTCGAAACCAAATCTCTAAAATCCCCTCGGTAGATTCGACGGCTGCCAGTGAAAGAGCAAGGGGGTATGTATGCATGCCCGCCCCTTCTGACCTGCGCCCCATGCATACCCCACAGGGCAATACACCCGAATCCAGCGCTCCTTCATATATAGGTATGCCCCTCCGCTGATCTGCAAAATGTATTATCTCCCGCAAGCAGAAGGCGTGCTCGGGTTAACCCGGTATGCCCGCCCCTTCTGACCTGCGCCCCATTGGGTTAACCCGGTACATTCGACGGGTCGGGCCGTTCTAAAAGTAGTCCGCCTCGGCGTCTTGCCTGGCGAGCTCGAGCAGCATCGGGTCGTCGAAGAACTTGTTGATGGTGACGTCCTCCGAGAGACCCTTCCTGTAGGGTGGTAGGGTGGGTGGGATAGTTTGCGTGAGAGAAGGGGGCGTGCTTGCGTTGGAGATTTAGAGGCGCTCCTCACAGCACAAACGAGACTGGTGCTACACACTGCTACATACAGAAGACATAAGAGACGCACGCAGACAGGGGCGTGGTGTGCGTGAGAGAAGGGGGCGTGCTTGCGTAAAAAAAATGGTTTAGGTCAGAAGTACGCAAGGTTTCTTAGTATGAAAGAACTGGTTGATGGTCACGTCCTCCGAGAGGCCCTTCCTGTAGGGTGGTGGTGGTGGTGGTGGGGGGGGGGGGGGGGGGGGGGGGGGGGAGAGAGGGGGGGGGTGTTGGTGAAAAAAAAGCGGGGATGAGC
>Ga0335398_10008605_pt1 | contig 12043 bp, 16 predicted proteins | sample BON03_FD_205742 | JGI IMG/M metagenome (GOLD analysis project Ga0335398, IMG submission 205742) | Freshwater microbial communities from Lake Bonney liftoff mats and glacier meltwater in Antarctica - BON-03 (spades assembly) (version 2) | ecosystem: Environmental > Aquatic > Freshwater > Ice >...
ATTGCCGTATTATTTTGTTAGGAGGACACAACCATGCCCGCAGCCATTTCTACCGCCCGTCTCGAAGCCCGGATCAGCACTGATCTGCATTCGATGCTCAAGCGCGCCGCTGAACTTCAGGGGCGCACCATGACTGACTTCGTAATTGCCGCCGTCCAAGACGCGGCACAACACGCCATTGAACAAGCCGAAGTCATCCGTCTGTCCTTGGCCGATCAGGCGTGCTTTGCACAGGCGCTGCTGTCGCCGCCTCAACAGTCGCCGGCCTTGGAGCGTGCCTTCGCTCGTCGCAGCAAGCTGTTGCGTGCTGAGTGAGTAGCGCGCCGTTCCAGCTCGCGCCGCTCGATGCCGCGCATGACCGCACAACATTCAACAGCGGCTCGAAACCGCTGGATCGCTACTTGCAGGAACAAGTCACCCAGGACGTTCGCCGCCGTGTGGCCGCCTGCTTCGTGGCGCTGGCTGACGGCCAGCGCATCGTGGGCTACTACACCTTGGCATCGGCAAGCCTGTTGCTCGCCGATCTTCCGGCCAGCACCGGCAAGAAGCTGCCACGCTATCCGACCGTGCCAGCGGTTCGCATGGGACGCTTGGCCGTCGATCAGACGCTCAAGGGGCAAGGTCTAGGCGGTGCGCTGCTGGCCGATGCGCTCGACCGTGCCGCACGCTCCGAGATTGCCGCCTATGCCTTGATGGTGGATGCCAAGGACGAGGCAGCAGCAGCCTTCTACCGGCATCACGGATTCATCGCTCTGTCCGACCTACCGCTCACCCTATTCCTACCACTGGCAACCGTTCTGCCTTCTCGGAAAACGGACAACAAAGCACGCTAAGGCAGATCGTTCTCGAATCTCACTGTTCCGCGTCGTTTGAAAGTATGGGTAATTTGCATGGTCAAAAATGACCTGGCCAATTTAAACTGTGGTTATATTTCTTGGCCCCCTATAGTATGGGGGGCTCTTTTCCCTATACCCTAATTGGCCGACTATGACGACGATGTATTTCATACCGTTTTAGCTTTTATTAATGAAAAAAACCATGAGTCTGAAAATAGCCATTTAAAATTATATTACCAATATGGTGTCATATCTGTGTACGGCAGGCGTGAAACTAAAATGTCATGTTTTGTGCGTGACTAAAGAAGCTAGTAAATGTGAGTGTAATGACTCCCCTATGTCTTCATCTCTCTTGACCTATATCCTGTATGCCGTGGTTGGGGCAATTCAGTCAAGAGTCAAGTTTGCTTAAAGTTAATAATTTAAATTGCTTAAGTATGCGTAAAGCGTTTGACGGGAGATGCCTAGTTCAGCAGCGATACGGGATTTGGGTATCCCTTTGGCAACCAGAGCTCTCAATTTTGTGACCCCTTCTTGCGATAATGCCTTTTTGCGGCCTTTATAAACACCTTTTTCTTTGGCAATCGCGATGCCAGCGAGCTGTCGTTCACGAATAACAGCTCGTTCCCATTCTGCCAAACTGCCCATCACGCCCAGAAGTAGGTTTGCCATGGGGTTGTCGTCGCCAGTGAAGGTCAGCGCTTCCTTAATGAATTGAACTTCCACACCACGCTGAGTGAGACCTTTCACGGTGTCAATTAAGTCACCCAATGAACGCGATAACCTGTCCATTGAGTAAATGATGAAGGTATCGCCCGCGCGTAGGTGGGTCAAAGCTGCTTGAAGTTGGTGGCGATCCGTATCTTTGCCACTGGCTTTATCGATGAACATGCGATCAAGGTTTAGGGTGGCGAAGGCTTCGTGTTGGCGTGCTGTATTTTGAGCCTCGGTGCTGACTCGGATGTAGCCGACTAATTGACCTTTCGTCATATCGCTCTCAACATATTGATAAGTGTCAAGTTAGATTTTAAACCTACATTTACACTATGTCAAGAAATAGTGTAATACATCCTATTTTTACACTTTTCGCTAATTATTTAAGTGTCAATTTTGGGTGTAGCCTATCTGTACACGTTGGTGTGTCATGGGGTGATACATAGCATCATGTAAATTGACTGTTAACCCTTAGGCTGGACTAAGTTATCCTATCTTCCAATATATCTTTGAAAACTTAGACTAATTAAAAGAGACTTGGCAAAATGGCAAAAGCAGACAACAAGAAAATCGTTGGTGACCTTGGTTTTGAAGCTGAGTTATTTAAGACTGCCGACAAGCTTCGCGGCAATATGGAGCCAAGCGACTACAAACACGTAGTGCTGGGCCTTATTTTCTTGAAATAAATTTCAGACGCTTTTGACGAAAAGAACCAAAAACTGATTGTTGAAGATTCAAGCCTGGGCTCACCGTGAAACGCTCGGGCACGTCTGCGCGTGCTGGTGAAGCGTATCTTAAAGAAATACGGCTACCCACCAGATTTGCAAGACGCTGCCGTGCAAACAGTGTTGCAACAGGCAGAGGCGTTGAGTCATTCTTGGGTAGCTGCAACCGCATAATTTTTTAACGCCCAGTAGTCCTGCTGGCTTCTATCGGTTCGGTTGTTTTTTCAAAACCTACACCAACAATTTTGTTTTGATGATTTTTCACTGCTGTCCGGTTTAACCGGGTTAATTTTCAGTAATAACTAATACTGGCGTGGCCTAGAGGCCGATTTTATTTGGTACCGATTTGAATACAAATTCTTCATTATTGGGTAAGTTCCTAGGGGTTAGCCTCTGGGGGATATCTCATGTATGTCGGCAAGACGCTGTTTGCACAGATCATGGAGTTTGTGCCATGGACCAGCTTTGGTCGAATCGTCGATCGTTATGGCGGCAACGCTGGCGTTCGGCGCATGACCTGCGCGGAGCCGTTTCGCGTCATGGCATTTGCACAGCTGACGTGGCGCGAGAGTCTTCGCGATATCGAAGTCACGTTGGGTGCGAATGCGAACAAGCTTTACGCAATGGGGTTGCGTCACAGCATTCATCGCTCGACGCTGGCCGATGCGAACGAATCGCGCAACTGGCGTATTTGGTCCGATGTTGCGGCGTTGCTGATTCGCCGCGCACGCAAGCTCTACAGCGACACGGATCTGGTCGGACTCGACCTGAAGAACACGGTTTACGCGCTGGATGCCACGACCATCGATCTGTGCCTGAGCCTGTTCGACTGGGCCCCGTTTCGCAGAGCCAAGGCTGCAGCCAAGCTGCACACGCTGTTGGACCTGAGAGGCGCAATCCCAGCGTTTATCCGACATTTTCCATTAGCCGCCAATTCCTAATGGAAGCCATTAGCGCAAGTCATTGATTATTAAGCGTTTCAGCCTATTCCGAAGCTAAAATAAGGAATCGCGATTTCAGTGTGGGGATATTCATGGACTTTGACCTTCGTTTTACCGACAAAGAAATCACCGCTTGGGGCGGCATGGGGATCATGAAACGCATGCTGGATCATTTGCATTTTGATACTGCGCTCAGTGCTTCTGGCCTGCCACAACCGGGGAGCAATCGGGGCTACCGACCCGAGCAACTCATTACCCAATTCATGCTTTCCGTATGGTGTGGCGCCAACCGTTTTGAGCATGGTGAAGTCACCCGCCATGATCCTGTATTGAAACGCCTGTTCGGTTTTACACGCATGGCTAATTTCAAAGCCGTCATGCGCCTGTTTAAAAAGTTCACCCAAGACACCAACGAGTCGGTCATGGATTCGCTCTACCGATGGATGTTTGGGCAGATTGAAATCAACGGCATTACGCTCGATTTAGACTCCACTGTCATGACGCGTTATGGCACTCAGGAAGGCGCTGCGGTTGGCTACAACCCAGCCAAACGTGGACGCGCCAGTCACCATCCACTGATGGCCTTTGTCGCCGATACCCGCATGATTGCCAACTGCTGGCTGCGTCCTGGCAACACGGGTTCGGCCAATAACGTCATCGGATTTTTAGCCAATACCTTGCATCGCTTAGGTGGCAAACACGTGAGCCTGCTACGCGCCGATAGCGGCTTTAGCGACAGTGCTTTCCTTGAGAATTTAGAGCAACAAGCAATGCACTATGTCATAGCGCTACGCCAGACGCAGCCGTTGCAGCGCGCACTGGTAGAAGCCGATGGTTGGTGGGTGCTGCATGATGACGAAGGCAAGCCCGTCGAAGGCATTGAGCTGACGCGATTTTGGTACCAAGCCAATACGTGGAGTAAACCACGCTGGGTGATCGGCATACGCCAGCATATTGAGCAACGCGCTGCGCCAAAAGGTAAAACATTGAACCTATTTTCTGACGATCTGGTGATTGGGAAATGGCGATTTTCTGCGCTGGTCACGGATCTCAATCTGCCAGCGACGGTGATCTGGCGCACCTATCGAGGACGTGCGGATTGCGAGAACCGGATCAAGGAGTTGAAATACGATTTCGCTGCCGACAATTTCAATATGAAAGAGTTTTATGCGACCGAGGCTGCGCTCAATACGGTCATGTTGGCATACAATCTTTTGAGCTTGTTACGTCAGGTGCTATTAAAAGCAAGCGCAGTAAAGCATTCTTCAAACTCGGTGCAGCACACCTTGCAAACGCTGCGTTACAAGTTATTTGCGAAGGCGGGCTACATTACAACGGAAAGCAGAAAGCCCATCATCAATTTGGCAGTCGCAATGCAGCAGAGGGCTTGGATGCAAGGGCTGTGGGATGCGTCAAAAACCTTTGATTTGCCTGCCAAATTTGCACCAATTTATTCGCCTTGAAAATCTCTAATGGAAAATGTCGGTTTATCCACATCAGGGACGGCAAGATGCACGATGTCAACGTGCTGGACTTCATGCCGATCGAAGCCGGGGCCTTTTACGTCATGGATCGCGGCTACTTGGATTTCACCCGCCTCTACGCCATGCACCGAGCGTGCGGACTCTTCGTCACCCGAGCCAAAGTCAACATGAGCGCTCGGCGCATTTATTCCAAACGAACCGACAGAACAACTGGTGTCATTTGCGACCAGACGGTGCTGCTCAAAGGCTTTTACGCTTCTCAGCATTACCCGGAGAATCTGCGCCGCATTCGATTCAAAGATCCAGATACTGGCAAGACACTGATCTTTCTGACCAACAACTTTGTGTTGCCACCGCTGACCATTGCAGCGCTTTACAAAAACCGCTGGCAAGTCGAATGGTTCTTCAAGTGGATCAAACAGCACCTGCGTATCAAGAAGTTCCTGGGCAACAGCGAGAACGCCGTCAAGACGCAAATATGGTGCGCCGTGTCGACCTACGTACTGATTGCCATCGTCAAGAAGGAACTTCAAATTGATGCCTCGCTATACACTTTGCTACAGATATTATCGGTCTCGGTATTTGAGAAAACCGAGCTTTTAAGCGCCTTCCAAGGCAGCGAGATCAAAACTAATAATCTTGACCTCGCTAACCAATTGAATTTATTCGGAAATTAACCGGACGGCAGTGATGATTTTTATCTATTAACTTGTCAAAACTCATACTTTTGAGGTTTTGATTCATAGGACGTATTAGGAATAGTCAAAATACGTTAGGAACGTCGAAATTACGTGATCTTTCTAAACTTCTACAAAACGACCGTTTTGCGGACACTGTGGACGTTACACCGATCGCTGTCCATGAGCCGATATATCAACACCAGATTAGACCGCACATGGCAACTACCGACCCCCGCGCTCAATCTCAGCGAAGGCGCGGCAAGCGTTTCTTTATTCGGCTCAAACAGTTCAGGCGGAATGATCTTGTCCTGCGCAATCCGGGTCATGAGTACACGAATCACGTCGCTCGCGGTCAGGCCAGAAGCCTGAATGACCTGGTTGGTACTGTCTTGAATGTCACCCGGCACACGGGCCTGAACCATACGGCTAACGGTCATGATCGACCTCCTTTGTATTTCACTGCATGGCAGTCGAGTAGTCCTCCACCATAATGGATCTTGCGCGCGATGCCTGAACGCAGCAACGCAGCAAAGTCTCTAATCCTTCTCCAAACGTTACTCAATTGGTATTCATCGGGTATCCAAAAAGTCTCAAACGATCCCCATGTTGTATTCAATACGTCCCAAAGCAATATCAATAGCGTCTCACACTCAGGTGCAATGGCTCATTGCACCTCATCATAAAAGTCGACGGCCACACACTTGCCACACAGAACACGAACAAAATTAATCCTATAAACGATTCTTAAGGCCTGTCGAAGCCACAAATGAGTTCGGCACAACATTGCCAAACGCCCACGAATCCTCGCGCTCGCCCACCCTGTAGGGGTGCGTCATGTGTGACGCCTTTAAGGGCTGAAACACGGTTTACACGTTTCAGACCGTTGAGGCGTCAGCAGGCACGCCAGTGCCTGCAAGGTTTAGATCATGGGGCTCGGCATAGCCGGGCAACACGTGTTTGTCGGGCTAACTTACGGAATGTGTTTAACCGTACTTAGGAAAATCTGACGAAGGGATATTTTTACAACATTGACAGATTATATCTGTTCATATATATTTAGTGATGCTTAAAATTGAAAAGCCACTTGAATGGATCGGTAGTAGCTACAAAGATTTGATAGCTTTGCCTACAGACGTTCGCCGGTTATTTGGCTTTGCGCTCTCTTTGGCTCAAGCTGGCGACAAGTACGATACGGCCAAAGTGCTCAAGGGGTTTGGTGGTGCTGGCGTATTAGAGGTAGTAGAAGACGATGTGGGTGGAACGTATCGCGCCGTTTATACCGTCAAGTTTTCTGAGGCGGTGTTTGTCTTGCACTGCTTTCAGAAAAAAAGTAAGCGAGGCATTGCCACGCCCAAAGAGGACATGGACATCATTCACGCAAGGCTCAAAGTGGCCGAGGCGATTGTTAAGGAGTTAGGAAAATGAAAACTCGGCTTGTCAAAGGCAGTGAAGTTCATCAGGGTTCGAGCAACGTTTTTGCTGACCTGGGTTTAGTGGATGCTGAAAAGCTCAGAATCAAAACGGCTCTTGTCATTGAGATCAGAAAGGCTATGCGCAGCCTTGATCTGAATCAACAAGAAGCTGGCAAACGCATGGGCATCGCTCAGCCCAAGGTGTCAGGGATGATGAGTGGCGACTTTAGTAACCTGTCAGAGCGTAAGCTGATGGATTGCTTGACTAGGCTGGGTTACGACATTGAACTCAAAGTTCGACCAGCGCAAGCAGAGGTTGGATATTTAACGTTTGTGGCGGCTTGATCGGGTTAAAAGTGTAAGTTTAAGGGGTTTGGTTTTTGTCTGCTGTTTTTTTCTATGCAGGCCCCTGCCAGGCCGCCGGAGGCACCCCCAGCGCGCATGATTTTTTCACGCACGTTTTTTCTTAATGTGAATTGACTTTAGGCCTGCTGCTTGAGTTTTGGTTTGTTGAATAACTCGAACAATTCTGCCTTGGCCTTTTGCATTTCCTGGGCTGCTTGCAGGTCGGTTTTCTCACCAGCTTTGGCCAATAAATCTTCAAGCGTGATACCCGCTTTGAATTTAACCAGATCCTTCTCATTGAGCAGCACCAAACACTCCAGCGGCGTCTTCACATCCTTGTGCTTGTAGCGCTTGATGATCTTGCCCTTTTCGATCGCCACCTCGGTGGCGAACAGGCAGGGACGATGCAAATTGAGCCACGAGTTGAACACACCCTCGTAGAACGCATTGATGGGCTTGGCGTACTTCTGAGGGATGTGGCTGTAGCCCATATGTTTGCGCACCACACTGGCATTTTTGCTTTCCGCCAGGGCGTTGTCGTTGCTATGACGTGAGCGTGACTTGGTCTGCTCGATGCGCAGCTTGTACAGGTGCGATACCGACAGGCCGGTCAGGCGCTCGTAGCGGGCGTCGCCGTACACGCCGTGGGCGCGCTTGAGCAGGTGCACGATGGCGGGGCCACAGACATCTTCATTGGCGCGATCCATCTGGACGAGTAGCTCGATATCGCTGGCGGTGTATTTGCTGGCGAAGGGTGCAGCTGGCGCTCGGTAGCGTTTGGCCAGGGGCACGGTGGCCAGGAGGTTCTCGTCCCAGCGTGCCACCAGGCGGGTGATCTGAGGGCGGCTGTAGCCGCTGGTGCGGCGCAGGTAGGCCAGTACCACACCACGCTCGCTTTTCTTGCGCCTGGGATAGTCAAAGCGCTTGAGAACGCGGCTGATGTGTTCGTAGCGCTGGGTGTAATCTTCCCCAGCAGCGCCTGTAAATCTCACCTCGGGGGTTGCGTCCAGAAATTCCTGTAGTTGCGCAATCGTGCGCAGCTTTGTCTCGTCCATGTTGATCACCATCCTTGTGATGATCAAGCCGACAGCGCCGCTGACTCAATTTGCCCCTTCAGGCAGGCTCATTCCTGGTTGGAAATACGCCAGCCGCTCAGGCTCATACCACGTTGGACAAGGCTGCCTCTAACAAGCAATACACAGAATCAGTACCCTGGTGAAGCGTTGGTCACTATTAATGGTCAAAGTAGTAAAGCGATGGCGGACCAGATCATGGCTGCTGACAAAGCGCGCCTCACCAGTCAACTTAGCCAACTATCAAAGACCGATATGTTCGCCGTTGAAGACGCGATTAAGGTTCATTTGGCTTTACCAAAATAAAAAATGTGGAAAATTTACGGTTGTTGGGAGCAGCGTCTGTGAAGCCTAACAAAAAATTACTTGCTCAAATACTCAAATCTTCATATACTCATATCATTATATAAGTTAATGAGTATATGAGTATATGAAGATAATAGCGCTTTTAAACGAAAAGGGTGGCACGGGCAAATCAACGCTTAGCCAAAATATTGCAGTTTGCCTGCACAGACAGGGAAAGCGCGTGATCTTGGTCGATGCTGATCCTCAAGGGACTACCCGAGATTGGCGTTCGGCTAGCCCTGAAAATGCCAACCTTCCAAATGTGATCGCGCTCGACAGGCCAGAAATGCTTGCATCGTTAAAAAGTATTGATGCCGACATTGTGATCATTGATACGCCAGCCAAGGCCGAGAAAATGACGGCCTCAGTTATTCGCTTTGCAGATGTTGCATTGATTGTTATTCAACCGTCTGGCGCTGATATTTGGGCATCGGCAGCAGCCGTGCGTCTCATTCAGCAAAAAATCGATGTAGGCGGCAAAATTATTGCAGCATTCCTTGCTAACCGTATATCGGGCTCAACTAATCTATCTAAAGAGGTTTTGGCCGGGGAATGGAACGAGTACGGCATCGAACAACTAGATACAACGATCGGTAATCGCGTCGCATTCGCTCAAGCGCTGACGGACGGGCTGAGCATTTACGATACCGCCGACCGAATGGGTAAAACTGAAATTGATCTATTGGTAGATGCGTTGGAGAAAAAAGCATGTCTTTGAAAAGCAAATCATTAAGCAATGTTCGTGATCTACCGGCCGTATCTGTACTAACGGAAGAAGATCAGGTGCGCATCAACCTGAACGTGTCGAAGTCAATACGCAATAAGTGGAAAGCTGCGGCCCTTAAGAGGGAAAAGACCATGACAGAACTAGTCCTTGAGTCAATGAAGATATACTCAAATGAGTAAATCTTCATTGTCAATGGATTGAATATGCTTTGAGTCGATCAATGAAACGAGGACAATTAGCATGAATGATGGAGGCCGACTCGATTCGGACGAACTAAAAGCAAAAGGGCGACAGGATATGGCCGATCACTCATCCAGTAATAACCCAAACCTTTGCCACAACGAAGACGTGGCGAATGAAAACAGACTTATTCGGTTTTCTAAGCACATTGCGGAAGAAATTATTGAGGTGCAAAACCGTTTAATCGGTTTGGAACAGCACGAGGATAGTCCAGCCGTTCGCCATGAAATTGAACTGCTGTCGCGTCAGATTAAAACGCTAGAAGCTAAAAAAGCTGAGTACGACGAAGAAATTAGTGAGCTTCAACAGTTAATTAGAGCTTACAAAGCAAGCAATGACGGAAAAAACTCACAAAATAGACAGCTAGTAGCATCGACTAGAGCCAATAATCACCAGATAGGTGAAAATTTACTCGAAAGTATTCGCCAAAAGACAGCCGAACGTGCAATTGCGTCACCTGCACAGCTTCCTCTTTGGCCAGAACCTATGCGAGGTGTACCGAATGGCATATTGCGTTCTGCGCTCTTTGGGGCAGTAAAAAGAGGCAAGCGTCGATATATGGAACGTGAGGCCGTAGCAGCCCTTGAGGGCATTGATTTGATTTATACAGGGCCAAGACTGGATCAAACTGATCTTGATGTCTGGAAGGGTGCTTTGCACCTTGCGCGCCTGTTTCCACTTGGTGATCGCATTGAATTCACTGAAAAGGGTTTTCTAAAGCTAATTGGTCGGGGTGGTGTGCATGGCGAAAACATAGGAAAGAGTGACCGGGAATGGTTAAAAAAAACGCTCGCACGACTTAAAGCCAATGCTATAGAGGTCAAACAAGGCCCATACGCCTATGGAGGCTCATTGGTGGATGAATACTTCCGTGACGATGTCACCGGGCGCTATGTACTGATTTTAAACCCACGCATGAAGGTCATGTTTGGCCGTGATAAATGGACACAAATCGACTGGAGCATAAGGCAAAATTTGAGAGGTCACCCACTAGCTCAATGGTTACACGGTTTCTATTCAACGCATGCTCAGCCGTATCCTCTAAAAATAGAAACGCTGCACAAACTTTGCGGTAGCGAATCAGGAGCGGAAACTAAAAGTGACGCAAAACGCAACAAAGCGATAACAGGTTGGCGTGATGACAGTTTAATTCCTGCACTGGACGCACTCGTAGGTGCATGCGATAGGTCTGGCCAAGCTTTTTCATGGGAAATAAATGCAGATCTTGTGAACGTAACTCGAGATCCCAGCAAAACACAAAAAAAACACCTCCAGACAAAAGTAACAACAAAAAGTATTTTTAGATAGAAAAGAGGGGGGGATAGAACCCGAAAAGGGGGGGGGATAGAACCCGAAAGGGGGGGGATAGAACCCGAGGTTTAGGGGGGATAGAACCCGAATGGGGGGGGGATAGAACCCGAATTATCCACAGGACAAAACGTCTAAGAGCCTTACTAGGCAAGGGTTTGAAACAATTCTATTTTTTACCTAATCATCTTTTAATCTATTTATTAATCAGACGTAAAAAAATAGAAGACCTGTGGATAACTATCCTATATTCCACCAAAGAGAATAAAAGAGAGCGCCCGCAGAGGCGGGCGAAGGGTGTCCGCGGGTGAACTGCGTTCCCCCCTGTCATAGCTTCGGCTACGCCTTCGCATCGGACTCGACCCCCTTTGTGGGCCTGCGGCCCCCCGATCCGCTTAACAGCGGTCGGCTCCCCCTGCTGGTATACAGAAAAAGGACGTGTCCTGCTTGTATACCTGTTCAAACCCACCTAGGGCTTACATAAAGGGCTCAGGAGCGATTAAAACGATTAATCGTGCAACCTTATAGTCCTAGACCTTTTAAAACGACTGTAGGGCGTTTTAAAAGGATTTCGTTTCTTATTTAATTCTTTGCAACCTTGATCTCTGTCTGCGGTGATTATGTTTGTTGCCTGTCAGACATAGTATGACATTTGACCACTAAAGCACGACCTTTGACCCCCGTTTTTGCCTGAGAGGCGCTTGAATGCCTCTTCCATGCAGGGCCTTTTCAGTCACTTTGCAAGCTACACCACGACAGCACGAAGCAACGGAACGAGAAAAGAAACATCGAAATAGGCGGCGACACAGATAGAAATCCAACAGATCGAGCATCTCATTGGTACAAGAAAGGGGGATAGGGGGGGTGAAAAGTCAAAAACCCAAGTGTTTCTGGACCGGATGCACAGTGTTTATTTAACGCTATTGCGGAATTTCACTCACGGGCGCGGAGGCGCGCACATGTACGCACGGGATCATATACTATGAGAAAGAAAAGATCGGATAGTATTTCAGATGATGTCAAGAGTTTCGCTCAGGCGGGTGATACTGTGCAGCTTCCTGCGGGGATCACACTCGATGATGAGGTGGTGCCCATTATCGTTGGCCTGGGTGGCTTGCTCGGATGAAAGATGCAGAACTAATACGCTCAATGTCGCGCAAAGGCTGTTCGCCTGATAATTCAGCTTGCGAGGGATTCTTTGGAAGGCTGAAGA
>Ga0335398_10008606_pt1 | contig 12040 bp, 7 predicted proteins | sample BON03_FD_205742 | JGI IMG/M metagenome (GOLD analysis project Ga0335398, IMG submission 205742) | Freshwater microbial communities from Lake Bonney liftoff mats and glacier meltwater in Antarctica - BON-03 (spades assembly) (version 2) | ecosystem: Environmental > Aquatic > Freshwater > Ice >...
CTAACTACTAATGAAACGGCGGCTAGGTTCTAACTACTAATGGTTAGAAGGCGACCGCGAAAACAAAAGTCCGCCGTGCCCTACCTCTGGCTATGTGCTGACTGTCACCAGCGAGCTGATTCGACTGATCTTAGAACCACTCTAGTTGCTATAGAAGTTTTAGAAGTTTAATATTTATAATACCTATATATTAATAATACTGCAGATACTGTAATACTACTAACTAGACTTCTCTTGCTTGCTAGGAGATAGATGTATGTACTGTCGTGCGTACGCGTGTGCACACTGCGACACGGAAGACTACAAATTGAGTTATTCACAATCACAATAAGAAAATAAGGCGGTGCTGCGGCGCCACACATGCCACATGCCACATGACCGCCATATTGATCATGATTGGAGAAGCCCCAACGGGCCAACGGGCCAACGGAAAGAAAGGGGCAAGGAAATAAATGGCACTCGGAAACAAGAATGACGAAACACTAGAGATTCTCTTCCTTCACCCTTCACCTTCACCTTTCGAAACCCCATGATTGTACTGCCGGGTGGGTCTGTGAACGAAAGGCCGTGAACGCAATTTTGTCCGCCAATCGACCGGTTAGGTTTATGTCCGCCAGGCCACGTGACGAGGCAGATGGCCCAGAGGCGCAGTGGGAGCGACTTGTGAGGACGGCCACGGCCGCATACCCGGGGCAGGGACCCGACGCCCCTGTTGGGATGCCGGCCACGACGTCATACCCTGGACAGGGACCCGACGCGGGGATGCCACTAGCCAAGGCACCGGCGAAGGCGCGAGGCATTTTAGCCTTTGGCGAGGCGCTTCTCACCTTCAAGTCTGATCCGGCCGCCGTGGTGGGTGGCGGTGCCACTGCGAGCGCCTGCCTTCGGGCCGTCGGCGGCTCCGAGCTTAATGTGGCCGTCGCGCTGGCCCACCTGGGACTGGACGTGGAGTGGGCATCTGTGCTTCCAGAGGGCGCCCTGGGCGGCGAGGTGATCGAGGTGGCGAAGCGTGCTGGCGTCGGCGTCGACGCAGTGTATCGGCGCAACGGCGACATTGGCACGCTGCACGTGCTCCCGGGCGCAACGGCGCCCATCTACCAGCGGTCGAGAAGCGTCTTTGCGTTGCACGCGCTTGACCTTTGCGCCAACTGGAAGGAGCTCGTCGACTTGAAGCGTTGGCACTACGCGTGGGTGGTCGTGAGCGGCATCACTCCGCTGCTGGGGAAGCAGGCCAACGAGGCGTGGACCGCGTGCGTCCGTTGCGCGGCCGCGAACGGCTCTCTGGTCTCGCTCGACCTCAACCACCGCCCCGCGCTCGGCACGCTGGAGCAGCTCATGGCCGAGGTCCACAAGGTGAGTCTCGCGCATTTTTAGCGCGCTATGTTTAAGTTCGGCCTCACCCTAGCACTGCACCACACACCGCTCATGGCGGTTGTTGCTCAGCGCATCGCTGCGCGCAGGTGCGCGACTGCCTGAGTCTGCTGAGCCTCTCGGAGGCCAACGTGCGCAGCCTCGCCGCGTCGCACGCGATCCGCTCGCCCGCGCCCCTCGACGCCGCCGCCAACCCGGGCCAGTTCGAAGCCGTCCTCGCGCAACTCCGCTGCCTCCTCGGCGTCCCTCTGCTCGCCTGCACGATCAAACGGCCACTCCACCAGGGAACGGCCGCCGCCTCGGACCGGAGGGTGCCCACGCGCCGCTGGTCCGTCCTCGTGTGCGGTGGCGAGGGCGCGGAGACCGTCGTGGTGAGCACGCGCCGCACGCCAGTAGAGCACTCTCCGCGCGAACCTTTGGGCGGCGGCGACGCGTGGCTGGCCGGGTTCCTCTCGCTCGTTTCCGGAGTGGCCTCAGCTAAGCTCCCTGCGAGCCCCTTCTGGGCCGGGAACCCGCCGCTGCTTGAGCTTGCGCTGCGGAGGGGAGACCTGCTCGCGGCGCTGCACCAGTACACGCACGGCGACCTCTCTTCCGTGAGCAAGCAGGAGCTCGCCGCTGCGGAGGCGACGTGGGCGGGGAAGACGGCGGCGCTCGACCCGGCGGAGGCCTTGGCGCCGAGCGATGCCTCCCAAGAGCTGCTTGACCGCCTTCAGCGCAGTTGGCTGCTGCCCATCATCTCCGTCAGCGACGCGGCGGACGCCGTTCCTCTGGCGCGCGCGCTCGTCGCGGGGGGCGTGCTTGCTGCCGAGGTGGTGCTGCGCAACGACGCCGCGCTCGAGGCGCTCAGCCGGATCGCCAAGCAGGTGACCGAGCTCCGGTGACGTGCCTTCGGCGGCCCTTAATGGTATCCCGTCCCTACCGCACACGCCCCTTGACTTCAAACAGGTGCCCGAGCTCGCCATCGGCGCCGGCACCGTGCTCTCGCTGGCGCAGGCGGCCGAGGCCAAGCGCCGTGGCGCCTCGTTCCTCGTCGCGCCCGGCCTCAACGCAGAGGTGGTGCGCTGGGCGCAAGCCAACGGACTTCCGATCTTCCCGGGCGTGGCCACCGCGACAGAGATCGAGCAGGCGCTCGGCCTCGGCCTGACCAACCTCAAGTTCTTTCCGGCCGAGCAGCTGGGTGATATATATATATATGCATGTGTGTGTGTGTACTTTATTCGACCTTGTGGAGAGACCCTAACCTTGTTGTGTGTGTCTAGGCGGCGCCAAGATGCTCCAGGCGCTCTCGGCGCCATACCCACAGGTGCGCTGGCTCCCGACGGGCGGCGTCGGCGCAGCCAGCGCAGAGACGTACCTCAAGCTGCCGTGCGTGCTTGCGGTGGGCGGCAGCTGGCTCGCGCCCGCCGCGGCGGTGGAGGCGGCCGACTGGGACACGGTGCAGTGCCTCGCCGCGGCGGCCGTGCAGGCGGCGGCGGCGGCCCGGGCGTGCGGCTCGAGTGGCTGAGTGACGGAGAGGGGAGGAGGAGACAGAAAATAGGAGAAATATCGCGAATCGACGGCCGTGTGGACGTGTTTTGTATCATGAGTTGCATACTACAGGAACGCTGCGCTGTCTCCCGTCCAGTAGTATAAGCTGCTTGAAGGGGCTTGTTGTGTGGTGCGGTTCTATCTACATTCTGCATATGGTCAACATTGCGCAACATCGCGCTGCGGGGCATCGCGCTGCGGGGCTGCGGTGTGCGCTGTGGTGTTGTGCGCGCTGTGCGCTGTGTGCGTCCCCGATCCCCTGATCCCCGATTCACTCCGCCCGCCTGCTCTCTTCGCTCGGGCTGCCAGCAATACTGGGGTGGCCAGTAATGAGTAATGTTATATTGAATATATTATATTGGTATATAATGTATAATAGTACACTACTCTATAGTACTGTGTACTGTGTACTGTACTGTACTAGTACTACACTTAGTGAGTGCTACACTTAGCAGTATTCACCTGTACTATACACCTATTATATGTATAGCTATAGCAGACGAGTCAGAACTCGTCGAGTATAATCCAGTGCCAGTGCAGTCAGTATAATTGTTGTAAGTGTAAGTGTGAAGCTGGCGTTCTGCTACTGCTACAGAGTACTGCGCTGCTCACACTCACACCCCACACGACCCCAGTATCATCAGTACTCACCAGTCACACACAGTTACACTTAACGCTCTATTTACCATTTACGAAAGCATATAATCATATACATATATATATACAACAAGCATACAAAGTATTACACAAGTACACATAACAGTAAAAGTATAAGTACAAAGTCAAAGTATAAGTATATATATAACTATATAAGATATAAGTTACTATATAGCAGTCAAAGTACAATAACAATAAGTATCGAGCCTCGAGCCTCCAAAAAAAAAGGCCGTTCCATTTTTTTGTCGTGCTCGCCGTGAGGGGCGGGAACTGGGGCGGCTTGCCCACACACACCCCACAGCAAATAACCCCCCCCCCATGCTCCCTAAAGTCTGAAGTGTGTGTATGTTGATGTTGTACTATATAACTATATATAATATATAGATATGTGTGTGTTTGGCCAGATCCCGATCCCGATTTTCGAGGCGGAGAGATACAACAGTGAGATACAGCGGGATACAGCATAGACCATAGATACAGCTGGATACAGCTTAGAAGGTACTACGGATACAGCTTGGATACAGTGACAGTGTTCAGTTTCAGTGTACTCGAGCTTATTTAACTACTCACACATCACACAACGACAACCAAAACCAAAACCAAAACCAAATAAGGCCAACACCAACTGTAATCAGCCAATGAGTAGTGTGCCAGGGGCGGGGTACTCATACTCATGAATAGGTCTCAAAACATAGTACTCACGCTCTCTACTCATGAGTACTCTCCACACGCGCTATAATGACGCATGACGCATGACGCATGACGCGCTCGCTCACACACACTCAGACATCACACACGCAAAGCTCACATGATGTCTGCTCTCCCGCGTCTCTCACTCACACTCGCATACCGAGCCTCCAGCTCCGGCGATCTCTGTAAACTACTCACCGCGCAACGTGCCGCAGATTTGCGCTCAGGTGTGAGGGGGGGGGGGCACCGCCCTAAAAACAAGAAACCCAAACGCACGCCGCGCCGCGCGCCCGTCGGGCGCTCGACGGCTGAGCCCCTCCCGCCCGCAGCCCTTCTCCAGTCGCTGGTGGCGGCGGTTGGTGCTCCCAGGCGCGTGTGTGCGGCCCACTTCACCAGGCGATCCAGGGCCGCGACATGCTCCCGGATGGGGTCTACTCGTCTCTGCATGCATCAGCTGCCGGTCCTCTTGCGCCCCGCCCTGGTGGAACCGGCCGCCGCCGCGAGCCGCTCCACCGGCGACGAGTCAAGCACGCGGTAGTGGTACCGCGTCTGCTCGCGCCCCGCGCTGGCCAGCACCCACCCCGGCGCGTCGAACTCGGGTAGCTGCCTGTACTCCTGCCCGGCGTAGAACTGGAGCAGCCCAGTGTCGTTGGCCGCCGCGTGCAGGTAGACCTCCTCGTAGCCCCAATGGGCGGCGAGGCCCTCGGCGGCGCGCAGGAGCCGGGAGCCCAGCCCCCACTTTCGCTCGCCGGGCGCCACGGCCAGGTTGGAGACGTAGGCCACGCGAGGACGCTTCGACCAGGGAGGCTCGAGAGGCCGAATGTCGCTGGGGACGCGTCCGTCACGCGGCTCGATCGATATCTCAACCACGCCCACCACCTCGCCCGAGCTGGGCCGGTGCGCGCACACCATGAGCGAGTTGCCGTTTGGCGGCGCGTCGCGCGCACTCGGTGCCATGAGCCGCTGTCCGCACCGGCCCGCCGTCGTCAGCTTCAACATGAACCGCGTAAAGCGCTCGAGCACGACGTTGACGCGCGAGAGCGGAGGGCCGAGGAGCTGCATCTCCTCCTCGGAGAACGACTCGGCGGCGAGCGTCAGGGCGTCCTTGTAGAAGCCGCCCATCAAGACATCCACGCACGCGTCCAGGTCCGCCGTCTCAGCCAGACCAAGACGCACCAAAGCGCTGGGTGTACTGGCGCCGAGGTCAAACTCGAAAAGATCGCAGTCGGCCACGCACTGCACCTGCGCACGCGGGCGGGTCCGCCCGGGCCGTTGAAGCGCAGGACCTGGCGCTGCGGTTAAACCGAGGAGCAGTGGCGCGACAAAAGTGATCATTTCGCAGTCAAATTTCTGTTCACACCGCAAACCTCCCAATTCACGGCGTCACAGCGCAGCGTGGTGGCAAGGCAGCCCATGACCAAACGCCACCTGGTCGGGCAGCTACTGCTAGTCAGCTTTCTCGGACCGGCCTCGGCTCGCCTCTTGAAGGCGAGGCAACCCGCCGTTGCACCGCGGCTGTCATCGCGCCAGCCGCTGGTGCTGCGTCTGCGCGGCGGCGCCGACGACTTGGCCGCCGCCGACGGTCCGCTCCAGCCCAAGCCGGACGTGGATGTGCCGCTGCCAACGCCGCGCAAGGCGTCGGCGCCGCCGGTCGACGGCGAGGGCGTCGGGTGCTTTGCGATGCTCTCTCGCGTGTGGAAGGTGCTGATGTCGCTTCTGTCGCCAGCGCACGACTACGCCAAGCAGGACCAAACCGACCTGCTCGGCGACGCGGCGTTGATGGCGGGCTTCGCGCCCGACGACGAGTCGTGGCGCACGCAGCGGAAGAAGCTGCACCGGGTAGAGCTGCCGCCGCCGGCACGCAAGCGCGTGCTGCGCGACCTGCGGCGGCTCAAGTCGGTTGGCGAGGAGCTCGGGATCCACGTCGACGACTCCGAGTGCCTGACCGACTGGGTCGTCTCGATGGTGGGCGCGAACAACACCATTTACGAGGGTGAAGTCTACCGCCTGCGCGTGCGCTTCCACCCAGAGTACCCCGTGCGGCCGCCCGAGGTGCGCTTCATGCGGCCGGCGCCCGTGCACGAGCACATTTACTCGGACGGCAAGATCTGCCTCAACATCCTCTACTCGGACTGGGACCCGCAGATGGACATCAAGAGCATGTGCCTCTCGCTGCTCTCGATGCTCTCCTCCGCCAAGAAGAAGAGCCGGCCGCCAGACAACAACCAGACCGTGGTGCTCACGCAGGGCCAGCAGGCGGGCTCGATGCAGTGGGACTTCCACGACGACAACTGCTGAGGCCAATGTTGCGTCCAACGCGGAGTACGTGGCCTCTACGAGTATGCGGGCGACGCTGCATCCAACACGGAATATGTGGCCTCTATGTGGCCGCCGCTGGGAGTCGGGCCCGATAGGGCGAGGGTGTGGTCGGGGGAGAAGAGCCCGCGGCTGCTGTTGTTGTGGTGGTGTGGCATCGCCCTTTTTAAACTCAGCCGAGGTCGCGGCCACAGCGGCTACCACTGTAGAGAGAGCGGCCGAGTGGATGGTTTCTAGTATTCCCGACGCCCCAAGAGGTCGCCGAGTGCCTCAGAGTGACAGCCTCGTCCGCCTGATCATTTTGTCACTGCTGACGGGCACCCAAAAGCCAAAAGGAGCACCTGCACCTGACCGTGACCGAGTGGTCACGCGGATCTCGCCAGCGCGCCAGCGACAGCGTTTTCCTACAGCTCCCAACAGCCGTGGGGTCAAGGGTTAACCGCGCCGCTGCGGGTTCGTTTGCTAAAAAAGTTCCCCTGTCCCTATTCGGTTGATTGTCAATATATAATTAAAACCCGACGCGGTCTCTCCTCTGGCTCTAGCCTCTGGCCTCAGGTTTTAGTTTTAGCGGGGATTTTTTGGGGTGATTTCATCATTCATATACGACGAACGAATAAAGAAATTTCAGGGATTTTTCTAGTCTCAGTCTCAGTCTCCAAAAAAGTCGTGCGTCGTGCGGTGAAAAATAAAGAAAAAAGAAAAAGAACGTGCGGTGTCACCGTGCCCTCCAACAACAACTTATGTATATATATAGTTATATTAGGATTGGTATTCCGGACAAGTTTTCGGGTGAACCCTAAACCCGAACACACATTACTAAAACTAAACCAACCGCCATGCGACAGTGCACCCAGATTCGCCCCAGAGCAACTCGGGGCACTACTGCTGGTACTGTTACGGCACGGCTGCCTCGGCTGGGTCCTCCTCCGGAGACCCGCCACCCTCCTCCACAAGCTCCAGGGCCACCACGAGGCTCGCGATGGCCGCACGCAGCACCTCCGCCTGCGCTTCCCGGAACGCGCGCGCGAGGCTGCGCGCCGCAGCACCGCCTCCGAGTTGGCCCGCCCGCGCCGCCGCCGACGTAGTCGCGTCCAAAGGCGCGTCGGCGCGTGCCCCCTCACCGACACCCTCGCCCCTCCGCCGCTTGGCGCGTGGGTCATCGGCGCTCGGGCCTCGCTCCGAGAGCTCTGACGCAATTCCGGAAGCCTCGACCTCTGCTACTCCGGGCCCCTCGACCTCGCCCAGCCGCGCGCGCGCCAGCTCCAAGAGCCGGCCGAGCGCGCGTGCTTCACAGCGCGGCGAGACGGCCTCGCCCTCCAGGATCGTGAGCGCGCCTCCTCGCTCGATCTCGTCTTTTCTCGCACTGAGCAGCCGCGCGGCGCCCATGAGAGCCCACGAGGCGCCCTCCGCCTCCACGTGCTGCTCGCAGTCGAGGCCGTGCTCTGCGGCCCACTCGCGGTGAGCCGGCGGCAAGCCGTCAAGGCCGAGGGCCAGCTCGCAGCGCCGGTGCGGGTTGGCCGTGGGAACGAAGCCGTAGCAGCGTAGAAGTACGGAGTCGTCGTGGCTGCCGTAGCTGAGCCAAACCTGCTCGCCAGCGTCGACGGCGTGCAGAGCGTGGTATTGGTAGGTGCCGGCGGCGGCGTCGAAGAGGGCGTGTGCCGGCGCCTCGGACGGTAGGTGGTTGAACATGTCGCCAAACGGAACCATCGCCGGCACGCCGCTTTTATGCTCGACCTCGGCGAGGTGCGCCGATCTGCTGGCCACCGCGGAGGCGGCCCACAGGTACTCCGCGAGACCTAGTCCGGGCAGAGATCCGCCTTCCTCGATCCGGCTGAACGCCTCCACCAGCTCGCCACGCTCCTCGCGGATGGCACCCTCCAGCGAGGCGCACCCGAGCAGGCTTAACTCGGCGTCGGGCCACTCGGTGGGCAGGTGGAACTCCGAAGGCAGCATTTCCAGCCAGCCCGCCAGTTTGTCTGAGCTGGGGGCGTTTTTCGCATGTTTTCGCAGCAGGAGCATCAGACGCAACTCTTCGTACGGCGCCGATGCGGAGGAGTCGTCGGCCGGCAGCCGCGGGTGGAGGATGAGCGTGCGCGGCACCGATAACAGCAGTTCGCCCGCACGAATCGGCGCGATGGCAAAGACGCCGCGGTGTCCCTCTGCGCTTGTGCCCACGCAAATCGAACCGACGTGCCCGCCGGCATCGCAAACCATGGCCGTCAGCGTCTGCGTGGCTGCCTCGTCGCTCATCGCTGTCTGGCGCTGTGAGTCTTGCAATTTGCGTGTTCACAAGAAAACCATCGGTGTGAATGGCTAAAAGGGGGTGTAAAGAAGTAGTGCAAAGGGATGTCGTTGGAGTCCCCTTAACTAGTGTAAGGGGATCTCCAACGACATCCCCGACATCCCCTTAATTAAAAGAAGGTGTCCCCTTTTTTTCTCTTTTTTTTTTTTTTTTTTTTTTAAACGTCTGGGGCCAGGGCCAGGGCTGGTGGCACATGTCTTGTGGCGGTATTGCATGCGGCTAGCGTCATCGGGTGTTGGGGGCGTGCGGCGGGTGCGGCTAGCGTTATTGTATGTTGGTAGCTGTGTCGGCGTCTTGTGGATGATGTTCTGGATGCGGCTAGCATCAGGTGTGGGGCCCACGGAGATGGACCCCATCCCCATCGCCCACGGACAAGTGGGAAGCAGCCTGGCTCGAAAGTGGCGCCTTCTGCAACACGAGCACTTCCCGCCTTAGATTGCGTTGCCGGCTCCCCAAACAAATTGAACATATACAGGGAGCTTTTCCATCTCCAAGCAGGTGTCTTGGTCTTGGGGAACATAGTTCATAGTCCTAACGCTCCTAACCCGGCGGCCCCCGCCGGGAATTATGGGGGGGGGGGGCTTGGCATCGACATCAGCAAACCACCAATCAGCATCCGGCTAATGGCACGCTCGGACCCCGCCAACGCACCAAGAGCCCTGCTCACCCCTGTAGTGCCAATCTTGGTTGGATGTTCTGTAGCATATATATTATCATATATAGCATCTATAGCATCCGGGGATGCTATACCTGCTATATAGTATACTACACTATAGTACTACACTCCGTGCTAGATGCGAATTTTGGTATTTGAACACATAGTTTTTTTCATTTTGGCCCGGCCGGGGCGTGGGCTAGCAGCCGGCAGCAGCACCAGTAATCGGGTCAACTCGAAATTGTTCAAATATCAGAAAAACTTAGAGCTATGCTATATAGTACTGTAGCATCTGATGGAGGCTATATAGTATTGTAGCATGCTATACAGTATGCTACAGAACAACCAAGGTGCCAATGATGCTACCTACACAACACACCCGTGTGACCTGTTGATTGTTTACAACACACCCGCGGGGGACCCCACCCAGCCAACCGTATACGGCCTTACCATGGTGGGATGGGGATGGGAGATCCCAGCCTCCTTACAGACACACGTCAGCTACCTTCTCAATCATACCTTCGCACATACACACGCCAATCGGTGTCCAATCTCTTTCTCTTGCTCCTGCAACGAGCCCTCACCCCACCTGGCTGCAGGGCACAAAGCACAAACGGCCATCATGCCCCTAATGACACCCTTGCCAGCTGCACTCCGCCGAACGCACACATCCTCAATCCACACACAGGGAAATGGCCCAGCCCGCATCAGGCCCCTGCTGCCCTCTCACTACCACCCCTTACCCTCACTGATAGGCCCAGCTACAGCTGCCGCCCTAACCAATAACCAATAACACTCGCGCACATGCCCACCTCTACCATCACCTACACTCTCGCTTCGCATACCCCTCGCAAGGCCACCCCCCTGCCGTCATATTCATATGCACCAGCTCCCACCACTACTGGGATTGCCGTCTAGTACGACAACACCCCCATCACAGTCGCAAACACACCCACTATAGCCGCGCAACAGCAACACTGGCTGTGTGGGAGCTACGGGGTACTGGCAAAGCCAACCCCCGGACCCGCCCACGTCGGGAAGTGCGGCTGCTGCTGCTGCGCCGGGTCTCCACAGCCACCCTGACCCTGGAACGATGATATGCGCGGATCTTTTTTTTAAAAAAAAAATTAATTTTTTTTTTAAATCAGAGCCGTTTGAACGGGTGAACCAGCGTTCACGTGCCTTTGCGCCGAACGTGGGTCTGGGCCCTCCGAAAGGGGTGAGCATAGACCGTTTGAGTGCTGGGGTCGGTGCGTCTGCGAGGGTTTGTTTTCTGCCCTGCTGGGGGTAGTGCGGTGTGGCCGCAATGCTGGCTGTGTGCTGTGTGTGCTGTGGGCCATATCGGCTGCTGTGTGGGGGGGGAGTACCCTGTGGGGGTAAGCATATCATCATCACCGGAGGTGGCACACACCGTCGTCGCGCCACCGTTGAGCGTTGTTAAGTGCTTGTGGGAGGTGTTCGTTTGGAGGTCTTGTCGTGCGCGTGTGTGTGTCGGTGTCGGGGGTGTTTTCTCTGTCGGTGTGTCCTGTGTGCGTGTGACCTGTTGATTGTTTTACAGACCTACGAAAAAAAGGTTAAGAGGGGCTGAAGGGTTGACCCGAGTTACTTGTGTAGTGTATTGTTTGCGCGTGCGCTAGTGTTAGGGCTTTTTGTTTCTTTGTTTCTGTGAACACGTCACGTCGTCACGTCGTCACGCCCGCCTGTCTATGTCTATGGGCTATGGGTCTGTGTACAATACATACAACACACCTACTAACTACTAGCTATAGCTAGGAGTCTAGTAGGAGCCAGTAGGTATAGGTAGGCGGCTCCGGAAGGGGAGAGTGCGGCAGTGCGTCAGGGGCGTGATTGATAAGCGCGCTCTTTACCGTACTCCGCGTTCGCGGCATCGCTGTGCTCAGAGACGTTCACGTGTTCTTCCGTATATTCGTATTCAGATTCAGCAACAGCAAGCCTCCGCCTTGCTTGCTGGCTTGTCAAGCCTTGCTAGCTGTTCGTTCGAGTTTTAAGGCGTGGGCGTGGAACATGTTTAGTAGATATCTATTTTAGTACGTTATCTATATCTACATCTACTTATCTATATAAGCTATCTATGCCTTCAACGCATTATGTTATCCGGTTACATGGCCGTGGCCACTAATAACTAATAGTTTGTAGCTATACCATACATACTATACCGTACTTATCCTGGTGGCACCCTGCTTCAAAAATCTTTTAAGATTAGAAGCTGGGTACCCAGCCCTCAGATGCCATATTTTGGAGGACCCACCCCAGCCCCAGCGAATTGAAAAAATACCGCCGGGGTTTGGTCTCATCAGAATTATTATCCGAGACCGAAATATTTTTTCTGCTCGAGACAAAAGGCCAGCAACCAGCTTGGCAACCAGCAAGCAGTTTCAGAGCGGCGTGCGGTCAAGGAGGACGAGCTGCCCGCGGAGCTCGAGCAGCAGGGTCAAAGGGACGAGGCGCGGCGCCGGCTCAGCCACCTGCAGCAGGTGGCGGACCAGCGGCGCGCGGAGCTC
>Ga0335398_10008611_pt1 | contig 12036 bp, 11 predicted proteins | sample BON03_FD_205742 | JGI IMG/M metagenome (GOLD analysis project Ga0335398, IMG submission 205742) | Freshwater microbial communities from Lake Bonney liftoff mats and glacier meltwater in Antarctica - BON-03 (spades assembly) (version 2) | ecosystem: Environmental > Aquatic > Freshwater > Ice >...
CTGATGAACTGCAGACACCCGACGACGACAATCCGAACGGATATTACGAATTCGAAGACGTCACGAGCATGGAAGGTAATGCTGAATGGCTCGACGACTCTCAGGGTTTTTCAGTCAAGATGGCTTACAGTTTGTTGATGCACCTGCCAGCAGATCGCGACTATCGCATCGTCTTTATGCGCCGTGATGTCAGTGAGATCATGCGATCGCAAAAGCAGATGCTCCAACGTAACGGCATCGAAAGCGATGCCCCGAACGTCACGATGATAGCGGTGTTCGAGCGCGAGTTGCAGGAATTCTACGCATGGCTCCCGTCGCAGACTCATTTGAACCTGATCAACGTCAGCTATAACGAACTACTGTGCCGTCCCGAAACGACAGTGGACCTGATTAACCGCCACTTCGAGCAATCTCTCAACGTTGCCGCAATGACTGCTCTTGTGGACCCCACGCTCTATCGACACCGTGCCGCATAATGTGGTTGCAACTCAGATTGCGATTCGCCCGACAATTCCGTGCTCCTCGAAATTCTCCGCGACCTTTGCATCGATCACGATCGGCAGGCTCCCTAAATGAAAACCAAGGCTGTTGAAGAGAATTCAATTCGTAAATTGCCGATGCAAATAGACTCAGCCCATTTTCCAGACCCCTGAGCCATGCCCAAACCCTCCACATTGATCTCCGATGCCTTCGGCACACTTGTTGTGCGAATGATTGGCATCGCGCTGATGTTTGTATCGACAACTGTTAGCGCTCGACTGCTTGGTCCTGCGGAATACGGTGCCTATACTGCCGCACTGGCTCTTGCAATACTGCTGGCGACGCTGGCGCCGATGGGCTCGGATCGAATTCTCGTCCGAAGTCTTTCCACTGCGAAATGTTTGAGCGAACGTGGACGCGAGACCGCGATTGCTCACCTGTGTACAGCGATCACTGCAGTCATCCTGTTGTGTGCGGCGTTGGTGTCGTGGGTCATCAATGATCAGATCCTTGACAACCACAGCTTGGCAAGGACGTCGCTGCTGGCGGCCTTCATGTTTGTTCCTCAATCTGTCACATATCTTCGACAATGGGTTGCGATTCCTCTGATCGGAGCCCGCCGCGCAGTGATGCCTGAACAGACGCTGGTCCCGGTGCTGTTTATGGCGGCGATCCTGTTTGTGGCAGGAACCGGATTTCGTGTGACCGCTCTGACCGCATCGACTTCTTATTTCGTCGTACTACTGCTTGTCTGGGCCGGCTCAGTTGGAGTCGGGTCGCTTCGAGCCACCTACCGGTCGGCGTGGAACACGTTTCCCCAAATCCGTCAATTGCCAGTCCGAGCAAGGATTCTTGAGGGAATACCGTTTGTGAGCGTCGCGATCGGTGCCGTGTGGACTCAGACCTGTACGCCACTCATTATCGCGATGACATGTGGCTTCGACGATACGGCCTGCTATGCTCTGGCAATGCCTTACGCGGCATTGCCAGCAATCCCACTCAGCGTCTTCAATCTGATCATGATACCGCGTTGTGCCCGGTATTTCAGGAACAGAGAATTTGCGGAAGCCAATCATGCAGTTCGAAGTGCGGCAACAGTGACATTTGTTCTGGCGGCAGTGATAGGAGGCAGTGTCTGGATCTGTTCTCCGTGGCTGATTACGGTTCTTGGCAAGCAATACAGTATGACTTGCCGACTCCTTCCGCCGCTGTTGCTTGCCGCTCTTGTGGATTGTCTGACTGGACCTACGATTCCTGTGATGCAGACGATGAGTCTGGAAAAGACGTACACGCGAACGCTGTTCGCCTTCATTCCGATTCACCTGGGGCTGATTTATTTTTTCAGTCGAGTCGCCGGCATCGAGGGTGCTGCCTTGGGGTATCTTCTGTCGCGCTGCGTGTGGAATGTCGTGGTTGTTACGCGAATTTATCAACTGAGAAGACTGGTCATGCTTCCGTATCTCAGTTTTCAAAGTGCTTTTACAGAGGAATCACGACAATCGCCGGATGAACCTTCTGAAGATCGACCAAAACAAGGTCTCCTGTCCGCATTCACTTTTTGACGACCAGGTCAACATGTCCACATTTATCGCCGCAATGATTGCCACGCTGATCACGACCGGAATGACGTCCGCTATATCTCATGATCTCACACTCGTCGGCGGCTCAGTCGTGACAGTCATTCTGACGGCATCCATGATCGGCCGGCGAAATGTCAGCGTGTATCCGGTGTTTCTGTTCGGTGCGATCTCGATGGCGGTCATCGCGATCGTTTCGTCGGAGGCACGTACGTCACAGTATTCGAGCACGATCCATGTGCTGTCAATGTACGTGGCGCTGATCGGCCTGGCCTTTTCGTGTCCGGATCTTTCAAAATTCTGCCAGCATCTAATGATGGGAAATAACGTGCTGTTGACCGGATGGATTCTGTATCAAGGATATGACGCAGAGCCACTGAAGGCATGGCAGATCTCCAGTCCAACCGGCGCGGCGAACATTATGCCGGCAGAGGTGAATATGACGTTGCCGTTGATTTTGATGCGAGTTCATGAATCAACCGGTCAGAAAAAGCTGGCCTATCTGGCACTGATCTTTCTAAACTGTATCGCGGTATTCCTTGTGATGTCTCGCAATGGTATCGGAACGTTGTTGATCATTCTCACGATGTATATATTCTATGATCATAAGCGAATAGCCGTTTTTCTGAGCTGCGGAATCATTAGTATCGGGGCGTCATCCGATAGTATTATTCAAACACCGTGGGTGCATAGCATCCTACTGAAAATGCGATTTGTAGGATACAACGCGACCGCCCCGCGTTCCGTGATCTGGCGGGTAGCGTGGGATCGTATTGTTGAACATCCGATGCTGGGCGTCGGACCGGGCGGTCCAAAGCAGGCGTTGGCAGTCGTCGATATCTATCATGCCCACAATAATTTTATCCAGGTAGCACTCGAAACAGGCATACCGTCAGCTCTGATCTTTATCACGATGTTCCTGCTGTTACTCTCGTTGCCGGCAAAAACTATCCTGCAAAGTCGTGAACGATTTTTGGTGACACTGCCCATTGTTGCCTATTTTTCGTACTCATTGACTGCGATGCCGTTGTCATTTTCCGGAATGACCCTTCTGCTGGCCGCGTGCGTGCATGAAGCGCGTCTGGTGATCCAACGAAAGTCGCAACAAACTGTTCCACAACGAATTTCTCAACAATCCCTGGTTGGAAGACGCACGATGCACGCTGCCTGAAAACTAGCATTACCGCAGAATTGAAGTTTTGCGAAAAGTCACAAGTGTTCCATGACAGATATTCCATTTATCTCCGTTGTGATCCCGTGTTACAACGAAGAGAAGTACATACCTTCGTTGATGGAAAATTTACTTAGTCAGGATTATCCAAAGGATAAGTCTGAAATCATTTTTGCGGATGGCATGAGCACGGATCGCACAAAGTTACTTTTGAATGAGTACGCCAGAGTGTGGCCGCAGATCCTGGTGATCGATAACCCAGGCCGATACGTGCCGACCGGATTGAATGCGGCGATTCAGGCGAGCCATGGGGCCGTTGTGATTCGGATGGATGCGCACTCGATCTATCCACTGGACTATTGGAAGGTACTAGTCAGTAAACTCGCAGACCATCAAGCTGACAATGTGGGGGGAGTCTGGGACTCTCAGCCAGGCGCAGACACCGATGAAGCCAGAGCCATCGTGCTGGCGACGTCTCATCCATTGGGAATCGGCAATGCCGGGTATCGACTTGGCGGTGACAGGGATGCAGAGGCTGATACGGTTCCGTTCGGATGTTTTCGCCGTGATGTGTTTGATCGCTTTGGATACTTCGATCTGCAACTTGTTCGCAATCAAGACGACGAATTCAATGGACGAATATTAAAGAATGGCGGAAAAATCGTGTTAATTCCCTCTGTGCGTATTAAGTATTTTGCCAGGGAAAACCGCAGGAAACTTTCCAGAATGTTTTACCAGTATGGATTGTTCAAGCCGCTCGTCAACATCAAGCTGGGATCTCCGGCAACACTACGCCAATTCGCTCCACCGGTGTTTGTGATCAGTTTGATTCTCCTGATCGTATTAAGTTTTTGGTGGCCATTGTTTGCCGTGCTGTTCTGTCTGGAAATACTGCTCTATGGCACAGCCATCATTGTGACATCCTGGGCACTCACCCGAAAACATGGAATACGTCTGTTTTGGCATACTGCACTGACATTCCCCGTGATTCATCTCTCCTACGGAACAGGATACATTTCGGGGATCGTCCTATTTGCGATACTAAGACAACACCGTCGAAATCAGCGTGAATCTGTAGTTTCGAATCGCTGAATGTACGTCAATTATATTTTGATCGAGCGATCTTAACGCACTTGCTGGCATTGCTATTGCCGTAATTGCAGGGCAATACGAGGATGCTGCATTTTCACTTTGATGTTATTGAATTCACGGAAGAATCGGATGCCGAAAGCCAGCAGTTCTCACTATGTTCTGTGCCTCACCGGGGGCAGAAACGTCACCAAACGCATGTCTGTTTTTATGGAAGGCGTGCAGTCAAAAGGCATGGGCGTCAGAGTCTGGGCGGTTCCTCGTGGACCGTGGGTTCTGGACAAGTCTGAGAATCCGACCGTTCCGGTTCGAGTCGGTCCGATGTCGGTGGATCTCGGAAATATGAAGGGCGCTAAGTTGACGTCCGTCATGTGTTTTCACTGGTTCGTGCTGCCATTAGCAGTCATGATTGGTTTCGTGTGCCGAAAGCCCGTGCTGTATGACGAATACGATCACTTCGAAATCAATCAGATGGAAGGTACCAGTTTTTGGCTAAAGCGGCGTTTTTTCAGCCTGTACGTGCGCTGGATTCACAAAATCTGCCTGCCGTGGGTTTCGCTTGTCACCTGCATACATATGGATCAGCAAACTCTTAAACACCACCTGGAACGATGGCAGCCATCGGTGCTGGAGATCCATAATTACCCAGCATCCGTCTGGCGTGAGTCAGGACAATCCCGATCACCATCCGGCAAACTTTGTTTTGTCTACATCGGGGGCGTCTATGTCGAAAAAGGTGTCGGCGCGGCGGCAGAAGCATTTCAGTGTCTGCCGGAGAATGTGCGGAAGAATTCCGAGCTCCACATCTTTGGCGAAGGTGATATAAGTTTGATCGACCGACTGCGGGACATTCCGGGTGTTACGGTACACAATGGCGTTACACCGGCGGCATTTCGTAAATTCAGCGCGACACACCGTTGTTGCGGATTGGCACTGTTGGCCAGCACGCAGCGTTACAGCTTGGTTGGAACAAATTGCACGAAGTTGTACGAATACCTAGCCCTTGGAATGCCGGTAATCGCCAGTCGCGTTGGTGAGTTTCCGCAGTTCATTGGCGGTCGGCAGCTCGGACTTCTGATCGACGGAGATCTGAACTCTCAACAACTCGCTACTCAAATGCAGCGACTGGCCGAAGACGACGCCCTCTTTGAGCAATTTGCGACCAATGCTGCGACGTTAATGGCTCGTGATGAGATGACCTGGGAGTATGAATGGAACCGGATCGTGCAGACCGGTATCATTCAATCGCAACGAAAAGCCGCGTAGTGCAGCATCGCGAGCGACAGCTTCTATTTTACCTACATCAAGCGGCGGGTAAATCGTTTTCTGCCGCTCGGCTAAATACACCGGCGTTTTTGGCAGCCATTGAAATCAGGCCTGATCGAAATGTCACAGCATCCTGTTCCTGTCTTTATTGTTGGCCACGGGCGATCCGGTACCACTATCACAGCGACACTGTTGAACCTTCTGGCTGGAATCGAGATTGTCAAAGAGACTGGCTACATCGGGCAGATGATGAATCTGCTCCAGGACATCCAGAATCCCTCGTCCCTTCACCGCCTCATCCAGGAAACAAACAACTGGCTGAAACACAACCATTGGAAAAATGCTGCCACCCTTGTCGGATTCCAGCAATTCTGCGACCGATACGGTATTCATGGAGGCAGTGCCTTCATCCATTATGTCTGGCAATTGGATTCCTCGACACCATGGCACGAATTGTCTTGCATCGGTGACAATACGCCCTTGTACGTCATGGCGATTCCCGCAATTCAGGAACTGCTGCCCGATGCACGCTTCATTCACATGGTCCGGGATCCGCGGGACGTCATTTGTTCGACCCTGAAAATGCGGTTTGGTGCAGATGAGATTGTCACGGCCGCTTTAGAATGGCACCTGTATCTTGGATGCTGGCTGATGGCCGAACGAGTCGTTCCGACCGACCGGCGCATCGAATGTCGCTATGAAGATCTTTGTTCTAGTCCGGCACAATCGTTTGCCAGGCTGGCGAGATTTTTGAATCGATCTGAGGCGGATGCGGCTGAAGCGATCGCACTGCATGCATCAGGGAGTGCCGCGCCGAAAAACGGCTTCGAGAAAATTGCGGCCGTGTCGCATCACACGCGAATCACAGAACCTCTCAGTGCGAGTCGCGTAGGACGATATCAGTCGGAACTTTCCGCCGCACAGATACGGGAGATCGAGGAGATCGCTCAATATGGCATGCTGGCCTACGGCTACCAACCTGCAAAGTGGCACACGCATCCGCTGATGCGCGAGGATCGAATGACGATACTTCAATCCATGGTGAAGGACTTTGCAAAACGCTGCTTCAAACGCCTCCGCAGTCGATAGCGCTGTATTTCGCGAAGCAGTGCTTCTTTGCCAGCGTCAATTGATTACTATGTCAAATATCTCCAGTCGATAGCGCTGTATTTCCCGAAGCGGTGCTTCCTTACGCTATTTTTTCAAGATAAAACGAAGCCGGTTCATGATCCGACGTGAGGAACGGGCAGACGGCTTTTAGCTGATCATAATGGTCGTGCTTCAGGAAATTCAGCGCGCCAATGATCTTCCAGTCAGAGTTTCCGCTGAGCAGAGCTTCCATCAGATACTGTTCGTTCCAAAACCGGACCTTGTCCACGACCCATGCCACCGGATAGTCACGCGGAGTGAAGATGTCGTGAATATGAACGACAACGCCTTTTTTGAGTGCGGGAAGTATTTCAAGGAACTCACAGACGACATCGCCCTGCGGCCGGATGACATGTGAGGAATCGATGAACAGTAAATCGTCGGCTTCAAGTTGAGTGAACAGAGATTTGTCAACAGATTCCACGCGTTCACGTTTTACGATGACGCCGGATTGCTCCAGCCACGGCATTTCATAGGGCTCGATGCAAATATGCTCACACCGGTATCCGGTAAGTTCAGACTGGTTCTTGCGGATTGCTTCAATCACCAGCAGCGTGGAATTGCCGCTGCCGATCTCCACCACGCGTTTGGGCTTTTTCAAACGCACAAGATTGTACAGGAACTCGGCATCGCCCGAAGTAAAAAAAGTGTTACCAAAGCTGTATGTCAAGTCGTTCTGTTTCGGAGCCAGAAACGGGCGCAGTTCCTCGCTGTAGATGAATGTCCTGAGAAATGCCAACTGTCCTTCGATGTTCAGATCAATCCCGGGCAAGTATCGATGCTGATCGAGCGGATGATTCAGCAGTCGAAAATCAATCAGCGGCTCATAATACTGATTGGCGATCGGGAAGACGCCGGTCGCGGACAGAACTCTGCGGCACATTGGCATACGATCAACGCCTGCCCGACGCAGGGCTCTCATGACTATCGCCGCTGGCAGGATCATGGGCACCATGCACAAATCGGCGAGCGGGAGAAGAGCTTTGATCAACCGTTTCACGAAACCTGCCTCTGAACAAGAATCAAAACCCCACCATTTGAACCGATTTCGACGATTCAAAAACACAGCCTGATTCCGGGGAACCAGAGGTCCAAAGGGGGGAGAATAGTGGTATTGCATGAGTCTGTCAGCCCCAATGCCCGTATCCTCGCCGAAGGAGTATTTTAGATGATCATTCTGCGGCAGACAATTGCTCGATCCGAAAGATGCACTTCTGCTCTTCTGAATACCCGTTTTCACGTCTTGCAGGGATTGGAGCAAATTTCTATAAGCCGTTTTAGCACATAGAACTAAATGAATTCCAGCAAGGAAGTTAGGAATGGTTCAAAGCAACAAAAAGCCCGCAATTCCAGGAATCGACGGCAAAAAGACGACTCAGATCATTTGCCCGATTTGTGGCCCACATCAGACATTGCCGGTTGGTGTTTCCAATGGTCTGCCAATTGTGACGTGTCAAGGCTGCAACTTGACGTATGTATCTGAATGTCCGTCGATGGATGATACTCAAGAATTTTTCCAGGAAGAGTACATCAAGGACAGCGCGTCAGCACGAGAATTGTACGTTGATTACCGAAGGAAGAGCCTCAAACGAGAAGCCAGACGTATCCGAGAACTGATGCCGCAGGGCGGTCGGCTGCTCGATGTCGGCACGGCATCAGGCTTCTTTCTGAGGCAGTTTCGGGATTACCAGGACTGGAATGTCGAAGGTGTTGAGCCGTCGAGGTTTTCAGCAGAATTCGCGCGTCAGGAATTCGGTCTCACCGTACATCAGGGGTTTCTGGCAGATCAGAAGTTCCCTGAGTCAAACTTCGATGTTGTTTGTTCGCTGGATGCCTTTATCTGTCATCGTGAGCCTCGCGAAGACATGCAGGAATTTTATCGAGTTCTCGCTCCTGGAGGAATTTTGGCGTTTGAGATCCCTGGACATCGATTTCGCATGATGACGGGTTCCGGTCTGCTGTACCGCACGCTTCGTGGTCGATCTCTGCGACTCAACGCCGGTGTCAATTTTTTTTATTACACGCGTGCTACTCTGACTCGACTTGCCTCCATGGCTGGCTTTGAGTTCATTGAATCGCATCCGGAGGCCATGCCCGAAACAGGCAATCGTTTTTCGCAGATTGCGCGTGAGTCATACAATATTGCGTCGGGGGTCTTGTACAGGATGACAAACGGCAATGTGAACTTCAGTGCAAAGGAACTGTGCATTTTTCGAAAACCGCATGCGCAAGTGAATGTTGCTCCTTCGTCAATGACTGCATGCGTTCAAACTGCATCTCGGCGAGTTGCCTGACTTCTCCGCCCGATTAGAAGATTCACATCTATGCCGCCTCAGTATTACGCCGCGTTCCTGGAACGGATGGGACATACGATTCGGGAATCCAATGGGGTCCATTGGTTCGACGTTTTTTCACGGGCCTGGATCTGCTTCCCATTGGAAACTGAGCTGAATCCGGCGACCGTTGATTTGTCGCAGATCATGGATCATCGAGGTATCATGACTCGCTTTTGCTGCCCAGTCGAAGATGGTGTCAGCAGCTTTCGGCAAATCGTGGCAGATAAAAACTATAGTCTGTCATCGCTGGCAGCCAAGACACGCAACAAAATGCGTCAAGGGCTCGAAAATTGTAGTTGTCGTCCTGAAGACGCTCGCGAACTCGCGAAAGACGGGATTGAATTGCATTTTCAGACTCTTCGGCGGCAAAAACGGAGGGTCTCCGACGATTACGAATCCCACTGGAAAAAATACTTTGACGCCGTCGCTGAATGTCCGGCTGCCACCGTGTGGGCAGCCCGCTACAAAGGATCACTTGCGTCGTTTCTTATTTCATTCCGCATTGGCCACGTGGAAAACATCTGCATTGTACGGTCGAGCGAAGAATTGTTGAAATATCGTCCGAATAACGCAATGTTGTTCACATTTTTGCAACACGCACTGAATCGCCCTGAGACAACTGAAGTCTGCATCGGACTGCAATCACTACAATCAGGGATGAACTCACTGGATTCGTTCAAGCGTGGAATGGGGTTTGAGGAACGCCCCATTGGACAGCGAATCGAACTTAGATCAACACTGGGATTGGTGATTCCCCGAAGACTTGCACAACTCGCCGGTAAGGCCATAGGCTGCGTCCCGAACGAACACGCCGCTCGCCTCGCCGGTGCCCTGTCTACCTACGCCAACCAGCCAGTGATACGCCGCACGGCATAACGCGAGCGACAGGCGAAAATTTTATCGGCAGGAAAATACAGATTGGACTGAGCAAAAACGTTGAACGGCCATCGGCGCAAAATCCCGCAGCGGGAGTCAGTGTTTTTCAATGAAGATGGTTCAAAACATCCTAAAAATGCGGGCTCTGGCTACGCATGAGTCGAAAGCAGATCGAACACGCGTCGTTGCAGAGTGGTGGACTCCGTCAATTGCAATTCAACACCACACTTTCAGATTTCATCCGCTTTTCATCACGCACGTCCGAATCATGTACAATCCATCCTGCGCGGCTTCGGCCTCGATGTTGTCCGTACGACGCGCGTCTGTGAAACTATTTTCAGTGATCGTCAGATCAATGTGTTTCTTCATCTTGTGCTTCCCTATGACCTAGCCCACAGCGATGCCGATCGCCTTTTCCCCATGCATTCGTAATGACTGCGCTCGCTCTCCACTCATCTGGTGGAGGAAAGGCGACGACAGGCTTTGACAGAATAGCGAAATGGTCGCATCATACGCGAATCTCCGAACAACTGTCTCCAGGCCGAATCGGGCGGTACAAGTCCGAATTGAGTGAAAAACAAATCCAATCTGTTGAAGCGATTGCTCAATATGGGATCGCAGTCTATCGTCATGGTGTCTCTAACGTGGTGCGTCCACCCGTTGATGCGGGAAGATCATTTGAATATTGTCACGGCAATGTCAAAAGACATTGCCCTGCGCTGTCTGAAGCTTCTCCGTGGGAATTAACGTTTAAGGATATTTGTTGTGCTTTCACTACTCCCCCGTTTGCTTCGAAGCATTGTGCTTCTCGTTGCACCTAATTCAGACCGGCTCAGAACGCTCGCTTACAAGCCAAAATTCGAGTCTTGGCGCAAGATGCAGTTTGGCAAACACCCGATCTTCGAAAATCGGACTCAAATGTATGATTATATCAATGATCAAATCCTTAAAAACTCGTCCATTCAGTACCTTGAATTCGGTGTCTTTCAAGGGGAGAGCATTAAGTATTTTTCGAGCATCAATTCAGCCACTGCTTCGCGATTCATTGGGTTCGACACCTTTGAAGGGCTCCCAGAAGACTGGACGGAGTTTTCCCGAACGGTAAAAAGCAAGACATTCAGTACGGATGGAAAGGCCCCGGAAATTGCTGATACGAGAGTATCCTTTGTAAAGGGACTGTTCCAAGACACACTCCCAAAATTTCTAAAGGACATCGGCGCACCGCTGCAAGTTGTGATTCACAATGATTCCGACCTTTACTCTGCAACAATGTACGTGCTGACGTGTGGCAACGAAATAATTGTGCCAGGAACCATTATTATCTTCGATGAGTTCTACAGTCCAATGCACGAATTTCGAGCGTTGGACGACTATTGTTCCTCGTACATGCGTCGGTATGAAGTTATCGCCGCAACAATCGGTCACGGAAAAGTTGCCATTCGGCTACTTTGAGGAAAATCCAAGTCGAAGGAACGTTTGTGTGGCTGCGGAAATTCGGGTTCTGCGCGAAATGAAGTGCGCGGGATTAAGAATTGTTTGGGGGGAGGGTTTGTGAAAAGTAGTCATGTTGGTCTGATAGGCAGGGATTAAAACTGTTTTATCAGGAGATCCGACATGACCACTGAGAGTGATTTGTACAAATCGACAGCTTGCGGCGGTATTTCACCATCGGCCTGATGTTGCACAGACTGCTGCATGAGCACGCGAGCGAGTTCCAGTCCGACCTGCATGCATCCCCTGGTCCTCAATCTGAGTAAACCGAGTGCCCCATTTCGGGCACGCCTGTTCGCCATAGATGTGTTCCCGAAGCTCTCGGGCTACTTCGGCCAGTTTGCTGGCAATTTAAGGAGACAGTGTGTTTGGGGTGCGTGCCATTGCGACATCCTTTGTCTGGGGCGGGAAAAAAATCTTTTCGGCATCGTATCCTAATTTTGCTATTTTTGCACGTCGCTGATCACAAACAAACCCTGTCGCGCACCCGCTCTTCTGAATACCCGTTTTCACGTCTTGCAGGGATTGGAGCAAATTTCTATAAGCCGTTTTAGCACATAGAACTAAATGAATTCCAGCAAGGAAGTTAGGAATGGTTCAA
>Ga0335398_10008612_pt1 | contig 12036 bp, 10 predicted proteins | sample BON03_FD_205742 | JGI IMG/M metagenome (GOLD analysis project Ga0335398, IMG submission 205742) | Freshwater microbial communities from Lake Bonney liftoff mats and glacier meltwater in Antarctica - BON-03 (spades assembly) (version 2) | ecosystem: Environmental > Aquatic > Freshwater > Ice >...
GGAAGGAAAAGGGTTTTGGGGGGGGGGTTTGGGTGGGGGGGGGGGAGGGGGGGGGGGGGGGGGGGGGGGGGGGCCAGCGCTCGGCGCTCGGGCTCGGGAGGAGCGGCCAGAGAGCCCACAGCCCACTCACTCCGCACAATGCCCTAGCCCTAGCAGAATAAATAAGACGCGCTTGCTTCTCGCGCTCGCGCGAGCAGAGCACGCGGAGATCTGCAGAGCGAGCGCAGGGGCAGAGGCTGGCCCTTCGCGACATCCCCTTACCCTTAGGCTGGCACAGAGGCAAAGGCCAGAAACCGAAAGCGAAACCAGAAAACGAAAATGACGAGCACGCAGCTACACAGTTTATAATATGGCAAACAGCCACGCGTGGCGTGGTAGTCGGGTGGGGCAAAGCCTTGGCCAGGGCCTCACGCCTCAAGGCACACCACCACAGAACGAAGAGCGGCAACCAGGGCGACGTGCGAGGAGACGACCATCCCGCCCTGCGGATAAAGCCTCTGTCGCGCGCGTACTGAACGCAGCCACCTTCGAAGACTCTCGAACGTCCCCGCGCCCTCGCTGATTCGCAAGTCCCGCCGCCGCCCCCCCACGCTGCCGTTCGAGCAGACCCGGAGGAGAGTCCGGAGCTCGGTAATAAGCTATACACAGCCCAGGAAATATCTCGAGCAGTGCGCCAGGGACGCCATCGGCAAGCAAGTGTTCGTCGCTTCCTCCGTTAAAGAAATCGAGGAGCATCTGCGGCTCGCTCAAGGCGCCGCCCATCCGGAGGAGAAGTGGGGACTGGCAGCAGTCGCGCCTCCTTCGTTGCGTGCCGCGGTGCGAGCGACGGCTCGATGGCGTCACTCCACCGAGCAGCAGCGGAATATGCGTTGGGCGCGTCTGCGCCCCGCTGCTCCTCAGCTCGAGGCGACCGTGTTGGACGCCTTGAACATAGCGACGAGTCCTTTGAGATACGGGTCGGCCGTGAGCGCGAGTGAGATCGTAATTGCCGCCATGGCGAGGCGGCCGTTGACCACTTCCGCCTGCTCGGTGAAGCCCCACGGCCGCTCCTGCGGCACGAGCTGCAGCTGGTCCTTGGTGTAGAGCGTCACGTACTCGTTGACCACGTTGAGCGCGACCGGCTCGCCAGAGTTGATCACCTGCACGGTGTGCGATGTGAGATACATATACATATACAGGCTGCGTGTGTGGCTGTGTAATACCGGTACAGGCAGGGATATACAGACATACAGACAGGTACAAGGTGAAGGTGTAATGTGTAATAAACATACAGGATACAGAATACAGATACAGATACAGGCGGAATGCACTCGCAAAAATATTTACTTGCCAGGTAAGGATCATAACAGATGTCGATTGACACTTCACTAAATCTGGATGTTGATCAACTAAGAGTTGTACAGTAAATATCGACGATATATTGACTTGATATATCAGTCCACAACGACGCCTACGGCGCTGCTAAATGTTGATTGATGTTGATCGCTCACACCACTAAATATCGTCGATATATCGATCTATGTTTTGCGCCTTCGGCGCCACTAAATATCGATTAAATATGTTCGTTATCTGTGAGTATCCTTAGCTCACGCCGCCACGTCGCTCGATCTTTGATGATATATGGCTTGCGATACACGATCGCAAACTGCTAGGCTGATGCTTCGCTGCGCTAGCAATGGCAGAAGCTGTGTTCGGCTGTGTGTGTTGGAATATGATCTGTGGGCTGTGGGCTGAGGACCGCACCTGCATCGAGGGCTGGTTCAGGTCGGGCAACGCCTCCTGCACCACAGAGGCGAGCGAGTCGATGAACTCGGGCTCGGTGCCCAACGTGGGCACGCGCACGAAGGAGCGCACGCCCGCTTGCGCCGCCACATCGGCCAGCTCCCGGTCCATCTCGTTGAGCGTCCCCATGTGCTCAAACACAAAGCTTACCGGCACCAGCAGCAGCGCGCGCGCGCCCTCCTCGCCCAGCCGTGTCACCGTCTCGCTCGTTGCGGGCTCGGTCCACGGCACGGCGTCGGGCCCAATCTGGGGAGGGAGCAGGACTGGGGTGAGTATGTATATATGTGTGTATATGCATCTGTATAAATGTATGTGTGTATATATATATATATATATATATATATATATATATATATATATATACCGCCCGAGATCGGGTTGTTGTTGATGCCCACCTGGCCCTGGTAAGAAAGGCTGTGTCGGTTGGCCACGCCCTCCCTGGCCAGCTCGGCCGCAATCAGCGCCACGCCGCGCTCCACCTGCCCCTGGTAGGGGTCGCCCAGGTACTCGACGTACTTGCGCGGCAGGCCCTGCGCAGAGTAGACGATGTGGGCCTCGGCGCGCTCTGCCTCTGGCAGCGTCGCGAGTGAGCGCTGGATGGCGCGCGCCGAGGCGCGAACATAGCCCGGCCGGTTGAACCACGAGGGGACGACGGTCGACTTTTTGGGGAAGCCGGGCGTCGTGTAGAGCATCCGCTCCAGCACGCGGAGCGCCGAGCCGGAAGTCGAGATGGAGAAGTGCGGGTAGAGCGGGATGATGACCAGCCGCGTCACGTTCTGCAGCGCCATCTGCTCCACCGCGTCCTCCGCAAACGGCCGCCAGTAGCGCATCGCCACAAAGAGCGACGCGTCAATCCCGCGCTCGCGCAAAGTCGCCTCCAGCGCGTCCGCCTGCTTGCGGATCGTCGCTACCTGCGGCGACTGGCCGCCCGCCTCGACCATCGCGGCACGTGCCTGTAGGGCAGCAGCGGGGTGGGGGCAAGTGCTCATGGGTGGGGGGCGCCGGGGCAGGGGGGAGTCTCGGGGCGCGGGCTGGGGCTGAACACGCTTACCTCGGCGGCGCGCGACTTGGCGATGAACCACGCGAGCGGCGACTTGAGGAACCCCAGATATTGCGGAAGCGTCACAATCTCCGGGTCGCAGAAGACGTTGTAAAGATACTCCTGCGAGCAAACGTATGATGAGGGGCTGTGGCGCCCGCGCGGGTTGGCCCGTTTCAAATCCGTCACCGTGCGAGCTTGCGCCGCGCGGCCGCACGCACCTCCACGTCGTCGGGCGTCTCCGGCGAGCCGACGGACAGCAGCAGCACACCAACCGACGAGCCACCCTCCTCGGTCCAGCTCTCGCCGAGTTCGTCAAACCCCAGCTGCATGGCCGGCGGCGCAGCGGTCCGCGCATGCGGTCGGCGCCAGACCGTCGCCGCAGGCTGCTGCTGTTGTCGGCCGCGCAGTACGTCTGGCAGCAGGCCAGGCAGCAGGGCTGCGACCGCAGCGAGTAATGCTGGCATGGCCGACGACTGTGAATTCACAGCGGTCGTTCGCGCCGACGATCATTATTTTCGCACTGCAGTGCCGGCCCCCGCAGGCGCTGTAGCGCCGGTGACATGCCACCGTGCCACAGGCCACACGTCACTCTGCGCGCCGCGGCGATCCGGCTGGAGTTTTCAGATGCAACTGCCTACGCCGCCGCCGCGTACCTCACGCAGTACACGGCGGCTGCTGCGGCGGCGGGGCCCACCTCCTCCGACGAGCAGGGCCGCGTCGGCGCCTGCCTCTTCGTCGCCTCCAAGGTGTGCGAGCAGCCGCGGCGCGCGCGCGACGTGGTGAACGCCGTGCACCGCGCCGTGCACGGCGGCCTGCTGCGCTCTTCGCACGAGTATTGGGCCAAGAAGGAGTCGTTACTCTCGCACGAGCAGGGACTGCTGCGCGGCCTTGGCTTCGACCTCACCGTTGCCCACCCGCACCCGTTTTTCTATCACTACTGCCACGCGCTCGACGCGCCGCCGCAGCTCGCCGCCCTCGCAGCGGCCATCCTCAACGACAGCGCGTGCTCTGCCGAGTGTGGTGACACGCCTGCGGGTGTCGTCGCGGCCGCCGCCCTAGCGTTGGCCGCCGCGCTGCTCCACCCTTCGCTCGCGCCGCGCAGCCTGCCCGAGCGGTGGTGGGATGCGCTCGGCGTGAGCGACGCTCGGCTCGCCGAGACGTGCGCTCACCTGGGCCGAGTCTACGGCGCCGCTGGGCAGCAGGCGGCGGGCAGACCAGCCGAAGAAGGGGCAGCGACGGCGGCTGGCGTAGGCAGATGACGAGGCGAGGGCCAACTGGTTGGCTCGCCGGGGGCGCAGTGAATGGGCGCTGGTGCGCGCGCTGTACAAGGAGCGTGCGCCGCTGCATCCGGATGGGGTTTCTGGTTGCAGGGCGGTTGGCGCGTACACGGTCGGCGTCCAGGCAGACGCGCACGATCTGTCGCTCGTCGCGTGTCGACTACCCTCGGCTCTCGCCGCCACGTCGCTCGATCTTTGATCATCTATGGCTTGCGATCAATCGGTAGCTGCTAGGTGATGCTCGCTGCGCTAGCAATGGCAGAAGCTGTGTCAGGCTGTGTGCTGTGTGTGTTGGAATATGATCTGTGGCTGTGGGCTGTGGGCTGTGGACCCCGCCTTGGCCTTTTGGCTCTCGCTCTCGGGCCTCGACGCTTAGCTTATTTATGTCCATTTGCATTTGTGCGGGGAGGGGGTTGAACTATCCGAATGCTGATTTGGAATCGATTTTATTATTAACATCCACGGCCCGACGTCTACGCGCTTCTACTGCCCCCCCTCCCCCCACGCACACGCACATCGCACATCCTGCCCGAGCCCGAGTATTCGTACACAGAAATTCACTACTGCTACTGACCACATGCACGCGAGAGTCGGACAAGCAACACAATGAAGAGAGAGCAGAGAGAGGACAGAGCCGAGGAGCGAGAGGAGGTGGAGAGGCGCAGAGAGCCTGGAAGCAACCTACAATAGCCTACGAGCCCGAGAGAGCAGAGAGAGTGTAGAGGTAGAGAAGCGCAGAGAACCTGGACGCAACCTACAAATAGCCTACGAGCCCGAGAGCAGCAGGGGCGAGAGGGGGGGCATGCGAGAGAGGGAGAGAGTACACGAGGAGTCGTGCTGAATCAGATAGCACCACCAAAGAATTACAACTATATGGCTGGAGGGCACGGTGGCGGGCGGGGTGGGCAAGGGGACGGTCCCATCTGCCAGGGAAGAATAAGCCAGGCCTACGGCTTGCGAAGACTTAGGGGCTGAAGTCGTTTGCGGTTTTTCCCGAGCGGCGAGCCGCACGCAGGGGCGCGGCTGACCTGCCGCCCGCCGCTTTGGTCGGCTTGGCGGCCTGCTGCGAAGCCGGGAGGCCGAGCCGCCCGATGACCCACGAAACGTCCACACGGCCCCCTCCGGTATCCACCTCCGTACTGCCCGCCACCAGCGCGGGCGCCTCCTCCTGAATGGCTAGGGGCGCCGCGGCGGTCCCGTTGGTGCCCCAGCCGAGCTTGCCCAAGAATCCGGTCGCGCCGACCGCGCCGCCCACGGCGCCGCCGACGGTGGCGCCCACGGCGGAGGCGGCGCTGCTGGTGTAGGCGGAGGCGGCTGAGAGAGCCGAGGCCGCGACCGCCGTCACGCCACTCGACTCGCGGCGCAGCGCCAGCACGGCAGTCGCGAGCTCTTCTCCCGCCGCCGCGTCCGAGAGCCATCCGCCGTGGCCGATGCCCTGCATCGATATCACCTTGACTCCGCGCAGCCTCGCCTGTTGGCATTTACACGATTTTGTTAGTACCATTATTGTATGGTGTATGGCATACAAACGGGAGGTCGGAGGGGGAGCAATAGACGTGCAATAGAATTGCACCAGGGCGGGCAATGCAGATGGGGAGGGGCAACAAAAGGATGATTCGCTCGTAATTGTAAAGGCCAACTCGCCTGCCACGAGCCAAAGACGCTCTGCACGTTGACTGCGGGGACGATCGAGTCCTGCGAAGAGAGCGCGACGAGCGTCGGCGTCTGCGGCGTCCGCTCGTCGAGCCACACGGCCGCGTCGTGCCATGGCAGCTGCCGCGCGATCACCGTGGCCGTGAAGAGCTCCTTCTTGAAGTAGTAGTCGTCGGCAGCCTCCTTGAGGCTCGAGGCGGGTGTGTAGACGAACTGGTTCGTTACGCGCGACTGGTGCAGCAGGCAGGCGATCGGGTCGATCAGCACCAGTCCGCTGATCCGACGGCTCTTGGCCGAAGGCGCGCTCCCCGCGGCCGAAGCCGCAGCTTCGGAGCCTCCGCGCCTGGCGAGCTCTCCCCTTGCGTCGGCGGAAGCCACGTAGGATGCGTAGGCTGTGCCCAGGCTGTGGCCGCCCACCACGGCGCGCTCGATGCCGACCGAGTCCATCGCGTCGGCAACCAGTCGAGCGAAGCGCTCGGGTGGAGGTGGCGCGTCTGGGAAGATGCGTTGTGCGGGCGCGCTCAGTTCAACCGCGATGACAGCCGCGGCGCGGTCGGGAGCGGCGGCCTCGAGGAACTGTGCGTAGGGCGCCGGGCCCACGCCCACGCCATGGATGAAGACGAAGGCCTCCTGCTGCGACGGAGGCGCGGTGGCCGGAGCGCCGGTCGGCTGCGCTGGCCGGTACCAGTAGACGAGCTCTTCCTGCGTCCTCCTCTCGTAGCCGGCGGCCGCCATGACTGCAGGCGTCCAGACGTTCTTGCCCACCCCCTGCGTGATGAAGTAGTACCAGAGGGGGCGGTGGCGCCAGCGGACCGCGTCGGTCCCCGCGCACATGGAGCGCAGCCCCGGCGTCGGCGCGTCGGTCGGCCGCAACTTCTCTCCCGCCGAAGCCTCTAGCTCGTCCACGAGCCCATCCAGCTCGACCGCCTCCAGCGCGCTGAGCCTGGCGACTTCCTTGTAGAAGAGGTTGCGCGCGAGCCAGCCCTTGACGTCGCCACGCGAGAGGGCCGAGAAGGCCGGCAGCGTCTTGACGCGCTCGGCGTCCGCCACGTGCGAAGGGCGCCGGCCACGCCCGCCGCCGCCGCCGGCCCGCGTAGGCGGAGCGGCAGCTGGCTGCGTGGCGGGCTCGTCGCGGAGCAGCGCGCCGGCTTTGCGGGCGGCGTTGGCGGCGAGGTAGTCCGCGAGGATCGACACGGATCGGTCGATCCCGTAGTCTTCGCTCAGCCCGCCCTCGTCGTAGAACCAGGCGCGCGCGAGCTCCTGTGGCGAGACGGACGCGTCATCCAGGATGCGCCGCCACAGCAGCTTCCTCCGCTCCGGGGTGAAGCCGAAGTCCTGCTGGAAAGTCGACACGGTGGCCGCGTACGACATGCACGCCACGTAGAAGGAGCTCTCGAGCAGCACATACGCGGAGCCGATGCCGTTGCGGAGGCTCTCTCCAGCGGCCGCGGCGGCCGCCGCCTCCGACGGGAAGCTCAGCCAGCGGAGGCTGGACGCCACATCGGCCGCCGCGCCTAGCGTGGACGCCGCACCCGCGGCGGCGGCGCTCGTGGCCGCAAAGCTCAACCAGCGGAGGCTGGACGCCACATCGGCCGCCGCGCCGAGCGTCGAAGCCGCACCCGTGGCGGCGTCGCCCGTGGCAGCGAAGACGCGGCTCAGCGCCTCTGGGCTCGCGAAGCGTGACGGGTCGGCCAGCGCGCCGGCGAGCGCGCCGGCGGCCGTCGTGAGCGGAGCGGCAGCGGCGGCGACGGGAGCGAAGAGGCCGCCCACGTCGACAAGCGGGCCGTGGAGGAGCGCGCTCAGCGCCTCGTCGAGGGGCAGGCTGCTCGCGATGACGGAAAGCGTGATCCACAGGCAGGCGGGCCCCCACAGCTCGGAGACGAGCGAGGCCGCAAGCATGCCCGCGTAGGTATCGGCGTGCGCCTCCACCTCCTCCGCCGCCTCGGGCACGGCCACCACCATCTCCTCCGCGACAAAGTCGACTCCGACAGCACGCGCCAAGTCCCACGCCTGCGCCAACGTGAGCTCCCACAGCGTGGGCGGCGCCAGCGCGGGCGGGCCAGGCAGTGGCGTCAGGCCTCGGGGCATCGGGAGCCCCAAGCGGCCCGGCCCTCCGAGCAGCGACAGCACCATCGGTGTTAGATGAAACATGACGTCCCTTGTTTCAAAGTCGTCCTTCCTCACCGTTTCCAGGAATCTCGCGGAGTGTCTGATTGAATTTGTGATAAGACATGGCCTATATCTATAATAAGGAAGGATAACACGAATATAAATAGCTCGTACCGCGGGGGGGGGAGCTCTTCTTTTCACTGTCGACTTGACTGCAACTACTCGTAGAAACTAAAGGTCGCTGGTCAGAAACCAACAACAAACCTCTCCTCCGACCTTCGTTCTGCTCTAGAGTAGCTCTACCCGACCTCACGTCCACGTCTCACCACCTTGACCTTGACCGCCCGCCTTGTTGTTGTGCTGTTTGTATAGTGTGACGAGTGTGAGTGTGTGAGTGTGTGAATGAACAGGAACAGGAAACAGAAAGAGATGTAAAGAGAATAATGAAAAAAAGAAACTGAAACTGAGAAGCTGCAAGCTGTGGTGTGTGGTGTGTTCACTTTCACTGTCATCACTGATCACCGACTCAATGTGACTGTGTCGTTCCAACCAACTTACAACTTAAGTTGTAAGTTGCCAGCCAGCTCCAACTCCAACTCCAACTCCAATTTGAACTTGTATTTGTATTCAATATTAGTATTAAATTTAAATATTTTATTATTATTATTATAGCGTGTCATACTATGTCTATGTCATACGGTATCATACGTCAGCTATCAGCTACCGGGGGCGACAGATGGCAGACGAGAACATGTCGGCTATCCCTATACCCTAATATACCACTCACGCTCCACCCACACATCGCCGCGCCTCAAGCACCAAGCACAAAGCACGGGCACGGGCTCGCGCTCGCGTGGCCCCGCACGCCGCTAAACAACCAGCACACACGCACACACACACACACATCACACGCCGCATGGTTCGTGGCACGGGCCCCAGCCGCAGAGACTGGACGGGGCGATCTGCGCCTCCCGTTGCGGCCTTATAAGTGAAGAGCCCCGCCTCTCCTCTCGCTGTATGTACTCTCCCGGGGTAGCAAAAATAACCCTCGAACCCGCGCGCCTCCTAAAGTTGGGTGCGATCCTACCCTCCGCCTCGCCGGCGCACGCCGAGCTGCAGGTCAAGCCAGCTGCGGCGGCGCGGTCGGACCCCTGTTGGTGTTTCTTGCCAGCCCAGGGCGTGGTGGCGTTGATCCGCCGTTCCCCGAGCCAAGCACACAGACTATCGCGGCAGGCGCCCGCCTAGCGGCGACGGCAGGGGACGCGCACTGCGGCATACACTCACGCATAGTTGAGGCGGAAGAAATCGTTGTGGATGTACCACGATCCTTGGGCCGTCGGCATCAGGTGAAACGTCTGGCCGAACCTGCGAGTGCGGGAGGAGACAGCAGCGTGAGTGCAGCGCCGCATTTCACGTGCCCCAGGGCCTTTGAAGCACCGCGGCTCGTGCGCTGCTCACATGAGAGGATTGGTGCCGCCGTCGACAAGGAGCTTGCCTGTCACAAAGCAGATAATGCCGCCGCTCGGCGACGGCTGCGCGTCAAGAGTGGTCACCTGCAGGCAGAGAGCCAGGTAGGGCGCGCTGAGCAGACGAGCGCTGCGCCGTCGTCCCGGATAGAACATCGTGAGCGTGCCGCGTCGATGGCGCCGGCGCGCCTTGGGCGCACACTGAGGCAGCAAACGCGCCGCACCAGGCGCGCCGCACGCGCTGGGCACAGCGACACAGGCACCGCGCTTCCAGAGGGCTGCCCGGCACCTGGTGCTGGACCGTGCTGAACTTGAGCGTCGTCAGCTTGGTCATGATGCCCTGGATCCCCATAAACTGCTCCGCCTCAAATGACAGCATCGAGCCCTCCTGATACAGGCCCTGCAGCGCTGGCCTGTTCGTGTCGAACATCTCGTAGTAGTGAGCCACGAAAGCCTTGCTGATGTCTGAGGCACGCAGGGACGCGGCTCGCGTCGGCCCACGGCGCAGAGTCGCGGCGCAGCGCAGCGCTCGCACGGCGAGTGCGTCGAGGCGGCCACTGTGCGCAGACACGCACCCTGGAATTGCGCGTTCGCCATCGTCACGGGGCAAGGCTGGCACGCCCCAGCGGCGTTTTCGACGGCGCCGCGAAAAAAACGCGCGAGCAGCTCTGCTGATCCAGAAATAGATTTCTCGCGCGCCGTCCACCCGCACGCGTCGCGCCGCGCTGAATGGCGCACCTGTACCGCGACCTCTCGGTCAAGTCGCTGTACACGGACCGGAACTGCGAGGGCGGGCGCGAGCGCTGGCAGGAGGCCATCGAGGAGTCGACCACGCTCTACATTGGTGCCCCCCACTGCCGCCTGCGCAGCCCGCCGCGCATACAGCGGACTCGCGCTCCTGACCCTGCCCGCGCCCCGCCCGCGTCAGGCAACCTATCCTTCTACACGACCGAGGAGCAGCTGTACGAGTTCTTCTCAAAGACTGGCGAGGTGCGGCGCGTGGTCATGGGCCTGGACCGCTTCTCCAAGACGCCGTGCGGCTTCTGCTTCATCGAGTTCTACCGCCGTCCCGACACCGAGGACGCGGTGCGCTTCCTCAACGGGATGAAGCTCGACGAGCGGGTTGCGCGTGTTGACTGGGACGGCGGGTTTCTGGAGGGGCGGCAGTACGGACGCGGCCGCTCTGGTGGGCAGGTCCGCGACGAGTACCGGTCCGACTTCGACGCCGGGCGCGGCGGCTGGGGCAAGGTTGCCGACGCGCCGCCCTCCGACCGCGCGCCGCTCCCACCGCCACGCCGCGGCTCGGAGCACGGGGTAAGGGGCGAGGGGCGGCGCGACGACCGCGGGGGCGGTCCGCCGCCGCCGCCGCGAGGAGAGTCGCAGCCCGATGCCGACGAGTTTGGGCGCGAGGTGCGGCCGCGCGGCGGCGACGAAGGGCGTGGCGACGCGAAGCGCAGCCGCGCGGTCGACGAGCCGGCAGAGGCCAACCCGCGCTTCAGGGAAGACAAGGCGGACTCGGACGACGAGGACTAATAAGGGGCGGCGGCTGTGGGTGCGCGGCCAGCGCCATTCAGGAGCGCCGCGCCAGCCGCGTGTCGTTGTCGAGCACTGGACGGCTCCCTGAGGGCGCGCGGGCGTCGGCGCGCGACTGGTGCGCCCGCGAGGCCGTGCTTGCACCGTGCCCGGCCGCTAGGCCTCGGGTCTACCGTGTCACTGGCTGGCGCCCGTGGCTACCTCACAATTGGCTCGAGGGTCTCGAGCAGGGCAGTGTAGTGAAAGGGCCGTCTCGTCTGACCGCCTGTCGGGTGACGCCACAGCCTTCATCCTTCACCGTTGAAACACAATAGTTATTAACCACAACCACCTGAGACCTACGGCGGCCCGGAGCCGGGAGCCTCTTCTCCTGCTGTGAGACCCCTCCAGCAGCCCGGCGGCCTTCCCCTTGCCGGCGACGGCGCCGTGCCCAGTGGAGAACCGCACGCGTAAGCTGTTGAGTATGTGCTGTTCGTTGTCCACAAACCCAAACACGATAATATGATATAATTAAACATAGTGCATTGGTTTAGGTAGGTACAACGAGGAGGTGTAAGTGTAAGGGGACGTAGGAAAAGGTGTAAGTGGTAAGTGGATTTTTTTTTTTTTTTGTGTATACGAGTACGAGTATATTATATAATATATTATAAATTCATAATAAATTATAATATATACGCCCTCCCCTGGCGTGTATTTTTGGGCTATCTCCTGCTTGTCAAGTGCTTGTATCTCACATGTACCCCGACTGTATCTCTTCGTATCCTTGGCCACCTTAGCTTATATCCCGCTGTATCCCTGTATCGATCTACATCTAGGCATTTTGCAGCAGATCCACTGTATCCCGCTGTATCCCACTGTATCCAGCTTAGCTGTATCCGTACGTATCTAGCTGTATCTAGCTGTATCCCACTGTATATCTCACCGTATCCCACTGCCTCGTAAATGGGATATGGCCAAAAATACACTCCAGGGGAGGGCTACTATCTAATATTAGTTACTATATATATAACCCGAGGACTCTGGGACTAGGGCCTACTACTACTGCTAGGACTAGGGTAAATGTAATAATATAGTGGTTATAATATAAGTTATATATATATATATATATATATTATATATATATATATATATATATATATATATATATATATATATATATATATATATATATATA
>Ga0335398_10008613_pt1 | contig 12034 bp, 6 predicted proteins | sample BON03_FD_205742 | JGI IMG/M metagenome (GOLD analysis project Ga0335398, IMG submission 205742) | Freshwater microbial communities from Lake Bonney liftoff mats and glacier meltwater in Antarctica - BON-03 (spades assembly) (version 2) | ecosystem: Environmental > Aquatic > Freshwater > Ice >...
GTTCGGCATTGCCGAGGGTTCGGTTCTGGTTGAGGTCAATCCAGACGATTCAAGTATTACTGTCCCGATCGAAGAAGGTTCGATCTTTGGCGAAGTCGGCCTGATTTCGGGCCGCCGCCGCGGTTCTACGGTGCGCGCCGCTGAACCGACCATAGTGTTGGAACTCAGCCGCACTGCCGCGTTGAAACTGATGGCCACTGCGCCGTCTGCGGCGCGCGCGGTCAACGCAATTTCAATCGAGCGGCAATTGCTGCAAATGTTCGGGTCCGGGCTGACCAAGGCAGATGTGGCGGAACTGGTCGAAGCGGCGGAATTGGTCGATGTGCGCGCGGGCAAAGTGGTGGTCGAAGAAGGCGCTGACGACAAGGATGTCTATGTCATCCGCCGCGGTTCGATGATTGTCGAAAAATCAATCGGCGGCAGCCCGGTGTTCTTGTCATATTTGCCCGCCGGATCGTATTTCGGCGAGATGGCGGTGATCGACGGCTCTGCTCGTACCGCGACGGTCAAGGCCGCAATCAAGAGCGAAGTCGTGCGCTTCCCCGGCGAAGCCTTTGTGGCTCTGCTGGACCGCAAGCCCAAGCTACGCGCCAAGGCGATGGCCGACATGGCATCGCGCCGCGAAGTCAATTCCTTCATCGAGAGCCGCAAAGACAGCTTCGGCAGCGCGGTTGATATGTATTCCGAAACCGCCCGTTTCCTGATCGACAATGGCATTGGCGAAGCGACCGATGTGCTGTTGATCGACGAGAAATTATGCGTCGGCTGCGACAATTGCGAGAAAGCCTGCGCGGACAGCCATGACGGCCTGTCGCGGCTCGACCGGGAGGCTGGACGCACTTACGCCCATCTCCACGTGCCAACATCCTGCCGCCACTGCGAACATCCGCATTGCATGGCCGATTGCCCGCCCAACGCGATCAAGCGCGGCCCGGACGGCGAAGTGTTCATCGATGACACTTGCATCGGCTGCGGCAATTGCCAGCGCAACTGCCCTTACGGCGTGATCCGGATGGACGCTAAACCCCCGAAAAAGCCATCGCTGCTTAGCTGGATGATGTTTGGCTCTGGCCCCGGACCAGGGGAGGCAAGCTATAGCTGGCGCAAGAAAGCGGCCGAGAAAAAGGGTCTCGAGAGCCCCAAGGTCGCGATCAAATGCGATATGTGTTCCGGCATCGACGGCGGCCCGGCATGCGTGCGCGCCTGCCCAACCGGCGCGGCGATCCGCGTGACGCCCGAAAAATTCTTCACCTTCACCAAATTGGCGGAGGATGCGGACTGATGGCCAGCCTCCCCAATGAGCAGAACCAGCGGGAAAAACGGCAATCTTCCGATCACGAAGGCTTCCTGTCGCACAAGAAGATGCGCTGGCTGAAAATTGCGCTGGTCCTGTGTCTGGTAACGATTGTCGCCTATTTCTGGATTGATGTAACGCCGCGCCACAATGGCGGCAGCTGGTATGGCTATACGCTGGGCACCATCGGCGCGTTGCTGATCGTGTGGTTGGCGCTGCTGGGTATCCGCAAGCGGAGATACGGCGCTGGCCGCTGGTCGCTGAAGGCGTGGACATCGGCGCATGTTTATCTGGGCCTCGCGCTGATCGTGATCGGCACGTTGCACACTGGTTTCCAATTGGGCTGGAACGTCCACACACTGGCCTATGCGCTGATGATGGTGGTGATCTTGTCGGGCATTTACGGCGTTTCGGTTTATGCCACGCTGCCTGCATCGCTGAGCAATAACAGCAAGGAAATGACCCGCGGCGAAATGGTCGATGCACTGGCCGCAATCGACCGCCAATTACAGGCTGCGGCCCAACCATTGGGCCGCGAGGAATCCGATCTGGTGATCGCCGCGCTGGAACAAAGCACCTTCGACTGGGGCATCGGCGCGCGGCTGAGCGGACATTACCGCAAATGTGCTACGACCCGTGTGCTCTCTCATTTCGCTGATGATTGGTCGCGCCCTGTCGGCAGCGATGAACCTAAGGACAAGGTCCGTTCTCTGCTGGGTAAGCGTAAGAATCAGCTCGATCAGATCCGCCGACATTTGCGGATTCGCGCGCTGCTCGAAGTGTGGCTGTACATCCACATCCCTACAACCATTGCATTGCTGGCCGCGCTAACCGCGCATGTCGTCAGCGTGTTTTATTATTGGTGAGGGCGGCGACATGGCATTCCTGATCCGGACAATCGATCTAACCGCAGATGGCCGTGAGATCATTCGCGACCGGGCGATCGAAAAGAAAGCGCTGACCATTGGCCGCGCAGCGGAAAACGATATTCACCTGTCCGATCTGGCGGTGGAGCAAAATCACGCAAAGATCGAGCAGGCTTCTGGCGGAAAATTGCGGATCGAGGCCACCGGCGGCCTCGCCTTCCATCTTGACGGGAAAGTCACGAAATCTGGCCAGATCGACCCGCATGAGGGTGCTGAACTGGAATTTGGCACTTATCGCCTGGTCGTCTCGCAAAGCGGCAATGAAGCGCCGACGATCACCATCAGTCAGGTGGAAAGCGCGGCCCAATCCAGCGATGATCTGGCAGGCTTTTCCCTCGCCGATACGCTTCCCAGCAAACGGGTCAGCGCGTGGCTCGGACTGGCTGCGATCCTCATCGCGTTTCTGGCCATACCGATCTATTCGCATCTCACCCGCTCTGCCACGCTCGATGGGCCGACAAATGACGGTACTGTGCTTATGGATGCCAGTTGGAGCACCGGTGCATTGAGCCAGGCGCATCATTCGCTCGAGGATAATTGCGAGGCCTGTCACGCAAAGCCATTCCAGTCGGTGCAGGACACCACCTGCCTGACTTGCCACGAAGATATCACGGATCATGCGGAAAAACCGCGCCAGCTGACCGGTCGCGGCCCACTATCAACCGGCGATGCGCTGCAATGGGCGGTGGCTGAACAATTCGGCAAGGAAGGCCCCGGATCATGCACGACCTGCCACACTGAACACGAAGGCGCGGGCCGGATGGAGCCAACTGCGCAGCAATTCTGCTCCGATTGCCATGATACTATGGACACCCGTCTGACCGACACAAAACTGGGTAATGCCGCCGATTTTGGCACATCGCATCCGCAGTTTCAGGCTGTGGTGTTTACCAAGCCGGGGCAAACCAATCCGCAGCGCATCTCGCTTGGCGGCAAGCCTAAAGAAAGCAGCGGCCTGATATTCCCCCATGACATGCACATGGAACGCAGCGGCGGTGTTGCCAGAATGGCAAAAAATCTGGGCGCCAAGGCAGGCTACGGATCAGCTTTGGTGTGCGCGGATTGCCACACGCCAAATGCGGATGAAACCAGCTTTCTGCCGGTCGATATGGAGGAAGATTGCGAGGCATGTCATAGCCTGGTCTATGACAAGGTCGGCACCACTTTCCGTACCCTTAGCCACGGTAATGTCGAACAAATGCGCGCCGATCTGGCAGCGCTTGACCGTGTGCCGCGTAGTCCCGCCGCAAGCGGTATGCTGCGCGGAAGGCAGCGTCCGGGCCAATATTCACAGGGCGGGCTTTACTATCAGAATTTCGGGCGGCCAGTCCGTTCTCTAGTCGCAATCAATCGCGCCCTGGCGCCGGACGGCGTTTGCGGCGAGTGCCACATTCCCACCACCACCAATGGCAAGCCCGACGTGATGCCGGTCAACCTTCGCGATCATTTCATGATCAATGGTTGGTTCGATCATGATGCGCATACGCAGGAAGATTGCACCACTTGTCACAAGGCGGACACGTCAAAGTCGTCGAACGATTTGCTGCTGCCTCCGCTAGCTACTTGCCGCACCTGTCATATGGGCGAAGACGACAAGAGCGCGGAAGTCCCATCCGGCTGCGCCATGTGCCATTCCTATCACCCCAAGGGATCGGCGGACGCGCAAATTGTAGCCAAGAATACCAAATCTATGGGGGTGCCGGGCCGACAATTGCCGAATAAGGACAAACAAGGCATAGATGCAGTATTGGCGATGCTTGGCCGGAAATCGGACTAGCACACGATGTTGGGGGACAAGATCATCGGAACGGTTACGAACATCGGCAATGCCGCATGCTGATCGCGCAAATGACCGATATTCACATCGGGTTCGATCCCGATGCGAAACCCGAAGAGCTGAACCGCACCCGCTTTCGTGCGACGCTGGACCGGGTGCTGAATTCGCCCAACCCAATCGATATGTTGGTTTTGTCGGGCGATTTGACAGACCACGGCGACCGGGTGAGTTTTGAAAAGACAGCCGCACTGCTGGCTGAATGCACTTTGCCGATTTACCCCATGGTTGGCAATCATGATACGCGGGTGGAATTGCTCAATGCCTTCCCAGACACGCCTTCGAATGGCGGTTTTGTGCAATATGTGGTCGAGCGCGAAGGTCTGCGGATCATCATGCTTGATACGCTGGAACTGGGGCGCCACGGCGGTGCATTCTGCGAGGCTCGGCAAGACTGGCTGGCGGGCGAATTGGCCGCGCACGCTGACACGCCAACGTTGATTTTCATGCATCATCCGCCAGTTGTCTCAGGCATCGGCTGGATGGACCCGGTTCCGGACGAAGGCTGGATGAAGCGTTTCGGCGAAGCGATTGCAGGGCATAACCAGATACTGGCGATCCATTGCGGCCATTTGCACCGCCCGATCCATACGACGTTCCGAGGTGTTCCTGTGTCCGTCACTCCTTCAGTGGCGCCGCTGGTGGCCATGGATCTGCGCGAGATTGATCCTGATGCGCCCGACAACCGCGACCTGATCACCACCGAACCGGCAAGTTATGCGGTCCACCGCTGGGACGGCGACACTCTGGTGACACATTATGAAACGGTGAGCGACTGGCAGGTGCTGGCATCCTACAACGAGCACTTGCAGCCAATGATCCGCGAGATGTTCGCCGAGCGGGAGTAGGGCGGACTAGCGCATATTCTGCTGGAAATACGCCACCAGGGTCGAATAATGCGAATGCTCAGGCAGCATGTTTACCGCGGAAACATTAGGCAGCATTCGGCCCAAAGTAGCGGCCATTTCAGGCGGCGACCAATTATCCATCTCGCCATGCCACAAGGTTACTTCATGGCGGATGTTCAGCAAGATCACTGACCAATCCTGCACATAGGCGGCAATCTCGCGCTTGTAATTTTGAAGCCCGAGGCCAAGCCCATGGCGGAAAATTCCAGCAATTTGCGCCTTAAACTGGGGCGCATTCTTTAGTTCGAGGTCCAAACCTTGTGCCGAACTGAACAGAGCGGCAGCCAAGGGTTTGACTGATACTCGCACAATGGCGGATTGTATGGCGCAAAGGCCAGAGAACGCCAAGGGGCTGCGCCGTGCGAGCGAAAATACTGACTTGCCAGCCATGCGCGGCAGGAAATCACCTGATTGGAGCGGGGCTGCCGCCGACACCAAGTGAAGCGAAACCGATCTATCGGTAATTCTGCTCGCAACCTGCAAAGCCGCAACTGCGCCGAGCGAAAACCCTACAAGGCGAATGGGGGCACCACCGGACATATCCTGCACTCGCTCGGCCAAGTGGTCGAAGTAAGCCTCAGCGCTGCCGCCTGATAGACCAACTGACCGATCAATTGCCTGCCAGTTTCCTGGGACAGGACGTCTGGCAAGTTTCAATTCATCTGGCGTACCCGGCAATCCATGAAAATAGATTGTTTCAGCAGCATCATTCATCAGAGGTATATCGGCAAAATAACCACGATCTAGCGGCGATCTTCGCTCCGCCAAGGTCCGCCGTAACTGCCGACCCATGCCTTCATGTCCGGCTCGTCGTTGACTTTCCACGGAATACCGCCGCTGGTCATGAACAGTTTTTCCATTTCGGCGCGGGTGAACGGACGGGAGCCGAGCCTGCCGAATACCGCCATCTGCCCGCCCGTTTCATCCACGGCGCGGTCACGGTCGAGACCCTTGGACATGGCGATTGCCGGGCTCTTGGTTTTGGCGAAGGCGATCAATTCCGCCACTGGCGGAGGGCTGAAGCCGTAGAAATTTGGCTGGCTGTCCGGGCTGGTCAATTGCAGCACCTTCATCCCGTTCACCCCGTCCGCGACATAAGCGAACAGCGAGGCATTGGTAGAGCCGACAATCACATCCTCGGCATCGTTTAATGTCCCGTCCAGCGTTACCCGGCTGTAGATTTTCGGCGATTCCGGTTGTTTCACATCGAGGATTACCAACCCTTCGCCCTTTGCAGCGATGTAGGCAAATGTGCGCGCAATATACATCCGGCGCGCATCGGCCAGTTCGACCGTGCCCGATGGCACTGGTACCGGATTGCGCATATTGGTGACATCGAACAGCTTTACGCCGTCCGCATCCGTGACCCACAGATAACGGAATTGGATGGCACTGGAGCGCGCATCGTTGAGCTCGCGAACGGCAACCAATTGCGGCTGTAGCGGGTCGGACAGATCGACCACCACCAATCCGCGCGCAGCGGTGATATACGCGATTTCTCCCGCCAGCACGATGTGCTTGGCCCCGTCCAGAACGCCGCCTTCGTTCCAGGTTACCGCACGGCTGAGCTTGTTATTGCGGAACTCGCCATCGGCCATCGTGTTGACGTTGACCATGATCAGACCTTCTTCGGCATCAGTCACGGCGGCATAGGAATAGATCGGCAGGAACGGCTGTTCCTGGTTCATTTCCTGCATCTGTTTGGTATTCCGCAGCGGGTTGATGGGCTGCATCGTGGGCAGCGCCATGCAGGTCGCGTTCTTCGATTTGACCTGAGTATCATGGCCCATTGCGCTGAACGGACCGGTTATGATCCGCTCGGAGAAACCCTTGTTGCCGATTGCCGCGACGTCATAGACGCGGAAACCGCCAGAGCCCTCCGCCACGAACATGTATTCGCCGCGGAGTTGTAGGCAGCCGACGCGGTCGCCGGTTCCTTCGTGGACATTGGCGAACTCCTCGAATGGCTTGGTCTCGCCAGACAGGTCCTCGTCAAAGGCTTTGCCGCGTACCCAATCCTTCAATTCGCGGCCCTGTTCGTCGACGAATTGGCGGTAGTAGTCGGGGTAGGCGTATTTGTGCAGATATGACCCGAGCACGGTTTGCGGTTCGTCCCATTCGGTGACGCGAACGGCCTCGAAGCCGCCCTCGAGTCCGGTCCATGCGTTCAATCCAACGAAATTGACGTAATTCGTGCCGAGTAACAGCAGCTGCGACATGATCGCATTGTTGTCGTCCGCTTCGCTCAAATGGCAATCGGAACAAGTCTTGGTCTCGGTCAGCCGGACGGTATGCGGGAAATGCGGCGCGAAGGCTTGGCTGGAGAAGCCCGGTGCGCTGATCGGCGGTTGCTGCACATAAATCCGCTCGCGGTTGATATTGGTGGAGCTGAGGATCAGCGCCGAGGTGGAGCGAACCGGAGCGACCTGATTGCCTTTGGTCGTCTGGTGTTTGCCCAACTGGAACATCTGATCGCGCGCAACCTGCGGATTATAGGTCGCGAAATTGCGTGTTTCTTCGTTGTCGTAATGATGGTCCTTGGTTTTCCAGTTTGCCTCAATCGGCAAATGGCACCCGCCGCAACTTGTGGTCCAGCTGAGGTGACAGGTGAAGCAGGCCATTTCCTTGTCTTCATGTGCGCGTTCGCCCGGCGCAATTCCGGTTCCGAATTCGAAATTGCCAGTTTCCGCGCCTGTCTTGCTCATCAATTTGGCCCGCGCGGATTTCGCGTTGAAATCGGGTGCCGTCGGATCGACGCTGTCCTTGGTCAGGGTCATCACCCATTCCAGCTTGGGATCGACGATTGACCGCTGGATCAATTGCTTCCGCCCATTCTCGTCTGTAAGCCATTCGAACCGCCGTTTGCCGTCGGGATTGCGCAACAGGGCGAGGTTATTTCCCTTGGGTGGCGCAGCCGGGCCGCTGGTCAGCAGCGTCGGCAATGCATCGGCGGTGCCGTGGCAGTCCTTGCATCCGATCTCGATTGCATTGGCTACCTCGCCGTAGATCAGGCCGTTTCCGTGGCTGTCCTGCGCGAAGTGGCAGTCGGCGCATTGCAGGCCCTTTTCCGCATGGATGTCCATCATGTGGACTGCCTTGCCCGGGTTGATACCCGGCTCGACGAATTTACCTTCGCCTTCTTTGCGGAATTTTTCCGGATCGTCATTGGCGACAATGGCGCCTGCTGCATCCAGCAGATTGCCGTCCCGGTCGCGCTTGAAGATCGCGCGGAAGTTCCACCCATGGCCGTGATAATCAGCGAATTGCGTGTCGGTCAGTTCCGAATTGAGATCATAGACATTGCGCGTGAAATCCAGATCGGACCAATTCCCCTTGGGCGCAGCGCCTTCAGGGTTACGCTCCAACACCGCATGGACTTCTTCGGCAGTGGGATACTTCTGTTCCTTCGGCCACATCGCGGGCGCGTCGGATTCGTAATCCCACATAGTGTAGCCGAGGTAGGAATTCAGGAAGATATTCGGCTGGTGCATGTGGCAATTCATGCATTGTGCGGTCGGGATCGAGCGGGTGAAGACATGGCGCAGCGGGTGGCCTTTTTCCTTCACCGGTGCCTTTTTGTCGTGAGCTTCATCAGCATGATCACCCGGCTGCTTGACTGCGCCATGCGAGTCCCCGTGACCATCACCGTGATCCGGCTCCAGCTTGCCCGAAATGGTTGGATCGACGGTTACCGACTGCCCATCGCGCCCGTATTTGGCATAGATCAGGCTGTGGCGAGGTTCGCGGTCATTCGCGTAGATCACGTGGCACGATGCGCAGCCTGAATGGCGATAATCGCCGGGCTGGTCATTGGTGCCCATGAACCACATGAAGGGATCGTTGAGGCGAGTCTTGTGGATATTCAGCACCGGCAGCGCCACGCGAAGGCCGGTGCCCATGCCGCGGTTACTTTGCTTCAGATCAGGGCGGCCAGGTTCATCCAACCGCTGGATACTGCCGGTTGGATTGGGCAGGCCAATTTCAGGGAACTGCGTGTTGATAGTGCGCCCACCGCGCTCGAATACACGGAACACATCACCGGGCGGGGTCACCTGCCATGCAGGCAGCGGATACATTTCTGCCAGCGCGCCGCGTGCTGTTTGTTCAGGGGTTAACACACCGGGAGTTTCACCAGGTGAAACCAGCTTGGCAGGCTCGCCGTCGCGCGTGAATGCCTCGCCAAAAATGTAGTTCTTATAGGGCACGATACCATTGTTGTAGGATGCGCCGCCCCAAAACATCGCGCCGGTGGCCATGATCGAACGTTCGCCCGCAACGATGGTGTCCATGTGGCACGCGCCGCATGCTTCGCGCACCACGCGGTAATCGCTGGGGTTCACGAAACGGACGAATTCAGGCGCTTCCTTGTTCAGCAAAGTATAGCTGCGCTTCGGATTGGCGGAAGATGGATAGTGCCAGCTTTCGGGCAGGGTCGGTAGAACATGGGCGGCATCGCGCGCGGCAACATAGGCCGGATCGTCATGTTCCAGTTGCGAATTGCCTTGCACCGATGCGTTGCCGCCGTGGCAATCGATACAGCCCAGCCGGACAGCGGGCGTTTCATGCATCGTCGGCGCGTCACTCGCGGTGTGGCAGGAGATACAGCCTTCGGACTTCGCATCCATTTGCGCTACAGTCTGCCGGGCAGGGGCAGGCGGCGCGATGACTCCGGCGGCAACATAATCGCGTTTCACCGGTTTTTCACCGCCCGCCGCGTGGATCGTTTGGCTGTAACCAATGGCCAGCGCGGCGCAGATCAGCGCAGCCCAGAAGGAGAAGAGGCGGGCGATACGCATCAGTAGGTCAGAATCACATTGGCGAGCACGGAGTAGTAATTGCGGTCTTGGCCCAGATTGTCGAACAAATCCTGAAAACCATCCCCCGATAGAAGCGTCGCGGCGGACAGCCGGAAGACGATATTTTGCGTGGCCTTGGGCCGCCAGATCGCCGCCGCTGATAAATCCCAGCCTATGTCATTGGGAATGCTACCTTCATTGCGCAGCACTTCCAACGTGGCAGTGTCTTCGAACCATAAATGATTGGCATTGGTGGAAACGCGGAATTCCGGCGTCAGATCGAAATCTGCGCCTGCCCCGACCAGAATCGTGCCAGGATTGTTGAAATTGCTCTGTCCTTGCTCCTTCGACGAACGGAGCGAATTGAGGATGCCGTTGCGGCCATTCACGCTAACTGCGCGTCCGCCCCCGGCAAAGGGGATGGTCTGGCGGATCCAATAGGAGGTATCGGCCCCGGCGAAAATCGGGTTTTCGAAAATCGCATCATAGCCGGTTTCAGTGTCGTCGTAGGGATCGCTATCCCCGCTCGCCCACATCCCAGACATGCGGAAACGCATCCAGTCACGGTCATAGCTAGCCTCTGCCGCTGCGAAAAAGGCACGGACACTTGCGGGTCGGTCGGTGAAAAAACTGTTCCGGTCTTCGCCTAGCGCGGCATAGGCGCTGCCGGTCAGATTGATCCGGCCAATCCGCCCGTCGGCATTATAGCCAAGGTAGAACACATCATAATCGCGCCCGCGCAAAGACCCCAGCAGGGCCGGGCGGACGGGGAAACCATTATCGTCAATCTCGATATCGTTGGCTTCGCGGTTGCGATTGTAGGCAAATGTGATCTGGCTAGTCAGCGCGGGGATCAGGAAATCCTGACGATATGCGTTGGCAATAAATACGAAATCGTCCCGCGGTCGCTGCACCACGGAATTCAGGCCGCTATTGGTGTCTTTCTCCAGCCGCCAGAACGCCGCGACATTATACTGAAACCGGTTGTTGTCGCGCGTGCCAAAGAATCGCAAGCCCAGCTGTTGGTCCTGAAACAGAAATCCGCGAAAATCGGCCTGGAACGGCTGGATGCCGATCCGGAAGGAATCGAAATCGAACCGGTCAGACGTGTTGCGAATGTGGTAATCGAAGAACAATTCCTGCACACCGAGGAAATAGTCCAGCCGGTGTGAGGGCTTGGATGGCTCGACGAACAAAACGCGCTTTTCGGGCACATCGACATAATTGACGTTGAGAGCGAACGTGGCGCGATATTCGACATCGGGCGGTTTGTAGGCGGTGCTACCCTTCAGCAGAGCAGCACCGGCGATGAACGTCTGCGAAAAGACGGTGCTGGCTTCATTGCCGAATGTGTCCAGCCGGTTCGGGTCTTCGGTCGTCTGCACGCCCACCGGAATTGGAAATGTCCGCGGCTCGAATACCGTGTCGCTGATGACATTGGCGACAAAGAACCAGTCCTTGCCGTTGATCGGCAACCACGGAACCTTGTCCGGATTGATCGGACGATCGCCCTTATAGGTATTCTGATTGTAGGGGTCCCACAACTTTTCCTTCACGACACCGAGCGTTTCAATCAGCCGCCAGCGGTCCGGGATGGGGATCTGGTCGGTCGGAAATGCTTGTGGCGGAGGGGCGCGCAATGCGCCTTCGTTGCGCTGGGTTATGGCATCCGGTAATTCGCCAACATAGCCCGGGCGGCGGCGGCCATCGATCACTTCATTGTCGACCGGCGGGACGTCGCCATCCTCGGTTTTTACCTCGGTGTCCGACGCAGGTGCTTCAATTTCAGTCGGCGGAAGCTCGCCCGGGATCTGGCGCGTGTCAGCCGGCGGAATTGATTGCAAAACAAACGGAATGAGGAGCGCCGCCGACATTACAGCCCCTCGCACACATTCTGATCAGCGGTATCGAGGAATGGCGCGAATGGACAGCTGACATAGCGCAGCCGGATCAGTCGCCCATTCACATTTACCTGAATCCGGTCGGCGCGGATGGCGGCGGGCGCATTGCCAATCCCGCCGACCCGCAGCCCAGCATTATGCGCGCCCAGGAAACTGATCATATCATCCTGATCAATCCCGTCACCCGAAACTCCAAGCCCGCCGACCAGCAAATTGCCGCGATATACCGGGACTGAGCCGGGGAAAATCTGGATGCCGTTTTGGAGCCTGTTTTGACCCGCCTCGACTTGCGGCAGGAAGGTACAGCCGCGCGCAGTATCGGTCGGGCTCGCGCCAGTTGCGAAATTCAGATGTTCGATCAGATTGCTCAACACC
>Ga0335398_10008626_pt1 | contig 12016 bp, 10 predicted proteins | sample BON03_FD_205742 | JGI IMG/M metagenome (GOLD analysis project Ga0335398, IMG submission 205742) | Freshwater microbial communities from Lake Bonney liftoff mats and glacier meltwater in Antarctica - BON-03 (spades assembly) (version 2) | ecosystem: Environmental > Aquatic > Freshwater > Ice >...
CTTGAAACTAACGAGTCACGTGACCCGTTCCCGGAGGATAGGCGATCGATTGCCTCTGCGGTTAGTGGTAGGGGGCTGTCGCTAAGGCGCAGCTTACTATTAAGGTCCCTGTAGTCTACGCAGAAACGGCTGGAGCCGTCCTTCTTAGAAACTAAAACTACTCTAGATGCCCAAGCTGAGTTGGACTTACGAATAATACCGGCAGATTCCATTTCTGCTACATGTTTATCTATAATACCTCGACCTACGTCTCCCACCGCAGAGGGGGGGTGTCGGTGCACGGTAGCTCCGGGTAATAAAGGTAAAGGAAGCTCTACCTCCATAAGGTGCGTGTGACCAGGGGACTTCGGGTCAAGGGCGAACGCTTCAATCCTTCTAGCTAGTAGTTGACGCACCCGCTCGAGTTGAGTTGGATTGAGCTGGGTGTCGGGGTCGAGTTGTATAGAGTTTAAGAGTATCCTTTCGGTTTCGGACAAAGAAGAGAGGGGTCAGACGGATCGGATCCCTCGGCCTTGGCTTCGTGGATTTTAAACTTTATACTAGCCGAAGCTACTGCTGAGAAGCTAGGGAGCGTTACGTCTATGTTAGAAGTATTTCATACGGTTACATAGACTGATCCTTTGGGGGTAGGTGTTTTTACGCGCATCTCCACGAGAGGCGGGTCCTCCAGGCCTACACGGTTGGGTAACCGATCTACTAATACAGCCGAGTCTAAATGGCTTTGGAAAGTTTCCAAAAGCTTAATTAGGAAGGTTGCTTTGCATCTTTTGGGGATGCGTATTGCTTTGTGAGTAAACAGTAAGCACTCTTCTGAACATAGGCGTGGAGGGTTTCCGTTAGTATTAGGAGTAGTGGGGTCTAGTGGTTCGGAAATAGGATCGATGTTGTTGACCTGTTGCCCATCCGTGGATACTCGAGGTTGACTAGGGTCATAATTAAAATCTTAGGGCTGGATAGGGGTGCTAAAGTCAGGCCTTTCAAGGGGCGGAAGACTTGTTTCCGGTTTATTTGTAGGCGCTAGCGCTTTCGGCTCTTCTGAAAGTGTGAGTGCCATAGGCCGCTCCTCCCCTGGGGGAATGGTGGTGACCGGGACGTTATGCGCCTTTCTATCATCCTCCCCTGTAAGGAGGGTCATACTGCATGGGCCAGATATACTAAGGTTAATAGTGGCTCCTCTACTATGGAGAAAATTGTTGCCTAGTAACACCATTGATGAGCCCTCTACTACAAGAAAACGGTGACGGCATGCTAGACCTGCTAAAGTGAATATTATGGTAGCATGTCCGGCCGTGGTTAAAGCGCGACCGTCTGGTCCGCATACATTAGTATTAGTCTCGTCATAATCGCGGATAACCGAAGCGTCAATAGGAAGGCTTAAGAGGAGCTCAGTCTGTAACGACTGAAGGTCCCGCACCTGTATCAGCTAGAGCTCTGGGCACTCGAAAAGAATCGTCACTAACGTAATTAGATTGCCCGCGAGACCTACATATTATAAACTCTTCTACAAATAGGCAGTGCCTATTGCAACCGGAAGCGGGGGTGTCGGCGACCGTGCTGTGGTGTATAGGCATGGTGGCGGCCACTATGACTACGCCAGGCTCGGCGGGGGTCTGAGCCACGAAAAGCTTGTGTTGCGCACGGATACTGTTTGCAAGCTGTTCGGGGCTAAGGCGTTTAGATAGGGGTGGGCGGTGTGGTGTGTGAGGGGTGGCTCCTAAACCTAAGTTAGGACAACCTCTGGGGGGTGGGAGTTTATTTCATACCTTGTACAGGGATTTATAAAGTGGTGCCTTTGTATAAACATTGGCTATAAGTGACTGTTAGGATTAATTTGTTTCATTAATGAAACCATATGTTCCGAAATCGCATTAAGGGATGGTCTAAAAAGGTTTCCTTCGGGAAGTGTCGTGATGGGGCGCGTGTTCATCCGAGGAAGAGGAAATCGTGAGAACTGAACCGGGGATGAGGGCAGCATTAGGTTCTATATTAATGGAATCAGAGAGGGCTACCCAACCGTAAAGTCTAGCCTCCGGTCCGTTGTTAGTTACTTGCCATGCTTTCTACGTGCCTCGTCGTATGTTGCGTACGTGGCGAACGAGTCGCAGGGGTAGCGGTATACGTGGTGTATGGTCTAACCAGGGCTCGTACTTAACGGAGGAGCCGGTGTGAGTAGAGCAAGTGAAGACAGGTAGACCCTTGCGTTGAGCTTTAGCAAGCTTATCACGGACGAGACCTGCGGCTACTGTAGGGGTCACCCAACTTAATACTGTTGTGTTATTAACACGTCGGGAAGGCCTGGGGTATTAGATTCTAAGAATATGCGAACGAGTGGAAGTGTAGTTGCTTCCTCTGGTTCACTTATTGTAGACACAATATCGCTAGGAGCGTTAATTGAATTACGTATATCTGTTACAGCCCGGGGCATAAGTATAGGATTACTTCTACGCCGTTCGTTTAGGAAAGGGGTCCACTGTGCTGCCATAGCTATAGCGATTCCATAACTAGCCCGTGTGGTTTTGGTGTACGGGGCGTGGTGCGGAAGTATAGGCTTATCTTTTGTAGCAGTGACGCAAGTTGGTTGAATCTGGGGAAGGCCGGCGCTAAGGTTAAGGCTCATAGGTTGGGCTGATGTGATGCCGTGGTCACAGGGGCAAACAACTTGAGATGTGGTGGAGCGGTTCGTAAACAGGTCGGGGTTTAAATAAGATGCCTTGTAAACGAGGTACGGGACGTCAAATTTAGGCGTCCGGGGCGTTCTAAAGGGGGATGGGGCGGAGTCGGTATTTAACCTAATAATTAGGTCAAATCCCGCGTCTAGCAGGACGTCAGGGGCTCCTACAAAATGGGGTATGTGAGATACTGTGGAGGGGAGTGGATCGCTAGTAGCGACGTCCGCCCCTGCGGCGCGAAACATGGATGCAACAACGCCGTGAGTATCTCCTACTACTAATACGAGAGGTCTACCTATACCCTTAGCTTCGAGTGCGGCGCTATCCTTGCTGATGTCGGATAAACCTGAAAACAAAGCATCGTAGTGGAGAGGTAACACCTTCACTAATGGCGTTAGTGGTGTGGCAGTTGGATTTATCGTCCAAGCTGCTTCCATTAGCGCGGTAGGGGTAAGGGCGTGAGAGCTCTTAATAAGGGATATACTAAGTGCTTTATCAATAAGCCGATTTAGCAGAGAGGGGTTGTGTTCATGCGTGGGTGAAGGATACGCGATGCCGTAAGCTATGGATAGCGCATCTACTAGTGTGGTTGTGGGAGGGAGTGTGTGTGGTGCTCTGAGGAGCTCCTTGTCCTGCTCACCAGGGGTCGGGGGGGGACCGTCTCCGTCACTATTACTCCGGCACTGTTTCCCGAGGAGTTGTTCTGTGGGGGTCAGGGGGTGTTGGAGTTTTGGAACGCAGATTAAAGGGTCCGCCGCGGCGTGAGACGGAGGGGAAGCAGGGGGGCTAGGAGCCTCAGGTGGCGGTGAGGGGGGGCATGGGGGCATATCATTAATGTAGCCATGCTGCCTAAGGCCTAAGAGGTTTAGGCTTGTGTATAAAATTAGTGATCCGTTCCCAAAAGGTATAACTAGGCTTAGTGCCTTCGGCGTCTAGGCTTAATTCTACCTTAGTAAGAAGTGATTCTAATTCTATGCCGTGCCTTGGCGGGGAGGGAGGAGGTGAAAAATAATGGGCGTGGAGTGGCGTCTTAGGGACTTCTCTATCGCCAACGAAAGGGGATAACTCGCCGATTCCCTACTGTTTGTCGAAACGTTTAAGCAGAATTCCCTGAAGGTAAGGTTGGAGTTTATCCGGGGTGTCGGGTCCTCCTCCCTCGGCGAGGAATCGGATGAAGCACTGGCACCGGTATGGGGAGTGAGCTCCTTGACCTGTGCCGTACATCCATTTGTCAGCCTCAGCGGTACCAGCCGGGGCTCGGGGCCTAAATAGACAGTAAGCGCATCCATTTTCGCTGTTCCACGTTCCGTTGTCGCTCTTAGCGCGACCTACATGGTGGGTAGAACAAGTGTAAGTGTCATCGCTGGGTCTAGCCTGGGCCAGAAGGGTAGTGAGTTCGTCGTAACTGCCTAGTCGTAGCCATTCATCGAAATCAACGAATATACCATACTCCCAGAGTTCCGGTGTCCAATTAACGTTACTAGGATTACCCGTGGCGCCATCGGGATGCGCGCATTTGCGTCCATTGGAGTAAGTGCGTTCACATGGGTCCGATCTACTATTAGGAGGAGGTAATCCGCTTACTCCCCCGCTTACGGCCAACCTAAGGACCGCGTTATAGGATTGTCCCCTGCCTCCGCGACCAGTGTGGGTACTCCTATCTCCTTTACCGCCGCGAGATGGTGCGGGAAGGTTCGGGACAGTTACTGCAACGGTCGAAGTAGGGGTTTTCTTTGTGCTGGTCTGTAGGTATTAGACACCTGTTCGGATAAGGCCGCCACTATTTTGTGAAGGTCGTCGTCCTCCTTCCGACTCGGTGTTGGAGTAGGGTTGGCCGGAAGTTGAACGGCTGCTACTCGTTTGGGTGTAGGACTACCTTGACGTTGTGAGTTAAATACCTTTACAGCGTCATTAGCCAACTCAAAGGTCTGGATGTGGTGGGAGGCGATGTAGGTGCTACTCATCTCCTGTATACCACAACATCCAGAGCGAACCTTTTGTTGTGCCTCATGCCAACGAAGGGTAAGCTGGTGATGGTTAGCGCGCCCACGGGCGGGATCGCTAACGTCGTTTTCAAGGCAGAAGGCCGTCCTAGTTTTAATCTCACTAGCATAGACCTCGTTACCCCAAATGTTGCGATGGTCGACGTCGTCTCCTATCTTCTGCAAATAGCTATCGAAGACTCGGTTGGCTAAGGTTAGAGCGTCCTCGCCCGGAAGGCGGGAGACACACGCTTCCCATGCGGCAGAAGGTGTTTCTCTGGAATAGCCAGGGACAGGGACGCCCTGTGAAAAGGAGCTATCGAGTTTAGCCACTAACACCATAGCGTGAAGGACGGGGTTACAGCAGAGGCACGTGTCTTTGGTGGCGGTTACCACGACGGCGCGTACTCGCTGTTGTCCCGTCTTGAGTGCGCGGCTAAAACGTGCAAACAGGCGAGGATTTCTATCCAATTGCAACCGTGGGTGAGAGCGTGAACTATGGCGCGACTAAAGGTTAGTCGAAACGTTTCCCATCCTTCCGCCATCTTGAGAGTATCATCCCCTGCTCGTAGATCGGCATGGAATTTTTGGTTCTCTAACGTGTGTAGGGCAGTTGTTGAGTCCTTAGACTTACCCTTGGTGCGTTGTAGAGTGCGTGCCTCTATCCATTGCTTCAATATCTCTATTAAATAGATAGAGTTACAATGCCATTTATCGCCTGACCTATACTTAACCATGGCTAGCTCCAGGCGAACCCATTCTGCATCTTCTGAATCTACGTAGATGGAGGCGTGTTCTGCGGCGGACAAATCAAAGAATGCTATCCAATGGCTGGCATTGGCGTCGGTAGAGACGTTCCTTTGGTCTTTAGGGTCTCCCGGGTGGAATACCTTACCATAGGGGTCCCGTGGGCACGGTGTTATATAAGACTCTATCACAGGTTCATCACGTCCATAGGGCACCCTCTTCCGTGATGTGCCTTGGGTAGGCATATTAGTTTGGGGTGTGACGGAAGCGGTGGACCAAATAGGCCCTGGGGTATGCATCGGGGCCGGTGCGGGGTGGAGATTAACAAAAGCGGCCGTTCCTGTCGGGTCCGAGCCATTAAAATACAACAGCAGTTCTATCGAGTGGTTAGTGGCGGGGGCAGGATGGACCGTGAAGGCCCGCTGGTAATGGTGTGTAGGCTCGTGCGAGTCAAAACGTGTTTGACGCGGCTGTGAAACGTTAGCGGCGGCTTTGTTTTGAGCGTGCATGTGAGCTAGCTCTATGTCCCTGAGCCTCTTTTGCTCCGCGTGAACTGCCCGTAGGTCTCTAAGTGTAGCCTCTGCGTTTAAGTTTTCGTACTTCTGGGTTTTCATAAGGAGTTTACGTTCCTGATCGTACACCGCCTGTGCGCGAGCATGAAAGCTCTTTTCCGATCGAAGGTCGTCCGAAGCATTACTCTCTGCGTACACACTGGCGGGGAGTGGCGTCGTAGAAATGGGTTCGTACGGAGCCGTAACGAGAACAGGTGTGGCGAGAATAGGTTCGTAAGGAGCGGTGACGAGAACAGGCACGGCGGGAGCGGGAGCTGTGACGATTAAAGGCGAGGCGGGCACAGGTACGTGTGGAGCAGTGGAGATTACAGGCGCGGCGGGAGCAAGCCCTAATCCTGTGGAGATTACAGGCACGGCGGGAGCAAGCCCGAACCCTAACCCTAACCCTAACCCTATCTCTAACCCTAACCCAGGCGGTGCGAGACCAGGCGCGTATGGAGCGGTGTAGTGATTGACACTCAAGTGAGACGCGTGAGACGCGAGATCGCCGTCTGGGTCGATCATACCACGGGTGGTAAGGAGCATATCCGCTATCTATTCCAGAACATGGGTTCAGGGAGGGTAGGGAGCAGGTGTAGTGTGCGGAGATGTCAACCCGCCATAAGCCGGGGGATCTGTGGCTGGATGCGAAGGAATGGGGGGGGGAACTAAAGGGGCGTAACTGTGAATAGAGGAAGGTGGATGGATAGGTCGCGCGGCGTCCCCGGCTGGCGCTGCGGAAATAGGGTGCGAGAAGAGATGGCCTTGCTCCGGATTAAAAGCTCTCCTGGGAGGTCCTGGTAGGACACCAGGTGTATCAGAAGGGCCATATTCAGGAGCGAACTCAGGAGTATTGGCTTCTCCCCCCCTTAACCTTAAGGGAGACGCTTCGTCCTCGGAGTCATTATAAGAACCTCCTGCCGAAGGCGGAAGTGAATAGGGGCTGAGTTTAGGTCGTCGTTGTATGTACGCTTAGATTTGTTTACTAAATTATGTTTACCCGCCTGGAATGACGAGCACGCAAGTCGAGGCCGAACTTAGAATGTGCGTCCGTGATAGCTTTATGAGCCCGGCGACGGAGTGCGCCGGGAGCGTTATCTATTTCATTAAATACGGTAGTATAGCCGTGCGAAGCCGAGGCCGAACTTAGAACGTGTGTCCGTGACAGCTCTATGAGCCCGGCGACGGAGTACGTCGGGAGTGTTATCTATTTCATTAAATATGGTAGTATAGCCGTGCGAAGCCGCGAGAGGGCGTTACGGGCTCTACTCCAAAGATGAGTACTAGGAAAAAAATATGCGCAAGCCGAGGTCTGCGCGCAAGAACTTCCATGTGAATGAAAAGGAGTCAGAGAGAGACCCACTCTCGGGTTCGTCGTAATCACTGGCTGGAGCCGAGGCTGGGTTCGAGGGTGGCGGGGCCTCGTCCTCGTGGTCCATATGGGAGAAAACGTAAGGCTAGATGAGGGGGTCTCACCAGGCTTGTTCTCCATACGAACTACAAAAACATCGACTTCTGTGTGTGGTAGGGGTGGTGTAATTGGTGGCGTGCTACGTACACTGTGTGTGTCGGCTACCGAAAGGGTTCTAACCGGGGACGGGTTAGATGAACCCGTTACGTAATGAGCGGCCCAATGTACAACGTAGGCAGCGGGCATTGGCATTGAAGTAGGCAGCAGCGCCAATGGAATGTGAGTAGGTGAAGGTGGATGGGTGGTTGCCGGATCGAAGCGCTGGGTGTAGTGTATGGGAGGGTGGATCGCCAGAGGCGCTGGTTGTGTGTTCAAGTGAGAGAGTGAATCTGGTGGCGTGCCGTAGTCTATAACCGATTCCGGAGCGGAAGGAGGATTAGAAGTTAGAAGGCGGGGGCACAGCGCCGGCGGTAAATGTGGTAAACCGAGTACAAGTTAATTCCAACATGGGAGGAGTGACCGGAAGGTTAGCCATTCTTTCCCTGCAGGTCATACCACAAAAGTCGTAGTGACCTGTTGTGGAGTAATAACAGACTAGGTTGTCGCAGCTTGGAAAACCGCACTTGATTTCTCCTGGTCCTGCTTTAGGTTTATTACCGTATTTATTTGCCAATTTGGCGTGGTTAATACAGCAAAAATTGTAAGCGAGGAGAATGTCTGGTTTAAAGTGGACCGGGCGCATGCATCCCGGCAGGGCGCACCTAGTTTTAGAGCGTATGGCGTGTAGGTACTTAAGGTGGCTACGGCTACAACAAAGGGACGCTGTACCTCCGGTAACGAAGGCGTCCTTGTTGCAGTCCTTGAGTGCGCATTGAGCTACCGCCGGGGGTGAACGGTGTCTGGTAGACATAGTGTGGTTACGTGGCACGGTGAGCCTGGGCAAGTTATCAATATGCAGTTGCACGATACATTCCTCGATTTGGCGCTTAAGCTCAGCATCCTCGGCCATAGTGATCGCGTTAAGTGCGCGTATTCTACGGTCATTCTCTCCGTAAAGCGCCTCATACTTATCCTCTTTATCACTATCACGAGCTTCCTTAGTGAGTTTGAGACGTCGAATAGATTCGATCTCCGACTCCGTTTGTGCGACAGGTGTAACGCGGCGGGTCTTAGGCCGTGTGGGGTGGTTGACCACAAGATTCCAGCACGGTAGACAGGTTTGCATATCGGGAGGTGAGCCGGGAGGCGACGGTGGCGGGGGTGGGTCGGGAGGCACAAAGCTGTCCGAATTATCGTCAGAAGAATACATCTCCCCAAAATAAATATCCAAGTCCACTCGAGCGGCTGGGTCAATAAAACCCGGAGGTAGATTGTGCTGTGGTAGGGTAGACGAGTATTGGTTAGTGGAAGCCGTCGTACTGCCTTGAGGAGTGGAGCCCTTTAGGCCAGTTGAGCGTCGTTCCGTGGCCCGAAAGAGCTTGCTAGGGCCTGGAAATTGTTTAGCCTTATCCTTTCTCCGCTCGTCCTCCGGCGGAGGGGGAGCTGGGGGTGGGGATGCACGTGTGGGGGTGATGACCATCTCAATTAGACTGATGTACCACTTATCCCCTGGTTTGGCGTCTCCGTCGTCAACAATTTCGTTGACCAAGTATATAGACTTTTTACTTGGTTGGTCGGCCCAACGAATTAATCCTGAGCACGATTCACGGTGGATGTCCCAGTCTTGGATTGGGTTGGTATAGCCGCGCCACGAGTGTAGGTAGTCGGTGAGGAATGTGCCCCTCTCTATTTGAGCGGGGCCCATATTCATACCTACTAGAAGCTCACCAGCAGTCCACCAATAATCATGCGAGGGTGAAGGTGTCTTTAGCAAATTCGTGATGATTTTACTAAGGATGAGAGTGGCGTCGGCTTCGGGGGATGGGTCACCATTAGGAGCAACCCTTCAAGGAGCAATAGGGACCGGAAAGTCGGCGGGTGTCGCGTCTTCACTAGAATTGAAATCATCGTTAAGTTTGAGGCGCCATCTGTCTCCTGGGTGAGAACCGGGTAGATTGGACTCAAAAGTAAAACATAGATACGATTGTTCTTAGGGAGCTTGGCCCATCGAAGCAATCCTATGCAAAATATGGAATGGTCATTCAAGGTGGGTAAAGAGTGCTCTGCGGCGCACAATTTTAGATAGCGGCGAAATAGGCGGATTTCAGCCCTTTTAGCGTACTTCATATTTGCGGATAATCTCGTGAGATGTTCTAGAAGTTCGCTAACGGTATAGGAATCCTGTGCCGTTTAGTGCCGTTGGCCCTTGGAAGCAAAGTAAGTCGGTAACTATTTCACTAATTAACCTGTTGACCGCGGGGATGGGGTCAGGGTGAGCCGGAGGACGATCTTGTTCTTTGTTATTCCTGGGAGTAGGAGGAGGGAGCCTGAAATAATATTTCTCTCCCACATCGGTGACCGTGGCCGGTGTTGTCTCACAGACGTCACCAGGCTCGAATGTGACCACCAAATGTCTATAATTGGGTAGTCCGGCCCAAGTCAACAAACCGGTGCAAAGGATTGGATGATCGCCTGTAGGCGGGGCGTCTCCGAGTTTAGCCAACGCGCGCAAGTAGAAGTAGTTGGCTAAAACTTCCGCGATCTTGGTTGCGGTAGACGTGGGTACATATAATAATTCCTCTAGTAGATCGCTAATACTCCACCAAGGATTGTTAGGTGCCTGCGGCCTGACCAGCAACTGGAGAATACTACTATCACGAAGGATGGCTCCGGCCCCGGGTGAGGGGTCAAAATTCGAGGGAATAAGAGTATTTCCGAAGATGGATAGGTCTATCAACCTCGGTAGGCTCCGTCGAACTAGTGTCCTCCCATCAGATTGCTGACTAGGTGGAGAGGGTGGTGAAGTAGCCGAATAGTGTGAGGCGAAGCTAATGTAATAATTATCTCCCGGGTGATGGTCTAATAGCGACGCAGGGGTTTGCGTTGCATAAAACTGAAAGGAAGTGAAGAGAGATTTATTAGAAGGGATATCGGTCCAAGCTATTAATCCTACGCAAGCGGTATGCTCAATAGCATCCTCGTCGTTCGGTGAGAAATGATCAGCTCCAGCGCAAGCATGCAAATAGGTGGCTAGGTATTTGCATTGCGCTGGGTTAGTCGAATCCATACAGTGTCCTACGATTTCGGTAATCGACCACCAATAAGCATAAGTACGCTTATGCTTAGCCAATGGGGTTCTTAGTAGTTCGAACATTTTGGAACGGAGGATGGCGTTGGCGTCTATGCAGGGGTCAACGCCGGGCGGAAAGGTAGGAATCAGGTTAATGATAGGTGGAATAGGCCCACTGGATACCGGAGGGGCGCGGGTGGTGGATGGACTGAGTTGGAGGAGCTGGCTTCGCCCCGACTTAGTTCCTTATCCATAACCATCGGCTTCTGTGGGGGTGGTGGGTCGACAGATTTGGAGGAGCTGGCTTCCCCCCGACTTTGCCTTCTATCATTAAATATTGGCTCAGGTGGAGGTGGTGGGTCGGAAGAAGAAGAGGAGGCTGACGTGAAGTGAGGAGAGCTACCAAACGATGGACCGGAGAAGTCCTGACGACGTTTCCCGCTACTTCTTGCTTCCGGAACATAGGTTTCTTTAGTGGGAGCCATGCCAGGTAGCTCAAGGCCCCATCTATCGCGGTGAAGTTTCAAGTCGGTCAAAATACCAACTACTCTAAAAAGGTGTTGGTGAGGAGACGTTGTAGCCCAACGAAGTAATCCCACGCTAGCCAGCTCATCTTTATGAATTTGGCTATCGATAATGCTATTGGTAATGTCATATAAGAACCGCGAGAGGACGGCGCACATTGATCTTTCAGGTAGGTTCATACCTTCCATAACGTAAACCGTCCGATCTAATATATTCCTAAGAGGCCAAGTGTGTCCTCTCAGCGGGTTATCGGGACACGGGTCACGGAGGAGCTCTAGAACAGCCTGTTAATAATCGCGCCGGCGGCGGCTCGATAATGGGGCGGCCAAGGCTGGCTGATTAAGGTATCACGCTCGTCGACTAGAAAGGCCTCCATGCAAACATCAGAGCAAAAAGTGAGGGTGGTGTGTTTCCTAACCACTCTGAAAGGGAAATGGCCTCTATGAGATGGCCTGCAATGGCGCTCGCACTGGCCGGCGTAGTCGGAAAAGTGGCATCGAATCCTTAAGGGGGGAAGATTTCCAAGGGGGTGAATCGGTGGTGGTGGTGGCGGCGGGGGTTTACCCCTATCATCATCGTCTCTCTCTCCGTGTCGGCGACCGTTGTTGGGGCGATAAGGCCTTGTGGGTGTGTGTTGGTAGCGGAGCTGTGGCTGCGGCTGCGACTGGCTGCTGCACCACTGCTCTGCTGACTGAACGCCTGCTGCGGGCTGTGGATGACGGCGTGCACCGTCCCAGCCCTCCTGACACACGACCCGTAGGCGTGTGGGTGGCCGCTCCCCTGGTGTCTCCATGGAGCGAGCGAATGGATGCGTCTAGCGCTGTAGCCTCTCGGCGGTCATAACAATGGTCTCGGTCGGGGCCACAACACCGCAGGGGGGCACCAGCACACGGGGCAAGAACCCACTGCAGGGGGGGGCAGCACACGGGGCACGCGCCCACCACAGGGGGGCACACAACACC
>Ga0335398_10008632_pt1 | contig 12005 bp, 11 predicted proteins | sample BON03_FD_205742 | JGI IMG/M metagenome (GOLD analysis project Ga0335398, IMG submission 205742) | Freshwater microbial communities from Lake Bonney liftoff mats and glacier meltwater in Antarctica - BON-03 (spades assembly) (version 2) | ecosystem: Environmental > Aquatic > Freshwater > Ice >...
TTGGTCGATGGGCATAGTCCGGCCTGTCATGGAGACGTTCCCGTACGCTTGGGCCTTCTTCGTCCCCTTCATCGTGATCACGACCTTCGCGGTGCTGAACCTGTTCGTCGGCATCATCGTCGATGCAATGCAGAGCCAGCACCTCTCCGACGCGCATGCCGAGCGCGAGGCGATGTTGAATGAAACCGGGAACGTGCTCGTGGAGGTACAGGCGCTTCGCGTCGAACTGGCGCAGCTCCGAGCGGAACTGCGCAAGCCATAGACGGGCGGAACGAGCGGTGCTCCACGCCGCCAGCACCATCGTCGAGGGACAGATCATCGCGCCGGCCATTTACTGGTAGGCGCCTGGAAATGACTGCCGTGGCAGTATCTTTGGCGGTGGATGATCGCTCAGCGCCCCCAGGGATTGCGCACGGCGGGTCGCGGCGCCGTTGCGCGCTGGCCGGTCGAGGGTGCCCGGGGGGTGGCGGGCGCGCCATCGCCCATCGCGAGCAGTGCGCGCACCCGGTCCTCTGTTTTCGGATGGGTACGGAACAGCCCGTCGAACGAAAGGTTCGACAGTGGATTGACGATGAACAGATGCGCGGTTTCGGGATGCGCCTCGGCGCTGCGCATGATCCGCCCACGATGCCCCGCTTCCAGCCGTAGCAGGGCGTTGGCGAGCGGGCGCGGGTTGCCGGCAATTTCGGCACCCAGGCGGTCTGCCTGGAATTCCCGGGACCGGCTGATCGCCATTTGCACCAACATCGCCGCGAGCGGCGCGATGATCATCATCGCGATCGTTGCGAGCGGATTGGAGCGGCCATCGCGGTCGCGGAACAGAAAGCCGAACTGCGCCAGGAGGCTGATCGCGCCGGCAAGTGTCGCGGTCACCGTCATGATCAGCGTGTCGCGATTGCGGATATGGGCAAGTTCGTGCGCGATGACGCCTGCCACCTCGTCATCCGTCAGCATGTCGAGCAGGCCCGACGTGACCGCGACGGCACCCTTCTCCGGGCTGCGTCCCGTGGCGAAGGCGTTGGGCTGCGGGTCGCGGATGACGTACAGCGCCGGCATCGGCAGGCCGGCGCGCGATGCCAGTGCCTCTGTCATCCGGTACAGGCGGGGTGCGGCGTGCGGGGAGATCGGTTCGGCATTGTGCAGCCGCAGCATGGCGGTATCGCTGCGCCACCACGCCCACAGGTTCATTCCTGCCGCGACGACCAGGGCGATCAGCATTCCTCCTTCACCGCCCAGCAGCAAGCCGACGCTGCCGAACAAGGCGGTGAGGCCGGCAAGCAGGACAGCAGTACGCAGGGTGCCACCCATCGTTGGGACCTCTTCACCTGAACATGTCCCACCCCAGATGGGGCGCATGGGCAACCCCGCACAAGAGCCCCCGCAGCCGGGGACGGAGATACATACCTGCTGCTCCAGCAGGAGCATCGGCGCGTATTTATGCTGCTCGGCCACCCGCCTGGCCTTCGCGGCCGGGCCGACGCGCTCGCCGAAGCCTATGCCGAAAGGGCGCGCGAGGCCGGGTGGTGCGTGGCGTGGGCCGATTTGGCATTCGATCACGAAGTTCGCGAAATCAACCCCCCGCGCACAGCAGCCGGCGCCCGACCTGGAACGGCCCCGGCGCGCCTGAACCGGCCGCTCGACCGTGTGCTGCTGCCCGGTTGGGTTTTCCGGCAGATGGAGGGCAGATTCGGCTATAATACCAACCGCCGAAATGAATGACCGCTCCAAAGCAAGCACGGGGCGCTGCCCCGCACCCCGCCTGGTCCGGCGCGCGCCTTCGCGCGACGGGCCGAGCCCCTGGACTTCATATCATTGAAATAGATGGGTTTCCAAAGGCCCTCGGCCTTTGGCGGGTTCAGGGCAGAGCCCTGGTCTTGCCTTTCTGGGATCGGTCATTACCAACGTCGGCTGGTATAAGGGGCTGTTCGGTGGCCGCACCGGGGAGATCCTGACCACCATGGACGCGCCCTTGTCCTGCCGCTGACGCGACAGGCGTCGCTGCTGCGGCGGATGGGCATCGAGGCGCTGTATCGCCGGCCGAACACACCCAACCCCGCAGCAACGCACAAGATCTATCCGTATCTGCTGCGTGGGCTGGTGGTGGGGCGGCCGCCGGTGCCCGTTGCTATGACCCGATTACCCCGCCACCCCTGCGCGTGATGGCAATCACCGACGGGCGTGGCGGCATGCCTGCCTGGAAATCCGGCCAGCGGGTGGACGGGTTCTCGAGGGTTGAGCCGGCGGTCTCGCCGGGGTGCTGGATCGCCAGGAACATGGTCTGGTCATCCGGCGTCAGCAGCGGCCCGCACACTTCGGCGCCGATCGGGGCCTGGAAGAACAGCCTGGTCAACCCACGGCCATAGCCGGCCACATCCGTCGTATAGATGCCATCGGCCACGCCCGCGGCACTCGGCGCCCCGTCGGTGGCAATGTACATCCGCCCCTTGCTGTCGAAGGCGCAGTTGTCCGGGCACGACAGCCAGCCCTCGTTCGAGGTGGCCCGATGGTACAGCGTGCCGTTGTCCATGCCCGGCTTGCCGGCAGCGAGGAACAGCGTCCAGGTGCCTTCGGCGGCGGCGTGGTCGTTGTCCTTGTTGGTGAACTCGACGATATGGCCGTGCCGGTTGTCGGCCCGCGGATTGGCCTTGTCGACCTGGTCGGCCTTGCGGCGGCTGTTGTTGGTCATCAGCGCATAGACGCGCCCGTTCACCGGGTTCGGCTCGACGTCCTCCGGCCGGTCCATCGGCGTGGCCTTCAGCAGGTCGGCGGCCTTGCGGGTGTGGATCATCACGTCGGCCTGGCTTTTGAAGCCGTTCGCCTCGGTCAGCGGCCCCTGGCCGTGGACCAGCGGCAGCCAGGCGACCCTGCCGTCGTCGGACAGGCGGGCGACGAACAGGGTGCCCTCGTCGAGCAGGTCGCGGTTGGCGGCGCGGTCGGTCGCGCTCCATGGCCGGGCGGTGACGAATTTATAGATGTAGTCGAAGCGTTCGTCGTCGCCCATGTAGATCACCACGCGGCCGTCGCGGGCCAGGGCGTGGTGACAGCCCTCGTGCTTGAAGCGGCCGAGGGCGGTGCGCTTCACCGGCACCGAGGCGGGGTCGTACGGGTCGAACTCCACCACCCAGCCGAAGCGGTTGGGCTCGTTGGGCTCGCGATCAAAGTTGAAGCGGTCCATATGCGTGGGCCAGGAATACCAGGCGGTGCCGATGCCGTAGCGCTTGAACATCTCCGGGTTCGGCGACTTGGCCGGGTCGCCGCCGAAATAGCCGTTGAAGTTTTCCTCGGCGGTCAGCACGGTGCCCCAGGGGGTGTTGCCGCCGGCGCAGTTGTTCAGGGTGCCGAGCACCGCCCGGCCGGACGGGTCGGCCGCTGTCTGCAGCAGGGCGTGTCCGGCGGCGGGGCCGGAGACCGTCATGGGCGTGCTGCCGGTGATGCGGCGGTTGTACTTGCTGTCGTTCACCACGGCCCAGCCGTCGCCGGCAAGGCGGATTTCCACCACGCTCATGCCGTGGGCGGCCAGTTCGGCCTCGGCCTGCGCCTTGGTGGTCTTCAGCGCGGCGGCGCGACCGATGCCCAGGCCGGGGAACATCAGGTTGGCGTTGGTGTATTCGTGGTTGACCACCAGCAGGCCGTGGCCGGGGTTGGCCGAGCCCATCGGCAGCGGCTTGTAGTCCAGGTAGTCGCAGTTGTAGCCGAACTGGCGGGCCTGGGCGGCGGCGTTGACGTTGTTGATATCGAAGCCGGGGGCGCCGGCCTCGACCGCATCGCCCCAGCGCAGCAGCACCTTGACGTCATATCCCTCGGGCAGGTGGTGGGTGGTGTCCAGCGTGTGGGAGATTTCGCGATAGGTGAAGCTGGAGGGACCGGCCGCCTGCGCCTCGGCCTCGCCCGGGACCACGCCGGCCAGGGCACCGGCGGCGGCCATGCCGAACAGGCCGCGCATAGTGTCACGGCGGGAGAAGCGGCGTTCGATCAGATCGCTGATGCTGGGTTCGGTGGAGGGGTTGGAGCCGATATGTTCGCCGGCATCGAGCTTGTGGGCATCCTCGGCGGGAATGCGGGGGTCGTTCGGCGGCGTCATGGCGGCGGCGTCATGGCGGCGGCTCCTGCATGGGGTCGACACCGCTGTTTATCGGCCAGGTCGTCCGGATCGATCAGCCGTCGGGCGATGACGTTTTGATGAACCGATGATGTCAGCGTGCAGCGGGCGGCCGGCGGAATGCAACCGGGAATTAATGTGCGGGGGGCAATATGCGTGGGAGACCGCGTTGCCGATTTCCGCGGCTGCAACCCGCCAGAACGGCGCGTGCGAGACCCTGCCAATGCCTCCCGACTGGATCCATCTGACTGATACCGCCCAACTGGCCCTGTCGCGGGCCGCACTTGCCACCGCCGCCGAGACGATCGCCGGCCAGGCGGAAATACTGGCCGAGGAAATGGAGTTCGGTGCCATCGCCGATCGTGGCGGGCCGGACTCGCTGCGGCTGCTTGCCGCGATGATCCGGGCGCTGAGCCCGACGTCGCACGGCGCCGCCGGTACGGCCTGACGGCGGCCTGCCCCGCGGCTGGAGCCTGCAGTCCCAGCTCCCCATCGGCATTGCCGATTTTTATGGCGGTGCCGAGGCTTCGGGCCGAGGCGGGCTACATCCGCCCCGGCCCGAAGTCCCGGCATCGACACAACGTGCGTGCCAATCTGGAGGCGACCCACTCACTGAAATCGAAACACTTTAGCGGGAAGCCGAACCACCTCTGCGGCGCCCTCGCCTGGCGCTTATACCAACCGCCGTCAAGAACGATCCTTCGTTAGGCAAGGCCAGGGCTTCGCCCTGAACCCACCAGGTCCCGAGCGCGCCTCCGCGCGACGGGCCACGCCCCTGGACCTTAACTATATGATAATAAAATGGTTTCCAAAGGCCGCCGGCCTTTAGTGGGTCCAGGGCAAAGCCCTGGCCTTGCCTTTGTACATCGGTCAATCAATAGGGCGGTTGGTATTAGGCCATTTTTCGCAGGTCGATCACGCGCCGCGCCTTGCCGAGCGAGCGTTCGATGCTGCCAGGGGCGCCGATGGCGACGTGTGCCGTCACGCCGACCCGGGCCTTGATGTGCCCCGCGAGCGCCGCCGCCACGTCGTCCAGCCCGCCGCCCGGTCCCGTTCCAGCCCACGCTTCCGGCCGCGCCTCGACCGCGACCGCCATCTCGTCCAATCGGCCCTCGCGCGTCAGCGTCACCTGGTAGTGGCCGCTGAGCGCATCGGACTGCAGGACCAGCTCCTCGATCTGGGTGGGGAACACGTTGACGCCGCGCACGATCATCATGTCGTCGCTGCGCCCGATCACCTTCTGCATGCGCCGCATGGTGCGCGCGGTGCCGGGCAGCAGGCGGGTGAGGTCGCGGGTGCGATAGCGGATGACCGGCATTGCCTCCTTGGTCAGGGAGGTGAACACCAACTCGCCCTCCGCCCCCTCCGGCAGCACCGCGCCGGTCTCGGGGTCGATCACCTCGGGGTAAAAATGGTCCTCCCAGATGTGCAGCCCGTCCTTGGTTTCCACGCATTCCTGGGCCACGCCCGGGCCCATCACCTCGGACAGGCCATAGATGTCGACGGCGTGCATGCCGAAGGCCTGCTCGATCTCGGCGCGCATCGCATTGGTCCAGGGCTCGGCACCGAAGATGCCGACCTTCAGCGAGGTGGCGCGCGGGTCGATGCCGGCGGCGCGGAACTCGTCGAGGATGGCCAGCATGTAGCTGGGCGTGACCATGATCGCCTCGGGCCGGAAATCGGTGATCAACTGGACCTGGCGCTCGGTCTGCCCGCCCGATACCGGAATGACCGCGCAGCCCAGCTTCTCGGCGCCATAATGCGCGCCAAGGCCGCCGGTGAACAGGCCGTAGCCATAGGCGACATGCACCGCCCAGCCCGCGCGCACGCCGGCCGCGCGGATGGAGCGCGCCATGACCGCGCTCCAGGTGTCGATGTCGCGCTGCGTGTAGCCCACGACGGTCGGCTTGCCGGTGGTGCCGGACGAGGCGTGGATGCGGGCGATGCGCTCGCGCGGCACGGCGAACATGCCGAATGGATAGTTGTCGCGTAGGTCCTGCTTGGTGGTGAAGGGGAAGCGCTGGATGTCGTCCAATGTCTCGAAATCATCGGGGTGGACGCGGGCGACGTCGAAGGCGCGCTTGTAGTGCGGCACCCGCTCGTAGGCGTGGCGTAGCGACCAGCGCATGCGCTCGGTCTGCAGGGCGCGCAGGCGCTCGACGGGCCAGGTCTCGACGGGCTCGAGCGTGTCTTCCTCGGGGGTGAGGTCCTGCATAGAAGGCTCCTGGACAAGAAGATGTTCTTTTTTGAAAAAAAGAACCAAAAAACTTTTACCCAATAAGGCCTGGCGGCGGGACATCGCGGCAAACGGACAAAAGTCTTTTTGCTTCTTTTTCTTTAGAAAAAGAAGACCCTCTCTTCACTTGAAAAACAACTCCCCGATCGCCCGGGAATGGCCGCGGAACTCGGCGATCACTTGTCCCTCGCTGCCGGTCACACGCACATCGTAGATGCCGGAGCGGCCGGCGAGGTGGCGTTCCTCGACTGTGGCCACCAAGCGTTCGCCCAGCCGCGCCGGTCGCAGGAAAGAAATGACGCCTTGGGCGGCCACGCATTTCACGTTGCGGCTGTTGCAGGCGAAGGCGAAGGCGGAATCGGCCAGGGTGAAAATGAACCCGCCGTGGCACATGCCGTGCCCGTTCACCATGTCCGGCCGCGCCGCCATGGCCATGCGCGCCGTGCCCGGGCCGACCGCCTGCAACGCCATGCCGAGGCCGCGGCTGGCGTTGTCGTCGGCCCACATCGCCGCGGCGCAGGCCTCGGCCAGCGCCTGCGGGTCGGCCGGTGCGGGCCTCGGCCAGCGCCTGCGGGTCGGCCGGTGCGGGCATTGCCGATCAGCGGCCCTTGAACTGGGCGGGGCGCTTCTCGAGGAAGGCGCGGACGCCCTCGGCGTGGTCTTCGGTGCGGCTGGCCATGCCCTGAAGGTCGCGCTCCAGGTCGAGCTGTTCGTTGAGGTTGTTGCTGGCGGCGGCGGCGATGGCGCGGCGCGACATCAGCAGCGACTTGGTGGGCATGCTCGCCAGCTTGGCGGCCAGCTTGTGCGCCTCCTCCATCAGCTTGTCGTCGTCCACCACGTTCCAGATCAGGCCCCATTCATGCGCGCGCTCGGCCGGCAGCGGCTCGGCCAGCATCACCATGCCACGGGCGCGGGCGGGGCCGACGAGGTTGGGCAGGAACCAGGTGCCGCCGCAATCCGGCACCAGGCCGATGCGGGTGAAGGCCTGGAGAAAATAGGCGGAGCGGGCGGCGATGGTGATGTCGCACCCCAATGCGATGGAACTGCCGGCGCCGGCGGCGATGCCGTTGACCGCGCCCACCACCGGCATGCGAAGGGTGGCGAGCTTGCGGGCCAGCGGGTTCCAGGTTTCCTCGATAGAGGAGCCGGCGTCCTTCTTGCGCTTCTCCTCCTCAGGGTCGGGCGCCTGGTTGCGGCCGGAGAGGTCGGCACCGGCGCAGAAGCCGCGACCGATGCCGGTGAGGATCAGTGCGCGGCAGGACTCGTCGGCCTCGGCCTCCAGCAGCTTTTCCATCAGCACCACGTGGGTGGCGCGGTCCAGCGCGTTCAGCCGGTCGGGCCGGTTGAACTGCACCACGCGATAGCCATTGTGGTTCTCCACCAGGATCGGCTCGCTCATCGTTTCTCCCCTTGCGCCCGCGGCGTCGGGCGAAAGCTTAGCCGGATGGCCGCCGCGATGCCAACGCATGACGAAACGGTGGCGAGGTCGTGACGGCGGGCCGGCGCCATCCTATCGTGGCGCCACAAGCAACAAGCGGCATGCATCACGGCCGCCGAGGGAGAAACAAGGGAATGTCCGCACGCCGCCTGTACCGTCATGCCGAGCTTGCGCGGATGCTCAATCCGCAGAGCATCGCCATTATTGGCGCCTCGGCCCGCCCCGGCGCCTTCGGCGAGCGCGTCTCGGCCTGCCTGAAGGACTACCAGGGCCGCATCTACCTGGTGAACCCGCGCTACGAGGCGATCGGCGAGGCGAAGTGCTACCCCTCGGCCACTGCCCTGCCGGAAAGCCCCGACGTGTGCGTGGTGGTGACGGCGCGCGAGGCGGTGGAGGAGGTTTCGAAGGACTGCATCGCGGCCAAGACCGGCGGCATCATCGTGTTCGCCAGCGGCTATTCCGAGGTGGGCACGCAGGAGCGCATCGACCAGCAGAACCGGCTGGCGAAACTCGCCGCCGAGGCGCGGGTGCCGCTGGTGGGGCCGAACTGCATCGGCACGGTGAACTATCGGCTGAAATCGCGCATCACCTTCATGCCCTATACCGAGATGCCTGGGCCATTCCCATACGCCGTGGGCGTGATCAGCCAGTCCGGCGCGTTGGGCTTCGGCATGGAGCAGGCGATCCAGCGCGGCGTGCCGGTGAGCCACGTGCTGACCTCGGGTAATTCCTGCGACGTGGACATGGCCGACTACGTGATGTTCCTGGCCGATGACCCGGACACGGCGGCCATCGCCATCCTGTTCGAGGGCTCGTCGGACCCGATGCGGCTGATCGAGGCGTGCGACTACGCGTGGTCGAAGGACAAGCCCGTGGTGGTGTGCAAGATCGCCACCGGCGAGTTCGGCGCCGCCGCCGCGATGTCGCATACCGGCTCGCTCGCCGGCTCCCAGGCCGCCTATCGCGCGGCGTTCGAGCGGGCCGGGGTCTATCTGGTCGATGACTACACCGCGCTGATGGAAGCAGCACATTTCTTCGCCAAGGCACCGCGCAACGTGACCAGCAAGGCGATCGCCGTGCTTGCCAGTTCGGGCGGGGCGGCGATCATGGCTGCCGACGCCGCGGAGGCGCGGGGCATTCCGATGCCGCAGGCCAAGCCGGAAACGCAGGCGGTGCTGGACGCGCGCATCCCCGAATTCGGCTCGGCGTTCAACCCGGTGGATGTCACCGCCCAGGTGATGAACGACCCGGAATGCATCCCGGCCTGCGCCGCGGCCCTGATGGCCGACGATACCTATGGCGCGCTGCTGATCCCCGCCCCATACGCCAACCCGGCCGGCGTGGCGCGCGTGCCGATGTGGGAAAAGCTGGCGCAGGACCATGGCAAGCCGGTGATCCATGCGTGGATTTCCGACTGGATGGAGGGGCCGACCTCGCGCGAACTGGCCGCAGCGCCGGGTGTGCTGCTGTGCCGTGGTATGGAGCGCGCCTTCGCCCATGTCGCCGCCTGGCACCGCCGCGCCGAGATGCGCCAGGCCCCGCCGCGCCAGGTGGCCGAGCTCGCCAGCCCGGAGGCGAAGGCCACCGCCGCGGCGATGATCGCCAAGGCCGAGAAGACGCTGACCGAGCGCGAGAGCAAGGCGGCCTTCGCGGCCTACGGCATCCCCGTCGTGCAGGAGATGCTGGTGCAGTCGGCCGAGGAGGCTGCCGAGAAGGCCGTGGCCATGGGGCTGCCGGCGGTGCTGAAGGTCGAAAGCCCTGACCTGCCGCATAAGACCGAGGCCGGGGTGATCCGCCTGAACCTCAAGACCGCCGAGGAGGTGCGCGCCGCCTATGACGCGGTGATGGCCAACGCCGCGAAGGTCTCGCCGCCGCCGCGCATCAACGGCGTGCTGGTGCAGCCGATGGTGCCGCAGGGGGTGGAGATCATGGTGGGCGCGCGCGTCGACCCGCTGTTCGGCCCGCTGATCGTGGTGGGGCTGGGGGGCATCTTCGTGGAACTGATGAAGGACAGTGCGGTCGGCCTCGCCCCGGTGACCCGCACCGAGGCGCTGGGGATGATCGGCAAGCTCAAGGGGCAGGCGATGCTGGACGGCTTCCGCGGCATGCCCCCGGTGGACCGCGAGGCGCTGGCCGAGGTGGTGTGCCGCGTGGCCCAGTTCATCAGCGACCACAAGGGCAGCGTGGCGGAGATCGACGTGAACCCGCTGATCTGCGCCGGCAGCCGCATCCTGGCGGTGGACGCGCTGATCGTGAAGCACGGGGCATAGGCAACGCTCGGGCTGGTGCTGGCAGGGCCGATTATCGCCCGAGCAGCACCAGCACCACGCCGGCGACCACCAGCACCAGGCCCTGCACGTCTGCCCAGCGCAATTTCTCGCGCAGGTAGAAGCGGCTGAACAACAGGGTGAACACCATCTCCACCTGGCCGAGCGCACGCACCAGCGCCACCGGGGCGAGGGCGAAGGCACTGAACCAGCAGGCCGAGCCGCAGGCGGACAGGGCGCCCACCCAGGCCGAATTGCGCCAGGTGGTGAAGGCGGCGCGAAACTGGTCGCGCTCGCGGACGAACAGGTAGGTGCCCTGCATGAAAGTCTGCATCAGGTTGGTCACCAACAGGCCGAACACCGCCTTGAGTATGACGAAGTCGCCCGGCAGTGCGCGGTTGGCGTCCTTGATGAAGATGGCGGTGAAGGCGAACACGAAGCCCGCGCCCAGCCCGCACAACGCCGCCGGCTGGAAGGTGGCGGCCATCAGTTCGCCGGGCTTCAGCCCACGCCCGGCCAGCGACAGCACCAGCACGCCGCCCACGCCGACGGCGATGCCCAGGCAGGCCAGCGGCGTCAGCGCCTCGCCCAAGATGATCCAGGCGACGATCGCCCCCTGCACCGCCTCGGTCTTGGCATAGGCGGTGCCAACGGCGAAGTTGCGGTAGCCGAACGCCATGATCAGCAGCGTGGTGCCCAGGATCTGCAACAGCCCCGCCGCCGCGCAGGAGGCGAGGAAGCGCGCGTTGGGCATCGGCAGCGGCTCGCCCATTACCCCATAGCCCACGGTGACGAACAGCAGCCCGACCGGCAGGGCGTAGACGTAGCGCACGAACCCGGCGGCATTGACCGACAACTGCCCGCGCAGCCGCTGCTGCAGCGCGGTCCGCCATGTCTGGAACAGCGCGGCGGTGGCGGTGATGGGTATCCAGAGTTCGATCACGCGCGATGCCTTCGGTTCATCGCCGCACCAATGCCCCGGCCATCGGCGCCGACCGTCGGCAGGAGATCGGCCATCCTTCGTCCTTCACACACTAAGCGGCGAACCTAACGCAGGCATCGCGCCGGCAGAAGCCCGCCTGCATTGCGCGCCGATCGGCCCTATGCTTGCAGCCGCCCTCGCCCTGCTGCTCGGCGCCATCGTGGTGCTGCCGGTACTGACCTCGCCCGCCGAGGCGCAACAGCGCACCACCAACTGCCGCTACACCTCCGGCGACATCAAGAAGGGTTATCGCTGCTGACAGATCAGGGGCCGGGTTCGCCCGCCCCGCCAGGAGGGCAGGATTCTTCTTTTTGTGAACAAAAAGAAACAAAAAAACTTTATCCATTTGCCCCGGGCATGCATACTTGACACCAGCGCCAACAGATCGAGTTTTTTGGTTCTTTTTTTCGAAAAAAAGAACGTGCTTTCTTACTCTCGCTCACGCGTATATCGAAAATCGCAATGGCTCGCCCCACCCATCAGCGTTTGCGTGCGTTCCAGTTTCAGCTTCGGGTCGTAGCCTTCGCAGAACGCGCCATCGCGGTTGCAGGACAGCACCGCGCCGAGTTCTGCCAGCCCCATGTCGCGGTACATTTCGGCATACCGGCAGCGCACCACGTTGAAATGGAATTCGGTGGGCGTCGACTTCACCACCTCGGTGCGCAGGGCGTCTTCGGCAGTCCACAGCGACTGGATGGCGCGGAAGTGGTCCAGGCTGGGTTGCCCGCCTGGTGCCTGGGCGGCGAAGCCGGCGGCGGAGCGGCGGGCCAGCTTGACGATGGCGTCGGTCAGAATGCGCCTGGCCGTCGCCTCGCCGAGCTCGGCCTTCATCTCGTCATAGACCCCGCGGGCAAACTCGGCCTCGATGCGGCGGCGGGTCAGGATCGGCATGTCGTCCATCTGGCGGTCCCCCTTCATTGCACCAATGCTACCCCGAAGCCGGGCGCGAATTCACCAGCCGCATGCCGATGCCGATCGCCACG
>Ga0335398_10008633_pt1 | contig 12002 bp, 11 predicted proteins | sample BON03_FD_205742 | JGI IMG/M metagenome (GOLD analysis project Ga0335398, IMG submission 205742) | Freshwater microbial communities from Lake Bonney liftoff mats and glacier meltwater in Antarctica - BON-03 (spades assembly) (version 2) | ecosystem: Environmental > Aquatic > Freshwater > Ice >...
TATAAAAGCTAACTATCACCCACAAATTATATACAATGATATGACCAAAAGAGATGTTAAAAAAATACCAGATATAGATCTTTATGTATGCGGATTTCCTTGTCAATCTTTTAGTATGGCAGGAAAAAGAAAAGGTATGAAAGAAAAAAGAGGTCAAATTTTTTGGCATTGTTTAGAAGTTATTGAAGAAAAACTTCCCTCTGTTTTTGTATTAGAAAATGTGAAAGGATTATTATCAATAGATAAAGGACAAACCTTTGAAAATATTATTAATGCATTGAAAGGAGTGAACTTGAAAGGATTGCTATATTATGATATTTATTGGAACGTATTAAATACTAGAGACTATGGTATACCTCAAAATAGAGAACGTTTATTTATTGTTGGAATAGCCCGATCCGAATCACGTGATTTCAATTGGCCTTCTAAAAAAAGAATGAAATCCATAAATTCTTTTGTAGATTGGGATGATACTGATCAGAATAAAACAGGATTAACAGAACGTTTTAAAAATATGAAAAAACATATACCTAAAGATTCAAAATTTATTGACTTATCATTCAAACACGCTACCTATCCAAATTCAGATAAATATACACCATCATTAACCCGTTCAGGATCATTATGGTGTGTTCCATTAAAACGTTATGCTAATGTAAAAGAAATGCTTGCACTACAAGGCTTTCCAAAAACATTTAAACAAGTAGTTAGTAAGACTCAATTAAAGAGACAAATAGGAAATAGTATGAGTGTAAATGTATTGAAAGAATTATTTAGACAGATTTATATAGCGTATACGCCTGGCGCCCGGAGATAGCTTTCCCTCTGAGAAATTCCATCTTCTTTCCCAAAGGGAAAGCTTGCTCCGCAAGATGAGAAAGAAGATGGAAAGAAGATGAAAAGAAGATCGCTTTTAGGACTCGAACGCTTCGCTTCGATCAGAGCCCTGTGGGCGAGACACTGAATGATTTTTAAATAATTAATATTATTTAAAAAAATTAAAAATGTTTATCAAACGCCTTCAATAAAACAGGACGAACGCGGTAGCCATTTTTATATTCCTCGAATATTTTTCCGTATCCTTTTGATTTACCTTTTTTACGTTCATAATGAAACAAATGAGAGAAACCAATAACGTATGTCTCACACATATTTTTGAAATCAATTTTTGAATATGTAATAGTTGGATCAATATTTTGAAGAAAATTAGATATTTTTAAATTACCATTCTCCCATTTTGGAAACATCTCATTTATTAGACGACTATTCTCACCATCCTCCTCTTCCTCATCATCCTCTTCCTCATCCTCATCATCCTCATCCTCATCATCCTCTTGATATTTATTCCTCTCCTCCTGTGAAGGTCTATTTGTTTTGTAGAGATCGTAAAATGTATTGGGCAAAAGCTCTTCTCCGTCGTATACAGATGAAGACAGACCGTCGTCTTGACCATTAACAACTTTGAGTTTCAAAGATACACATTTGTCCTTAAAAAGACTGCGATTAGTCATTTTACTCTTTGAAAAGACCATCTGGTTCACTACATCCTTGCAAATTTTGTCTTTGTTATCTTCTTTTTTGCTCTCGAACACACATTCTTCTTGACGATAACAGGCACATCTCAAATCGGAAATAATCTTCTTTGTTGTGAATAGAGTCAGAAGAATATCATCCTGATATCTACCACATAAACGAACTTTTTGCATCAATTCTGGCTCATCTGACTTTTTCGCCACAATCAAAAATTCATCAGTAAGATGCCATAATCTATCTTTGCTCTTAAAAGATATCCCTCGCCCAGCCAACTCACCTGCAAAGATGATGATATGCTTGACATCAGAAAACGTATCCTTGATGTGTTGCAACACTTCCGATATCGTTGTCTTTCTAATGGAGAGGGAATCACCTCTCTTCACAGTGATTCCCTCTCCATTATAAACAATCGTTATCACACCCGGAAACATCTCGCATATTTTCTTTTGAGCTTTCATATAGGGTTCAATGCATTTTGCAATATTAACCAGACATACACGAGGGTGATATTTGGTCACAAAATTGAACGGTGACATTGTCAAGTAATGTCGGATAAACGATTCCAACTCGACATTTTTAAATAGATTATCATCAGTCAATCCGCTATATTTATTCTTCTCCTCATCAAACTCAAAATCCTCAGTCACTTTTGATTGTAACTGTATTTTATTGTTGAATACTCCTTTGTAATCGCTCGGAGTTTTCAAAGTTATGATATTCTTTGTCTGAACTTTTTCTTTGGCAATAGGATCCATCACTGTTCCTGAAATACCAAAAACACAATATGAACCTTTTTTCATATCATACAATATCTTTGATTTCTTAGAATCACCACCTGAATCAATCGAATCAACCTCATCAATAATCACCACATAAGGCCGACTAGAGGAAGATAAGCCTATAAAAGTCTTTTTCATATTTGTCACATTTCCTAGACTAAGAAAAATTTGAGGCATATTGACACTCTTCTTTGACACTGAACTAACTAACAAAGGACGTTGGTTATAAATTGAATTGTGCTCAAACTGAAACTCACTGAAATTATCTTTAAATTGTTCACGATCAGCCTTATTGTTTCTCAGAATGATAGCAACATTGAAACCCATATATATCAACAAATTCGACACACAAATCGTAAAGTTTGTCTTTCCTGACTGAATGTGACCTTTGGCGATAATATACTCGCCTTTCAGTGAATGAATCCAGTTAATCATCTCGATCGTTTTTGATTTTTTCTTAGAAGACGTTGAAGATGAAGAAGACGACGAAGAAGACGACGAAGATGATGAAGACGATGAAGACGAATAAATTTTTTCATCAGTTGAAGATGAAGAAGACGACGAAGAAGACGACGAAGAAGACGACGAAGATGATGAAGACGAATAAATTTTTTCATCAGTTGAAGATGAAGAAGACGACGAAGAAGACGACGAAGATGATGAAGACGAATAAATTTTTTCATCAGTTGAATCATTATCAAGTATCTCGTGTAAGTCAGAGCACTTCTGTATCAAAGATGCAATGTAAGGGTCTGATATTTTCTCATCTGAATCTGAATAGTCTTGTAATAAATCAGACATTCCAAGAGCGTTCAGGAGTCTATCCAATAAATCAGGATCATTCTCAAAAGGTTGAAACACAATTGGGTCTTGGTCTTGTTCAAAGTATGAAGACATTGTACGAGGCTGTATCGAGTTAATAATTTTATATAATTTTATTTTAAATTCAATTTTAAATTCAATTTTAATATCCAAAAGGACTTAAAATTCTTTAATCTCCTCATACATATCGCACAACTCTATCTTTCTGATCATCTGTCCCAGACTTCACTTCATAGACAGCTAATGACCATGTTACCAATGTTTTTAATCTTAATATCTTGTTCACCTATCATTTATAAAATGATAATTAAATGGCCAATAAATTTTAAGGTCCTTTCGAACTTAAAATTGCACGATATCCTTATTTTTTATACTCTCATTAGAAGAAATTAGAACATATTGGGATTAGCCAGGAGCTCTACGAGGTCCAGGAGCTCTACGAGGTAAATACGTTGAGTCAAATGATCAGTGGTAATCTGGAAAACTTGATTGTTAACCTTGCAAAAATATATCTTAAACATAACACGAGATGAGACCATATGAACGGTCATATTCGGCTCGTTGCTGATATTGTTGTACTCCATTCGAATGTGGGAAATATTGAGAGAAGGCAAAATTGATAAATGATTACTAAATGGTCCCATGTTTGCGGCATTGATAACAGTATTGATCTCATCGAGAGTCAAAACATATTCCGGTGAAAAAAGAGCAGCAGAAGAAAGAGCAGCCATGATTAGGATATAATGATATAATGATGTATAGGTGATGTAGTAAACTAAATAAATTAAAAAAAAAATCAATTTTAAGATCCTTTCAGACTTGAAATTTTACTTGTTTTCTTACAATATTAATGCTACAATGTCACACTATTACAACTCTGACAGAAGCACTCGAATAGTTATATATAATATGCTTGCAATAGTCATATATAAAATTCGATACATGAAAATCATCCAAATCATCAAAACTATCATCCTCTTGATCATCTTCGTCTTGATTCATTTTCACACAAATCCATCTGATAGATGCTGGAGAAAGACTTACGTAAAAGACAATCTCTTCATCTGAACAACGATTTTGGATATTTTGTATACTGCTCGTTTCACCGATATCCTGTTGATCAAAATCTCGTCTCCATTCTTCACCATTTTCGTCCATCACCTGAGTAAAGTGTACCTCACCATCTTGATCTCGTAACTCAAGAATAAATGATCCGTTATCAAATCTGTCAGTAAGCCAAACATCAAGTGGATCTCTTGGGATAGAGATAAAAAAATAGTAGTTGTCTCCTTTCTCGGCCAGATACATTTGATTACATTCTTCAAACTCTCCTGTGTCATTTTTCAAAAAAATAGTAATACGGTCACGGTTACATTTATGAATAACAGACAACTCATTCTGAAGATTCTTCACACGATATTTATAAAAGATTTCTATATGATGGATTTCTCCCGACATTAACTCAGCTGTAATAAAAGACATTGTTGTGATGATGTGTATGATGATGTGTGATATAAATATATACTTTAATTTTTTTATTAAATTCAATTTTAGATCCGGCGTACCGGAGTTAAAATCTATTCTGGAGATCACTTCTTTATACCTACGCTTACCTATACCTTTTTTACCCATCACATCCCGCCGCTTTACCATTTCTCATCATCATCGTCATTACCCCATACTGCGATCTCTTTATTCTGACTCTTGATCTTTCGCCACTTCTCGATCTCTTCGATCTTAGAGATACTGTTGATCGTGATCTTCACTTTAAGATCGGGTTCTTCACTGTCACTCTCATCGTCAGGAGCAAAATGAAATTCTTCAAAATTATCCATCATCTCCAACTCTGCCAAGAATTCTTCTTTCGCTTGTTCTTGCTCGATCTCTTGGAGAATCTCCTCGATATTTTTTTCGTCCTGGTCATTCTCATCTTGATCACCATACTTCTCATCGCCATTCCCGACATTCTCAACATTCTCAATTTCTCTCAACTCATCCACCAGTTCTACTTGTTTCTTCATCATCTTGAGGTAGTCTGAGTTCATGTACGACGGATTCATAAAAAAGTCCGGAATCTTCTTCATCATGATTCTCTCAACCATCTCTCTCTTCTTTTCGAGAGAGACATCGTTCATCTGACCCATCTGACTCGGAAGAACGAGATCAATGAGAGAATGGGCAAAGGTGCATCCGGCTCTCTTACACTTTGATTCAGCCTTGACAAACGAGCATAAAGCCGTATTTGTCTTTGGCACGATTACCTGTTGTGGAGCAGAATTGGGATTTCTACCAGAAAGAGGCATGGTAGTGCTTTGAAAATCATTCTTTCTGGTTGGCAATTTGATATTGTTCTCCTCCATGAATTGTTCTTTTGTCTTTCCCAAGTGTGGATGGAAAGTCTTGCACGCCTTCTCTTGACAGAACTCCAAATAGAGACAGATAGGAAGACGGTATTCATCCAGAAAATGCGCACCAGAACACGACTCCTTGTTCTTGCACTTGAGTCCATGGAAGCACGGACGAGTCTTGAGAAGATGTTGCCGAAGCAAGTGTGAATTGGCGATTGTGTGTTTAGCACCTTTGACGACAAGGTCTCTTCTGACTTTGGAAGACATCCACTTTTCATGAGTCGGCAACATCTTGTCGATACCCATAAAAGTGATGTATTGTTCAGGGGTTCCCATCTTGGGATGATACATGGAACAATCTTTCTTTTCGCATATATGAAGAAACAGGCAAATTGGGACGCGAAACTCCTCAAGAAAGTGAGCACCAGAACATTCCGAGAGTTCACGTTGGCAATCAACACCAAAATGACAAGGCTTGGACTTGTGCATATGCTTCTGAACGAGAGATGGGTTTGACATGATCTTGTTGGCGTTGAAGATGATGCACGATGGGGTAAGAGCAGACATGATTAATGATAATTAACGATGAACGATGAACGATGATGAAATTTATAATATTTTATAATAAAAAATTCATTTTTAAATTTAAACCCTTTCGAGCTTAAATTTATACTACGACCAGATTGGATTGTAGTCAATTAATTATTAGAATCACATACGGCACATCGCGAAGACTAATTAGAAGAGAGATCTCATAATAAATTTTAATGTCCACAACGGACTTAAAATTTATTGAACTGAACACAACCACAAATCACATTTCTGTCTATTCTTCGTCTATTCTGCGTCTCACCATCGAGGGACTATGCTGGGTGCTTGTGCTTCGTTCTCGTCTGGAATGCGAATTGGGGCGTCGAAGAATCCAGCTGGAACTTGAATTTGCGGCGAGTCAGCAAAGGAGCGAACTAGAGATGGAAGGGCTGACGGAGCTGCGGGATACACCGGATTTTCTTCTGGAAAAATGAGACCGGGGAGGGTCATATGATGGAAAAATGGACGACTAGCAGATCCTCGGGTAATATTATCGGACATAAAATTATTAATTGCCTGAGTATCATAATGCATAGACAACGATGTAATAAGCTGACTGAATGATGCGATAATTGCTGGATTTTCTTCAAATTCTCCGGCATTATTGGCATCACTGATAGCTCTAAATACCGACTCTGCCAAGTCGGGACGAATGTTGGGATAGAACTCATTGAGCATATTGTATAGAAGATCATCAGACATTGTAACAGATGATAATTAACGATGAACGATGAACGATGATGAAATTTATAATATTTTATAATAAAAAATTCATTTTTAAATTTAAACCCTTTCGAGCTTAAATTTATACTACTTACCTTTATACTTTATTCTAACTTACTCCCATAACTCAATATCGACACCTTCCATAAGTCGGTTAAGAATTCTCATCTCCTCTTCGATTCCTCCGATCTCTTTAAATTTTTTCATCGCGGCCTGAATCAGTTTTTTCTCCTTGATAAAATCACAGAACTCCATCTCCTTGTCAGCGCAGACCTGAATATCTACTTGCAATTGAAGGATACGATGGTAGATCTCCTCATACATTTCGCAAACCTTGCTGTACATATCGTCGTACTTTTGACTGCTTCCCACGAGAATGTTCAACATCGGAAGCAAATTGTACGCCTTGTTTTCTTCTCCCGACATGTACAACATAGCAACACCTTCTGTGACCTTGAGGCGCTGATGTTCGAATTTCTGACGAGTTTCCTTTCTAAAGTCCATATAAAATGACGCGCAGTCAATCTCTTCCCAAAGATACTCAATCATAGCCTTGAGATCCCTGTACACGTAGACACTGTCCCAGACTTCATAGACAGCTAACGACCAGAGGGAATTGTCGGCAGACAGCGGCGGACCATTCCCAGAGATTGAAGCACAATCTTTATCAAGAAGATTGTCGATGGTAGGAATAATAATAGAGAGCGATGAGAGCGACATAACGGACATAACGGACATAATGATCAACACTTTGTATAAAATATTTTTTTATTTTTTTTATTTTAAATCAATTTTATACCCTTTCGGGTTTAAAATTTTTCTCTTTATATTCGATGTTGTACCATACCATACCTTTCATTATCTCGTCATACCTTTATATCTACTCCATATTTCTGTCATATCGTCTAAATCTCGCCATAAAATTATCCAGTCCCTAATCTATCCTGATTGTTCAAAATAGCTGCGCGATTTTGTTCCTCCCGAACAATATCTTCAAACACCTCCCGAACAATATCTTCAAACACCTCCCGAACAATATCTTCAAACAACTCTCGAGTAGACGACATCTGAGTCTCAGGAGCATTCAAATACGCAAAGATAGATTGCATCGGAACTCTTCCAGGATTTGCCAACGACCGGATGAGTTCACGAAGAGGTTCAATAATCACCGCCTCATTTTCGTTTGAATCGATAACATTGATACAGGCATTCAGCTTATCAACCAACACTCGTGAAATGTGGTCAGAGTTCGCTAAAACAAGTTCATGAAGTTCTCTTTGGGACTCAAGAGCGGAGCGAATAGACATAGTGAGAATTGTAGTGAGAAGATATTTATCTCTATTCTTTATTTTAAAAAATCAATTTTATAAGAAAATTTAGGTCCTTTCGGACTTAAATTTATTTTTTATTTTTTATACTCACCTTTACCGTCTTCCCCACTTACTCGCACTTACGCGCTCAATAAAGCCTCGTCATCGCTTTCAATGACTGTCTGCTTCTTCTGCTTCTTCTGCTTCTTCTCTTTCGGTTTCTCGTCATCGTTCTCATCATCGCTTGACTTCTTCTCCTTCTTGGATTTGGATTTGGGCTTGGATTTGGGCTTGGGCTTGGGCTTCTCGTCGTCACTCTCGTCATCGCTCTCATCGCTTGACGACTTCTTCTTCATCTTCTTGGACTTGGGCTTGGGTGCGGGCTTCTCGTCATCACTCTCGTCATCGCTCTCATCGCTTGACTTCTTGGGATTGGGTGTGGGCTTATCGTCGTCATGTGTGACCTTCTCGTCATCACTCTCATCTTCAACGACAGGTTTGAAGTTCTTCATCTCGCTCTCATACCGCTTCTTATCTTTCTTTACCATCTTCTCATACGGCTTCTTCTCCTCCTCATCCAACTCACGCCACATCTCTCCAAGCTTCTTGAGAACTTCGGTCTTCTTCTTTCCCTCACTCACCAACATCTCCGTCACTTCTTGACGCTTGTCACAACAAAAGAAGATGTAAGAAGAACGAACACGCTTCGGCGACAATGACTCTTTCTTTGGGCTCTTCTTCGGGCACTTGAATCCTTCCTTCGGCTCGTAATCTCCCATCTCTTCGTTGAAGCGTTCCTTATCTTCTTTGGCCTTGTCTTGAAATTCTTCCTTGTCTTCGTCGTCCATTTCGCGCCACATCTCTCCCAGCTTCTTCGTAATATCGGTCGGTTTCATTCCGACATTCTGCTCCTTGACTTCTGATCTCTTCTCTGAACAGAAGAAGATAAACGCGTTCTTTGAAGCCTTCGGCGCCTCGGGATCACGCTTCTCTTTCTTCGCAGGAGACAACTTCTTCTCCACCGCTTTGAAATCCTTCGTCGCAAGGATCTTCTTCACCGTATTCTTGGCGAACTTCTCCAGCTCAAGATCGTATTCTTCGGCATCGACATCAGGATGATCCTCCTTCAGGCAAGCGAAGAGTATCTTCTGAAGACGCTGAAGAGTCGCCTCAACTTCGCGCTGGATAACATCGGACAGATTCTGAATGGCAGACATTGTGATTGTGAATGTATGAATGATGAGTAACTTGGTAGTACAATTTTTTTTCTCTTTTTTTTTTATTTAAATCATTTTTATATATTCCTAAAAAAAAAATACAAGTCCGTACTCCGCGAAGATATATGATAACAAGACATGTTTCCTTCTCGCCGCGGAGATATCGGATAGCGGGACATTTCCCTGCCTTCGCGGAGATATCGGATAGCAAGACATGTTTCCTTCTCGCCGCGGAGATATCGGATAGCGGGATATCTTCGTCTCGCCGCGGAGATATCGGATAGCGGGACATTTCCCTGCCTTCGCGGAGATATCGGATAGAGGGATATTTCCCTGCCTTCGCGGAGATATCGGATAGAGGGATATTTCCCTGCCTTCGCGGAGATATCGGATAGCGAGACATCTCTCTGTGCCTTCGCGGAGATATCGGATAGAGGGATATTTCCCTGCCTTCGCGGAGATATCGGATAGCGAGACATCTCTCTGCCTTCGCGGAGAGATCGGATAGCGAGACATCTATGCCTTCGCGGATATATCGGAATAAAAATGATTTAAGTAAAAAAAAAAGAGAAAAAAATTGTACCAAGTTACTCATTCTACAGGGAACTTATTTTCTTTATTACGGAGATTACTCTGCGATTTTGGAGAAATTTTTTGAGAAGTGGGGTGGAAATTCGCGATGGCTGCGCAACGACCATATTATTTTTGTTCCGGAGAACGAGAATATGAAGAAATATGTCATCGCGACTTACCAGAATGTGATCCCACGCGCCTAAATCGTCTTAAAATCGTTCTAGCTGATAGGGTGATAGGGTGATAATAGAGTAGAGAATAGAGTATGATATTTGTGTTGTAGATTTGTGTTAAACTTAAGCTATAAAGAAACTATAAAGAGACTATAAAGAGACTATAAAGGTGATAAAACAAAACACTCCTTGTGTTTTGTTTAAAGGTGACTACAATTAATTATTTTGAGCATTCTTATAGATTCTTATATTCTTGTTCAATTACGAAATGTCTGTTACCGTTCAACTGATGTCTGGAGAGACTCATCTATTTTTATTGTTTGATCGTTATCGTATACTCAATCTGATCAACGAGGTCGCCACTAGACTTTTTGTAAAAAGCAAATTTGTCTATATCAGTTCTCTTGGAGAGGATGGAGAGTATAACGAGGTAGATATATCATATTATATTCTCGATATCTTTCTATCGTATCATATTGCATCATTATCCTGTCAATTATTTCTGCCTTATCGTACCACTCAATATTCAGATTTTCATACAAGACATAATACATTGAAAGTAATTCGTCATCTTCGTCTGTATTAATTTTTATATCAGAATCTACTATCTCAACTTTTTTCTGGTGATAAAAATTTTCTCCGACTTGATAAACATCAAAATTACAACAGGGAGATGATTCCTTCATTATCAATATCGAATACTTTTTATAAGAAATATCTTGGAAATAGCTTACTCTAATAGTAAAATTGTCGATGAAATAATTTTTATCTCTGATAAAAAAATTATATTGCTTGTCTCGGATTAAGACAGGAGGATTAAAACAATCATTTTCATCATCTTCATCACCAATAATAACAACTTGAGAATCTGAACATTCTTTTTCAGAACCAATAATAAAAGATATACGTCTCCACGCATCCCATAAATTATTGAAATCCTCATTGTATATATTAGCCAAAGAGATCGTAATGATATCCCCAGAAAGTGACTTGAGATGGATATTATTGGACATATTCGATATATTGTATACAATTTAACTTCAAATAAGTTAAATTATTCATTTTTACGAGAATATGAATTCAAAAATCGCAAGTCACCTAAACTCAAGTCGACTAAAAGAAAGTCACCTAAACTCAAGTCGACTAAAAGAAAGTCACCTAAACTCAAGTCGACTAAAAGAAAGTCACCTAAACGCAAGTCGACTAAAAGAAAGTCACCTAAACTCAAGTCGAATAAAAGAAAGTAAACTACATATTCTAAATATTCTAAATATAAGAGAGTTCAAGTTAAATGATCGTCCAAAAATAAGAGATATTTTACAATCCTATTTATAAGCTTATAAAATTATATATTTAGATGATTCGATATTGCCTTCCGATATTCAACATTCTCTCTAAAATTAGAAATCATCTGTATTTCTGTATTTTTCTCTAAAGCAATGTCTTTCTTACACTCTATCTCTGATTTGGTATAATCTTTGCTTCCCAATGTAAGCTGCTCTTCCAAATCCCTTTGTATATTAGTATGAACATTATTATATATCTGTTTAATTGGTTCAGATATTTTTTTATGGAAAAGATGAGCATCAATGTCTTCTGATATACCCTTACTTTCGTTCTTATATTTAAAACGGTTCCTTGTTGGATCTGTACAACAAATAATCATTTTATCATCATCTGTCTTGACTATACGTTCATAAACAAATTCTGCTACACCTCTTTGACCTTTCCAGAAATATTCTTCGATGTTATTATCGTTAATTAACGATAATATTCGGTCTTTACTAGTGTTTTCTTCATATATTTTATAGTCTGTTAGTATATTTTGTATATTACTAGTATTGTTTTGTGTTTTTATATGAGTTGCAGTCTTTGGTTGCTTTGCTATTTCAGCGATGGTATTATTGGCTTTATCGAGCATATCTCTTAACTC
>Ga0335398_10008634_pt1 | contig 12002 bp, 10 predicted proteins | sample BON03_FD_205742 | JGI IMG/M metagenome (GOLD analysis project Ga0335398, IMG submission 205742) | Freshwater microbial communities from Lake Bonney liftoff mats and glacier meltwater in Antarctica - BON-03 (spades assembly) (version 2) | ecosystem: Environmental > Aquatic > Freshwater > Ice >...
GGTGGTGGGGTTGGGGGGGGGGGGGGGGGGGGAGGGGGGGGGGGGGGGGGGGGGGGGGGGGGGGGTGGGGGTGGGGGAGTGAGGGGGGGGGGGGGGGGGGGGGGGGGGGGGGGTATAAGTGATATTAGCATTGATAGCATTGGGTTTGGTGCGGATGGTGGGCGGGGGGGTGTGAGAGGGGGGGGGGAGGAGGAGTTGAAGATATTGGTGACAGAGCTGATGGAGGAGAGAGCGGCGAGGGAGAGAGAAAGGGAGAGGGCGGGTAGAAATTATTAAAAAGTCAGCGAGCTACCCAATCGACTATACAAAACAAGTGTAGAGCTGACGTTTTGAGAATTTGTGCCAGATGCGGAGGAGAAGTTGTGTCTCGAGAAAAAACATGCTCAAAAGTCAGCCCTTGAAAAAATCTCAAAAGTCAGCACCGTCGAAAATTCTCAAAAGTCAACTTGTGAGAAATTTCAAAAGTATTGAAACCCAAGTTCGGAGCTCGAAGGAGCTCTTTGACACCCACTGGCTGCAAAAATGACTGTAGAGCTGACTTTTCCTCAAAAGAGCCCTATAATTAGTGGCTCTTTTGCGCAGGAAGACTGATTTATGGAATGCCAATATAGAGCCGAGTTTTGAGAATTTGAGAAACATGACGTGCAGCCGGCACCCACTGGCAAATCAACAAAATCATTTCCTGCAAATGTTCCTTACAATTGAGTCATGTCACGTCGCCATGACGTGCAGCCGACTTTTGAGAATTTGGAAGAGCTAGCTATTGAGCATGTGAAAGTTGACTTTTGAGATGAATGACTGCTCTGTAATCAGTATATACTGTACAACGAGAATAATGACTGCTCTATAACGAGAATGATGTCTGCTTTATACGAGAATATTAATCTATAATCAATATATACTGTACAACGAGAATAATGACTACTTCATACGAGAATATTAATTCATAATCAGTATATACTGTACAACGAAAAAAATGACTGCTGCATGCGAGAATATTCATCTATAATCCGTATATACTGTACAACGTGAAGAATGACTGCTCTATGCGAGAATATTAATTTTTACTATAGTCAGTATATACTGTACAACGAAAAGAATGACTGCTCTATGATCAGTGTAATGACTGCTCGATATCTCAGTACAACGTTTAGCAAGCTGACTTTTGAGGATGGTGACTGCTGTGCAATCATTGTATACAGAACAACGCGATGATTTGTGACGCTGAATACACGGTTTGTATACAGTACAACGTGATGACTGCTCTTCAGTCATTATATACACGACAACGCGTAGCGAGCTGACATTTGAGGATAACGACTCCTGTACGATCATTGTATACAGTACAACGCGATGATTCTTGACGCAGAATACGCGGTGTATATACAGTACAACGCAAGGACTGCTCTACAGTCATTATCTACACTACAACGCATAGCGAGCTGACTTTTGAGATGTTCTTGAGTTTTGAGATGTTCTGTAAGAGATGTGCTAAAAATTCTTCTAAAAATTCTACCACATCTGGCAACAATTCTCTCTCCGACACGTCGCTTGCAGAACATCTGTACAGGATGGCGAAGACCCATAGGATGCCTTATCTGCAAAGGTATTTTCCTGCAACAGAGCCCTATAATTAGAGGCTCTTTTGCGAAAAATGACTTGCAACTTAAGGCAACCTATGGGTCTTCGCCACCCTGCACCCTCTCTGCCACATGTCTTACAGAGATTTAGCACGAAGGGTGTGTCTCGAGAAAGTGTGGCAGTGTGTTGTAGTGTGGTGCAGTGTGCTGCAGTGTATTGCAGTGTGTTGCAGTGTGTTACTGTGACGTAAAGGGTTGTGTCTCGAAAATGTGTTGAGGTGTATTGCAGTGTATTGTGGTGTGTTGCAGCGTCGTAAAGGTGCATTGAATATGTGTCTTGAGGATTCTCAAAAGTCAGCTCTACATCCATTGCATGTAGTAAAACGTGTAGTAAAATGTGTAGCGAGATGACTATTCAGAATTTTTGGCCAGATGTGGCAGCGAGGTTTGGTCTCGCGAAAGTGTTGCAGCGTGTTGCAGTATGTTGTAGTGTTTTATATTTCCTTAAAAGGACGTGTCTCGAGACTGTGTTGCAGTGTGTTGCAGTGTGTTGCAGCGTGTTGCAGTGTGTTGCAGTGTGTTGCAGTGTGTTGCAGTGTGGGAAGAGTGCCTTGAAAATGCGTCTCGAAGATTCTCAAAAGTCAGCTGTACAGATATTCTTGATGGTAAACTGAGTAGCGAATTGACTTTGAGAATTTGTACCAGATGTGGCGGAGAGGTTGTGCCTCGATCTGCAACGGCGGTTGGATGCATTGAGAGAGTCGTAGCGCGACACTGTGTGTTGCAGTGTGTTGCAGTGTGTTGCAGTGTGTTGCAGTGTGTTGCAGTGTGTTGCAGTGTGTTGCAGTTGCAGTGTCGTAGGGGTGCATAGAAAAGGTCGTAGGCGATACACTGCAACACGCTGCGACATGCTGCGACATGCTGCGACATGCTGCGACATGCTGCATCGGCGGTTGGATGCATTGAGAGGGTCGTAGCAAAAGTGTGTGTTGCAGTGTGTTGCAGTGTGCTGCAGTGTGTTGCAGTGTGTTGTAGTGTGCTGCAGTGTGTTGCAGTGTGCTGCAGTGTGTTGCAGGGTCGCAGGGGTGCATTGGAAGTATCGTAGGGCCTTACACTGCAACACACTGCATTACACTGCAACACATTGCGCCACACTGCAACACACTGCACCACACTGCGGCAGTTGGATACATGGAGAGGGTCATAGCGCGTTACTGTATGTTGCCGTGTGTTGCAGTGTGCTGCAGCGTGTTGCAGCATGTTGCAGTGTCGTAGAGCGACACACTGCAACACGCTGCAGCACACTACAGTACGCTGTAACACGCTGCAGCAGCAGTAGCAGTTGGATGTGTTCACGTCTTCGTAATGCGACACACTGCAACACACTGCAGCACGCTGCAACACACTGTAGCAGCACTGGCACTGCAACACATTGCAGCGGCAGTTGGTGTGTTGGTGGCGCCTTACAGCACATGCTGCAGCACACTATAACCACTGCAGCACACTACAACACGCTGCAACACACTGCAACACAGTGCAGAACAGTGCATCACAGTATAGCAGGAGTTGCATGTGTTGAAGGTGCCTTATAGAACACATTCATCCATCTGAGTGCAGACATATACATACACTACAACACACTGCAACACACTGCAACACACTGCAACACACTGCAACACACTGGAGGCGCCGTATAGCATACATTCATGCATCTGAGTGCAGCCATGTATGTACATTCATACACACGTACACACACACACACACACACACTGCAACACGCTGCAACCCTCTGCATCACAGTGCTTCAGGAGTTGCATGTGTTGGAGGCGCCGTGTAGCACATATGCATGCATCGAGTGCAGACATGTATTCACACTGCAACACACTGCAACAAACTGCAACACACACACTGCAACATACTGGAGGCGCCTTATTGCACATATTCATGCATCCGAGGGCAGCCATGTATATACATTCGTACACACGTACACACACACACATGCACACACATACAAGAGAGTGGGGGTGAGAGTGGGTGAGCGAGAGAAAGAGTTGGGGAGGGAGAAATAGAGAGAGCAAGAAGGAGAGAGTACGATGGCGACAAGCCTAATGATTACACATTGAGAAATTTTACAAGTCGAGAGAAATCTGAAAAAAAAATCCCGGCATATTCGAAAGATTACAAATTGAGAAATTTTACATTGGGTCACTTGGTTACTGGACTGCGGGGCCACAGATTTTGAGAATATTCTGTTAAATGGGTAGGCTACGAGAGGGTGGCGAAGACCCATGGGATGCCTTATTTTTTTAGTGTATTGCAGTGTGTTGCAGTGTGTTGCAGGGGCTGTTGCAGGGGCTGTTGCACTGCGTTGCACTGGCGAAGACCCATGGGATGCCACCCTTTGGACGCCACCTTCCGCAAAAGAGCCCTATACTTAGTGGCCAAATTGAAAAGAGCCCTCAGGCTGCACGGTGACGAAGATGCAGAAGATGGCTTGGCGAAGATGCACATGTTGCAGGTCTCTTTCTGCAAAAGAGCAATGTAGTATCGGGCTCTTTTGCGGAAAATGACCTATAAAAATAAGGTATCCGATGCATCTTCGCAACCTTGTACACTCAGTGGCTGATTTGTGGAAGGTGGCCTAGGAGTTAAGGCATCCTATGGGTCGTCGCCTTCCTGTAAAGTGGTTGTAGAACAATCTCAAAAGTCAGTAGGCTGCTACAGTAACTGTGTAAGGCAAACGACAGAGTTTCTCCCTTCAGAATCATTCTGAAGTACGATTCTTTGTGTTCATACCTCGGGTGCGTGCGCACCCGGCAGTCTTCGACTCTGCTTCGAGTCTAGCAGGAAAAATTGGACCTTGTGCTCAAGATCGTTACTGTGCCAAAGGTTTGCGAGGAGGCGCGAAGAAACGGCGTGGAAACGGAGAAGAATGGAGACATGTCTAGTAAGTGTGATGGTTATGTTAGGGGTGTTGACGTATGTTGTTTTTTATAAACTGTTTGGGAATTGAATTGGTGTTGTGTGATCTGTATCTCAAGAGGTTTAATTTGACAAAGGGTTCGTTATTTAACACTGTCTTCGTTACTGTTGGGTACTAATGGTGTTGATGTGATCACAGAGTATTTAAGTTCGAATCATTTTCACCACCAATGAATTGGTAGACTGACTAAAACCCGCGAAAATGGTGAAATTGACATTTGTTCAGGATCACCTCCACATTGGCCAAGGATGAGCGTGAAGGATAGACAAGCTGGATGGGGCCCGCACCATGAAGAATGATCAGATGATGCCTGTGTGGCAACGCAGCTGCGGCTGAGCCATGGGCTAGCGTGGATTCCAGCAGTTTCTTGGACAGAGTTCAAATTGCAGGGTGAGATGCAATCGTTTTGCATGACGAAGGGGTTGCTGCACAGTCGCACGGGCATGCTTGCGCGGGTGTATGTGCGTGTTTGCAATGGGCGTGGTGTGCACTAAAGAGACGTCCTGGGCACCAGTGCATGCAAGTGTGTGCTTGGCACAGGTGTTTTTGACATCAACAAACATATCTGCGACACAAGCACTGCAGGGAGTGCACATGTGCTCGTCTGTGCGCAGTTTGTTCATTCACATTTGGGAACGAGGGCGGGGAGATTCAACTTGTCTATGCAGAGCACCTGTCGCTTGGCGTGGGGGCTTGTTTATAACAGAAGGAGAGATAGAAGTGTTGTTTTGTGTTTTTCTATTTTTGACACGGGTGTGAGTGTACTTGAATGTATGTGTGTGTATACTCACACACACACACACATCACCTGTCTGGTGCAGGTCCCCGTTTATATACTTGTCTGCACTGGCATATAAATCACGTGTCTGGTGCAGTTTTCCACCCAACCCATAACATGTACACGTGCACGCACGCAAGCACGCCTGGAACGACGGTGCCGCAGCAACTTCGCGAGAAGCTGATGCAGGTGCCGAAAACTCTGCAATTCTCCCCCGTTCAACGCGATCAACCACATTGAAAAAGCTTAGCACCTCCAACGCTAGGACCGCATTGTACCCACCTCCTGAGACCGAGTCTAGTCGAGACGATGTAAAACTAGCTTAGTTGGTCAGAGTGCAGGACTATTCGGTCCCGAGGTCGTCGGTTCGATTCCAAGAAAAACTTCAAAAATCGAGAACTCAAAAATTTACATTTCAGCACATAGAGCTTTGAGCCAAGCTACTAGCCTTGGACTATTTCTTGCGAATCATAAAAAGAGAAATCAATCGATTACCCCTCACCCCCCCCTCTCCTCTTCCCAACATACCCCAGAACAGTTCACGGACCGCAGGCAAGCGCAGTTTGACTGTCCCAACACTGATGTTGCTCCAGAGTCACGCGGCACAACTCTCAAGGAGCTCCGTGCAGCTTCACAATGGCAGAATGCAATAGCGTGAGAAGCCCGAGGTGAAAGCACTGATGGTCTGGCGGCTGAAACACGCTGTCAGAGATGAACCCCCGGGACCGTAACGATTTTCCAATCTTGGTTTAATAAAACAAAGCAACACACACACCAACAGTGCAGACTGCAAAGGAATGGCAACGACAGTTACAGCTGCCCACCACTCCATCTAGAGGCACCTGGATGACAGCATGCATGCTGCACAAAAGCAAAAAAGCAAGTTCAAGTTTGTCACGCTTGACATAAAAAGTTACATGAGCACGCTGTGGCGACGAGAAGAGTTTCTGTTGATTGATGTTGCCTTTATTACTTTGTAAAAAAATAGTCTAGTAGCTTTGCTAGAAGTTCTATTTGTTTGAGTGTACATTTGAGCTCTAGATTTTTGGAGTTTTTTTTTGCCAGAATCGGCGACCTCGGGACAAACAGTCCCGCGCTCTGACCAACTAAGCTAGTTGTACATCGTCTCGGATAAAGAATCTGCAGCAAGAAAGATCTGGCGGAGAAGGCTCAGGATATAAAGATGGCAATACCAGTCAAGAAAAAGACAAGAGGCCATGTGACACAGGTATGCGAAGCGCACAATTGGGTTATTTTGTCCTTCCTCCAGCAGGTGCAAGAAGGTGCGAGGCCAACCACACAGGGATCGAGGGAGAACATCGGGCACAATGTGCACGTGTGGGGAGATAGAGAGAGAAACACACGCTCATACAGCGTCAAAGCTGGGGCCCGTCGAACAATAGTGGACCTCAGGATGGTAAATTGGGAACTTGGATCCAAGACTCCCACCCAGAGTCCGGAAGACGGACACATTTATTGTGTTGTACTTATTCGTATTGCATTTTGTCACGTGTCTAAAAACTTGCCACTCCACTGCTTGATTTACTTGTTTTTCGTCACTATGAACATTTTTTTTTTTCGATACTGCACGTGACGTCGTCACGGTTTTGCTTATTCTTTTTTAACACTCATCACTGTACCAACACATTTTCAAACGCACATACAGAGGCACACATGCACACGCACATATGTATGATCAGCACACAAGCAGAATAGCGACAACCAGGCACAGGAGCCTGGTTGGGAGGGGCGGAGGAAAGGCTTGTGATAGAGACAAAAGCCTTGCACACACAATTCTTACGAAGATTGATTGATGTTGCTTTTATTACTTCGTAAGAAATAGTTTAGTAGCTTTGCTGGAAGCTCTATGCGCTCTAATCTTTTCTTTAGATTCGTGAATATCGATTTTTTTTGACATTTTTTTTTGTGTGTGCAAGGTCTCTAACAAAGCCATTCCTCTGCCCCTCTCAACCAGGCTCTTGTGCCTGGTTGTCACCATTCCTCTTGTGTGCTGATTGTACGTGTGTGCTTCTTTGTGTGTTCCTCTGTATATGCATGTGGAAATGTGTAGGTAAAGTGATGAATATTTAGCAAATATAAGCAAAACCGTGACGACTTCACGTGCAATTTTAACATAAAAAAACAGAAATAGATGTTCATAGTATCGTAAAACAAGCAGCGAAGTGGCAAGTCTTCAGACACGTGATAGGCAAGTCTTCCGACACGTGACACGGAGGCGATGAAATTTCTGCGATTTCGCTTGTTTTCTACTAGATTATTCTGTATGGGTTTCTACTAGACTATTTCTTGTGGAGTAATAAAAGCAACACCAATCAATCAAGCAACTTGAAATAAATGCATCACAGAATGATTAAGAAGAAGATTTTTTATGGAAAAAATGCGCTGCAGGCCAGATTTTTAATGGAACACAATGTGCCGCAGGCAAGACTTATCAAACAAAGTGCGCCGTAGAACAATTTGGTTGACTGAATCCTGATGGGTAGTCTGTCCTATTGAAATAGTAGGTAATACATTTTTCACAAATCACAGCTCAGAATCTTCTGCTTTCATAAATTGATGAATTAATTAAAGAATTCACAGATTAATAATTGATTAACCTTGGGCTGGCAAAGAGTACGTTTGTTTTCCCCAATGCCAGAATGGGGTTTTCAAGTGTCTTCATTGGTACTAATTTTTTTAGTAAAGCACGACACTGCGCAATTTAGCTTATGTAGAGAGTGTTACTCTGTGCTTCTTTTTTGGTGGTGTCTCTTTTGAAAGACGGAAAAGACAAAGCAAAATTCGCACGTCACACTTGAGGAATATCTGCTGGACTCAATATCGTGTGATTCCAGGAGGTGTTCCTGATTCCAATAGGAATTCCTCCAGGAGCAAGGTACAAATTGTGGGTTCTCTTCTTCGTTCTTCAAAGAGACACAAGCAGAAGAGAAACAAAGAGTGACATTTCTCTGCAGAGTCTACATTACGTAGTGTCATGCTTTACATTGGAGATCATCATTGATCTTCCTTTTGGTTTTCCAATAAACAACATTATCTCTCTCTACGTAGTGTCATGCTTTACAGCAAATTTAGTTCCAATGGTGACACTTCAAATACACATCGACTCTGACACCCGGGCCGGGCCACGTGTGCGGACACAGTGAAGAAGAAGGAGAGAGAAAGAGTTAAAAAGAGGGCAAGAGGTAAACTTAATGATTACAAATGGCAGATTACTAATTCGCTACATGTCTCTCATTTCTTCTTCAAATAATTACAAATAACACATTACTAGACACAGAAAAAATAAGAGCCAGTGATAAACTTCAAGATTACAAATGGCAGATCAATAGTTCTCCACATATTTCTTTTTCAACTTTATTCTCTTGAGGTGGAGTTGGGTATTTTCTAAACGATGCAGATTCTCACTTCATCAAAAATTCTATTTTCGCCATAGTTTTCAAACGAGATCTTGACGCGGCAAACCTGCGGCCAGCGCTCAAACACGTGTGCGAGAAGAATTTGCTATATGTTTTTCTCAAAATCAAAATATAGAGGAGAGTCGGATTTAGGTCTGTACATAATTTCGGTACTTGCTTACAAAATGGCATTGCAATCGACTTCCGATTACAAATCGTGTTTGGTCGCAAAATTTGTCAGAATTTGCGAATTCGCGGTTGCATTGAGCACCCACTCAGCTACGGATGACATCAAGCTCTACAAGGACCACCAGCGTGGAGCCGTGGGTTCGATTCCCGTTGGGCAACATCTCCAGATTTCATCATATTCTCTTACTATGATATGTACAAAAGACTGATTACTAGCATATCACATTATGAAGAATAAATTACACACAAAACGCAAGAGGGAAGAAAAGGAGATAACAATTGCGACAAACTTGATGATTGCAAATGGCAGATGATTAGATCATCACGTGTGTGGACACGTTCATGGAGAACAAATTAGACACAAAACACAAAGGAGAGAGTTAAAAACACAAAAAGGGATAAAGTTTGGAAATATCAATTGATGTCAAATTGCACACAAGAAATAAAGGTGCTATTCATGAATGACCAAAAAGATTTATGAGTAACCAAAAGGATTTGCTATTCAATTATTCATTGCTAACAAAAATGATTAATCATGAACAAAACATGATGTGAAATCATTCACAAAACACAAGTTGCAAAATTACAGTGTCATAAAACACAAGCTGCAAATTCTCTTTGTTATTCATAAAAAGCACAAGTTTTAAGATCACAAGTTGCAAAATTAGTCTGAAAAATCATAAGTTGCAAAATCACTTTGTTATGGCTAAATCAAAAAAAGAATCTTCTTGAATGACAAAAATCAACAAGCAAATAAAAACCTTGTGTCCATGAATATGAAATCACACGTATAAGGCAAGACTAAAATAAAAACACACACTCATGCATTACCAAATATGCACACTAAAACGCATACGTCCACGTACACTAGTTTTTTTGTGTATGGTTTGTCATTATAAACACACAAGTCTTTAGCAATTTTTCATCTACTTGTGCATGTGTTTGTGTGTGTCTAAATGCATGTGCCAGTAGGTGTGTATGTGCGGTAGTGCGCGTGCGTAAGTCTGTAGACTTGCGGTCCAAGTTCTATTGATTGATGTTGCTTTTATTACTCCATGAGACATAGCCTGGTAGCTTTGCTTGATTTTAGTTGCTTTTATTACTGGAAACAGTAGTTTAGAAAGAAGCTCTATTTGCTCGAAATATGTGTGCATACGTATGCGCGTGTGTGTGCAAGTGCTTGTGAGTGTGTTTGTGCAAGCAGTGAAGAAAATAAGTTCTCAGAATCTTTGGCCCCGAATTAATTCGAATTAATTAATAAATTAAAACCTCGCGAAGCGCGGTTTCAAAAAACGCGCGAATTTTTTGAAAACGTAACATTAGTATCGTGTCGGAGAGAGAGTGCAGAATTATGACGTAGAAGACCGTGTCAAGTATGTCCGCATAAATTCGCCAGGAATACGACGATAGGGAGAGAGCTGGGGCAGGCGTGGTTTGACTTGGACCAGCTCAACTACAAACACTTGCAATACAAATTACAGAACTTTTTGTCACATCCGTGGCGGACGGCGCGCTTTTCTATCCAGGAGCGCGTGGGCATGAGTATCAAGTCATTACATCACAGCCAGTGCAAGGTAGACATCAACACCGACCGTGCACTGCGCAACTTCCATGAAACCTTGATCACGTTTTGTGAAGGCGCCAAACGAATGCACATGCAAAATATCGCACATTGCGATTTGAACCCGGGAAATATCACACTGACACAGACCACGGACGGCGAGACATTTGTCTTGAAAATGATAGATTTTGATCAGATGAAACAGTTCAATGCAACGGACATAACCATGTCGTTTTACATCGATGTTCTGCTCATCCTGAGGGGTATTACGATGTTGCTGAACCTTGTACAATGTGTGAGTGACGACGAGGACGTTATACGCAATTTTTTGTCGCGCATAATTGGGTTGATACACAAGGTGAAGGCATTAAACTAGCCGGTATGTCCGGCTTATTCGTCGATAAAGACGGTCGAATTCTTCGCGAATATCATTCGTCGACACAGACGGTCGAATTCTTCACGAATATGCAGGTAGAGTTCCGTTTCGGGGTTTAGGGCACAGCATGAGACACCCCCTCACGTTACAGCAAACAATATGTATAAGCAAGTGGAGAGAGTAAATAAAGTAGCAAGACATGTCAGTAATATCACATTCCGCGTGCTTGTGTTGTTATGATGGTGATACACAATTTCCAACGTTTGCCGAGTGTTGGTGCAAGAACCCGGCCAATAGAGCAAGGAACAAAAATAGCAGAAATTAGATTTCACATAGCACAGCACAATAGAGATTCCACACGACGTGTTTTCAAGATTTTTATTCTTATTTTGACTGTTTTTATAGAGAATAAAGTGGGATACAGCAACATTTGTTTGTCGTGAATATGTATATAAGGCAGGGCTACAATACGCAACACACATACACATATGGCGAATACACCACAGTATTCGCTGCCAATGTGTAGAATCCTACAGTCCGAATGCGCTTATTGCTACGATGGGGACATGAGTTTTCCGACTTTTGCACAATGCTGGGCTGAGAACCGCCAGGCACATACATTCCCCGATGGAAATTTGATGCACACGGGAGCCTTTAAATCGTGTTTTATTGGCATGCTTGGTGTTACTGCTGACGCTTTGCCTGAGCTCATGTCGGATGTTCATGCGTACAAGCCAGAGCTGACGACCCAGGACGTGGTGACGTGTATTGAAATGGGTGCGTACTTGGGCGGGAGCCTATTCCATTTTAAATGTGGGGACAAAGTGCGCATCGTGCGAGATGATTTGCGGAAGGCACTTGTGGGTAAGACTGGCACAGTTCTCAGTACTTTTGATGCAGATTGTCAGATTGCTATAGACAATATGCAACAACACGTGGTGCGTCAAATCACAAAAGGGTCATGTCTCCGGGTGATGTATATACAAAGTCCCTTATATTCGAAAACGGCCATCGCACTCGAAGATGGACAACTCGACGGCTGGTGTTTAGTGTCGATCAATGACAAGCCATACACAATACCAAGCATGTGGCTAATATCGATAGACACCAAATCCCCTC
>Ga0335398_10008635_pt1 | contig 12002 bp, 7 predicted proteins | sample BON03_FD_205742 | JGI IMG/M metagenome (GOLD analysis project Ga0335398, IMG submission 205742) | Freshwater microbial communities from Lake Bonney liftoff mats and glacier meltwater in Antarctica - BON-03 (spades assembly) (version 2) | ecosystem: Environmental > Aquatic > Freshwater > Ice >...
AACTTTGACCTAAGTAAGAGAACCTGTACGGTTAGCCAACAGGAGTATATTGAGGAGATAGCGGAAGGATTCGGAATGTCAGATTGCAAGCCTATAGGAACCCCAGCTGAAACAAATTCTCACCTTTCGAAGCATGAAACTGAGGAGAAACATCCTCTATATGCTAAACTGGTTGGCAAACTAATGTTCGCCATCAATACAAGGTTTGATTTTGCGTATTCTGTAAAAGAGCTAGCGAGACATCTTCAGAGGAATGGTGACTTGCACTGGAAGGCTGCTAAACGAGTATTACAATACCTCAAGGGAACAGCTAATGTCCCCCTTCTCTTACGTGTATGTGAAGGCAACAAGATAACCCTAAGTGCATAATCAGATGCAGCATGGAAACAAGGTGGTACTGGTCGGGGAACATCAGGAGGTGTATTGGCAATTGGAAAGTCAGCAATTGGTGTGTTATCACAAACACAACCTTGCGCCGAGGACAGAGGGAGATTCGCCAGATTGCCAGAAACCAATTGCTGGATGAAATGAAGCCTTCAAGCTTTACGAAATAACCTGGCAACCATTAAAAACCTATTAAATGAATAGAAAAGCCTGAAAGAGAGCTCAGACGAACATATGATCCATTCTATCATCGTCAAGATGACAGTGTGCCGAATCGAAGAAGAAAATAGAAGCATTTTTTGACGAATCAACGGCATCTCGTCTCCTACCTGGACCAGAAAAAGTTATCGAGTCGATTAAAGATGCATTTGAAATCACCGTTTCCAAATCCAGTCTCCATGTTTGGCACAAGAACAGGCACTGTGATCGTGGTGTCAGACACCAACCAGCAATTTGGAGAAGGATCTCGCCAAGAAGGTGCTGAAATTGAATGAACATGAATTTTTAATTGACAATTGAGTATGCTGTGCACGAAGATTCATATGAATATCTGAGGGTTCGCTGAAATTGAATGAACATGAATTTTTAATTGACAATTGAATATGCTGTGCACGAAGATTCATATGAATATCTGAGGGTTCTTAAACTAACCGGTATGATGGTTCATTTAGAAGAATGACGATTGTATTTCTTCAATGAACCAGGGCAAAGCTGATGCACCAGAGTTGCAATGATACCAACTGGTTTCATAATGAAAATTTTTGCGCATTGATGGTTCGGCAGTTTAAAATGGACGGATTTGGATAACGAATCTGCCTGAAAAGTAAAAGATGAGAGCCAGACGAATTTACATGGTGAACCTCTGGAAGAATTGTATTCTCTAATGAAACCTCGTAATAGCAGAAGCCAATGAAATGGGGGACTATGCAACAAAGTCAATATGAAGCAATTTGATTCGCTTCGATGAGAAACTATAATATTGATTTGGGACGTCCCGGCAAAAGAACGTCATCTTTTAGGAGCGGTCGACAGTTGTTGCAGGAGGTGGAAGGACTCTGTGCTAGCTTGGCAGCGGAAGCAACGGAGATAATTAGACAAGTTCAATCTCAAAGAGAGAAGAAGCTGGACATTGGCACTTGCCTGAAGGACCCGAATGATTCGAGAAGCTACCTCACGCACGCTGATATTCTTGCACAGCAATGTATCGTTCATGGTCTTCTCAATCGATTTCCAACTATATCTATTATAGCAGAGGAAGACCAAAGCAATATTATACAGGAATATGTGCATCAACCAAGTGAACCAGTGAAGAAATTCGACGTCCACGGCATGCCTCAAGAGTACGATGCCATTGAAACTGAGGACTTGTGCGTGTTCATCGACCCCGTGGATGGTACGCGTGAGTTCGTACAAGGCCGTTTGGAATCCGTACAGACACTAATTGGTATCGCGTGGCGAGGCCGCCCTATTGCTGGAGTCATCGGGCTTCCGTTTCATCACCATACCGACACCCAGTGTATCATTAGATGCATTGTAGGCGTGTCGTTGATAATGGGCCCATTGCAATCGCTGTATAATCGTGAAAGCGACGATCTGGTGATTGCTGTCTCTGCGGAGATCACAGAACCGCTGCTTAAGCGTGCACGTGCAGCGCTTGGCGGAGTTTCTCTAGTTGCTGGTGGTTGCGGCAACAAAGCCATTCGAGTTGCCTGTGGACAAGCTGATGCTGCCTTGTTTAATTTAGGGACTTCGCTATGGGACACTTGTGCTACGGAGGCCCTCGTGGTTGCATTAGGAGGCGAGGTGACTACGCTGGCTGGGTACCCCATCACATACACTTCTCAGTCGTCCACTGCCAACACTATGGGAGTGGTGATCACTGGTGCTTCGTTTAATAAAGTGATGTCTCACCAAGAGATGTGTTCACGTATACACTTTGATGAGAATTGGCAAGTTGCGAGAGATATCCACGGGAATGTACTTTCTAATACAATCTTGACTGAGTGGGTTGGGATGTCAGTATCTTCGTTTTCTTGTCCAGTTTCTGAAAGCATTTCTTATAAACAAAGTGCTGGAGGTCGAATACATTTAAAATATCAGTCAGGCGAAACAGGATCGGTGTTCCTCAAACGAGTGGTCCTTCGAGAACTACCCCATGCACGTTCCAAAAGCAAAGACCCAAAGCAACAGTTCAAACTGCTTCGTGATGTCAAGTCCATCCTCGTTGAATCCCGTTTCCTGCAGCATCCGGTGGTGAAGTCATTTAGTAAACATGTGGCTATTGGGGAAGCTTTATTCATTGATCAAAAAGTGTTTACGGATGTCCCAATGGATTCAAGGTTTCTACTGTGCTTGAAAGATTTTTCTCCTCGTGAAGGCTGGTATCAAATTCCTCTTTTAAAAGACATGGAACTTCGATTGACTCTTGATGGATTGGCGAGATTTCACAGTTATTTCTGGGGTCATGCAAGCTTAAACCAACAAGTATGGTCTACAGGAGGCTATTGGCAATTGTTCCATCAGGGGGACTATGCAGAGCAGATTGCTAACATTGAACCAAATTGGGCTCGCTTGCAAACAGAGTTCAACTGGGACTATCCTCATCTAGGAGTCCGTCTGTCGAAAGTTGCGTTGACGGCATCGGAATCATTACAGAGTGAAACGTATTCAACAGTGATACACGGGGATCCCAAAGCACCAAACTTCTTCTTCAAGGATGGCAAATTGGGAATGATCGATTTCCAATGGACGGGTGTTGGCCTAGGAGCTGTTGATGTCGCTTATTGCATTGCGGCATCAGCACATGACTCTCTTTTTGAAAACATGGCGGAGTACTTGGCATACTATCATGAGCAGTTGATGGTCTATTTCGTGGAGGATGGACTTGCATCAAGTTTGGAGCATGCTGAGTCTTTCTTTCCAATGCCTGTGTTTCAAGCGCAGTTCCGATCTGCGTTTTTGGATTTGGTCCGTGTTGTGATAGGCGATCATTGGAAGACCATAACCAAGGAAACTTTCGCGGCAAGGGATGGTATGTTGGCATTCAACGCTTACAACAAGAGCTTAAAAGTGGCTTCCTGGATCGTCAAACTCGCCGACTCGTACTTGAAGATGCCAATTGGAGATGATAAGTGACACAGAGAACGAACAGATGTCGATTTGCAAGATTTGCTTCTTGTTCGATGACCAGCGTGGCATGGGAAAGCTGACGAGTGGACAGGTCATTCTTTGCCATATCCGGATGTGGTGCAGATGGTTTTCAGAGGAGCTTTGGTTGCGAGTCGAGTATTCCTACTCTGTTGGAAAGAGATTCTTCGTTAGTGCTAAATTGTAGTACTGTTTGTAATTTGAAATCGCCAAGAATTCTATTTGCAGTGGAAAACTAATCAATGAATTATTTAAAAATGAATTTTAAAAATGAAAAACGCTAGTCGCATGTGACATGTGCTTTAACAAGGTCTTCCGATACATGAGTGTCACGAATGCAGCATATTCGATACAATGCTACAAATTCTTCCTTTTTAATAGCTGTGGTCAGAGATTTCAGTTCGTTCATTTCGTCGAGTGTCAACTGGAAAGTGCTTGACTCGGAGCAGAAGTTTTCTTGTATTCGTTCCCTTTTGGAACTTTTACCCAGGAAGCCAACTCCTGATTGAAGCAAAAATCCGACCAGAATCGCAGAAGGAAACACATTGTGTTTCGCGGCCAAATCGAGAACAAGTGGCACAGAAAACTTGCCATTGGCTAAACAGCGATAACCTTGAATTAAACAGCCCTTGTTTTGGAAATACTCAATAGTAGTACTTCGAAATAAAAACGGGTTCACCTCAAGTTGATTAACCGCCGGAACAACTTGACAGCTTTCCAAAAGCTCTTCAAAGTCTTCGATCGTGTAATTACTAACCCCAATACTGCGAACGAATCCTTCTTGTTTCAACCTCTCTAGGCACTGGTAGGCTGCTACATGCTTGGTAGGGACAGGCCAGTGGATCAAATAGAGGTCTAAATAATCAATTTGCAAACTGATCAAAACTGAAATAACTGCTTTGCAATGAATACAAGATACTTACTCTTGTAGAGTTTGCATGCATTGGGCATACACAGCATCAGGCCCTGAGTCGATTGCAGCTGACCATACTTTTGACCCGATGTACAATTCAGATCTAGGCACTCCACAATTCTTCAATCCGACCCCAACAAGTGCCTCGTTTTCGTAGAATGAAGCGCAATCGAAACTTCGGAATCCAGCATCAGCTGCTTGCTTGATAATCGCAGTCACATCTGTAATTCGATTAGAATAAAAATCTCCCATCAGTGCTACGAACCTTGTTCCAGATATGTTGCCACCCCGTTCTGACCGCTGGACTTGGCAGGTATGACACCTAGCTTATATGTACCAAAAGCCTTGGTTGGAAATTCATACCCGTCATTTAACACGAAGGTATCCCTCATGTTGCAATTTAGAAGGGGGACCGGACCGATTATGTTCCTGATTTTGTTTTGAAAGCTTTTTGATGTCCTGCTTCATCAACCCAATCATGAATCTAAATTACAGCTGTGCTTGTAATTCATTTTGTATTCGAACGCATTCCTAGTTTCTTTAGTTAACTTTGAAATTCTGAGTCTGTAGCCGGGGACAACTGATATTGGATTCTGTTGTGGAGCAATCATCATTTTGCCCCTTCGTCGACAATAGCAGGATCAGTGAATTTACATGAAAGCCCATATGTTACGATGAAAACGGATCCACTACCAATATTAATGATGTAGCTGAAATACCTGACTGTCCTTACGAAACCCCTAGCTACAACTCTCGGCATTTTCAAATGCGATTCTCACAATTTACTCTTTACGCTTGCTAGATGCAATCTTTTTTTAAAATAAGTAACTGATTCAAAACAGCCAATTTTATAATATCAGAGATTTCATTGATTCACTTTATAATGTATCATGTTACTATATTGAAAAGAAAGCTTACAAGTTGAGGCATCCTTGCAGCCTATTCTTTTAATCTACTCCAGAGCAGCCACAGTTTAAGTTTCAAAACAATCATTGGCGAACAACTAAATTCATGAACTCACAGTATTTCTATGAGCCCACAACATGAAAAAATCTTGATTTTGAACCATTCTGAAATTTTTGTAGTCGCATATCTGGGCAACATGTTGGCATCTATAAAAGCATTCAAGGGAATAATCAAAAGTCTTAATACAGAACAAAAAACAAAACGAGGAGGTTCTGTTCTAACCAAATAATTGGGGACAAGGATTATAATGTGAGCTCACCCAATGGGCCCGAAATATGTAACATTAGAAAAGGGAATTTTAAGCTATTAATAATAAACCCAAACGATCCACTTTGAATTTCAAAATGAGCTGAACAACTATTTGAATTGATGTTTTAATTGATATTTTAATTTGTTTTGAATCTCAAACCTCCGGATAACTGACATTTCCATATTTGATGTGTCTGCAAGCTGAAATAGCCATACCTTTAAGTCCAAGTTTCTTCTGATGAAATATCACAACTCTAAAACACCGAGAAAAAAGATCCCATTTCAAATCGGGCACGTCGTCTGAAGTTTGAAAATCAAGATGTTTTACTAGGTGACATGCTGCATACGAGATAGCTTCGTTGGCAATATGATCTTGCATGGTTTTGACTATATTGTGCATCAGTGTCATGCATTTTGGTCCTCGCTCGGAACTATTGCTGCTTACCCACCTTGTCAATAATTGAATTTGACGGACTATCAGTTTGTTCAACAAAAATGGTTGGCTGATCAGTTTCCCTACTTGTGAATGGTTTAGTCGCTCACATACAGTGTCCAATAAATCGAACATCCTGTCGATGTTTTCATCCTGGACATTGGTCAACCCTGCGTTAAACATGGGAAGCAAACGTAACGCCAACTTTACAACGTAGTCGACTGAATCCAGGGTCGGTTCTTCATTCTGGTAGCATTGCATAAGTATAGTCAGGACATGCTCTATGACGTCAAAGCTGTCCTTGGCTTTAGACATGGCTATTTTAGCTGCTTGAAGAATGGCACGAGAACAGCTTCCGGGTACTTGCACGAAGTACTTGAGAGTTGCAATGCCTGACTCTTGGATCCCCAAGTTGTCTTCGTTTCGCGATAGAATATGAATGGTAAGCTGGTCCACGTGGAGTGACTTCATCTCTTCAATGGAGTAGATCTTGTGCTCCAGTAGGTTCCAGAATAGCCCAAGCCCATACTCTTGAGTTGCGGCATGTTGCTGATGTTTTTCAAGCGCCAAGATGGTTCTCCTCAATACTGCGGGACCTTGAGAGAACTCAGCGAGCAGGCAAAGGACCTTCAATAAAACGGAAACAACTTTAGGCTTATTTAGTTTTTGCTCCAGTAACTCTGATATGGAACTGAAAATACTGTGCAGCAACTTTCGCAAATCTGATGATCCATTTGTCAAGAGACGTTCTCCCCTTGGTGTGAGCAGGACAGTGCATATTTGAATCACGCTTGCGTTCCGCTTCATAATTTGCTGGCATTTCAGAATCGAATGAATCAATTCAAAATAATCCACATTATCGGCATTTGAAATATTTTGCAAGAGTGCGAAAACGTGTTCCGAGGCGTCGCATTGCAAATAGTTAATAATAGCATCTTGACCATGTTCCAATATCTGTCTTGAAAGATCTACAGCTGCAGACATGTTGCGTAAGACCAAAAAAGCCAAATGCACCAACCTGGGAACCCGTGGGCGGTCTAGTAATTGCAACACTACACAGTCTGCACGTTGAGCCACCATTTCGTCGACGAAACTTTGGGAATACGTAAAATTGGACATCATGCACAACGCCATATCGAAGCATTTAGGAGACTCCTTGGCAAAACTTAAAACTATGGCGATCAACTCGGAAATGGTGCTTGCAGGAAGACCTGCATCAGTAAGTGACTTCGTTTTTATCAATTCTGAAAATCCCATGAAAATCTTTTCCTTTGTTTTCCGATTGAACCCTAGCATGCAAGTCAGAAGCTGAATGGCTTTTGGAGTCTGAAAATAGTGCTTGAGCTCCGTGGCTTGACCCAAGATCGACAAAATGTCACCTACGATCGAGGCGTCAAAATCTGACATTGCCATTTCCTCCCTATGGTTGTACATGAAATCTTCCACTATTCCGCTTTGAAGACATGTGCTCAGCGCAGGTATAAGGGTCGTCGGGTCCTGCCTAGCACATGCCTTCAACAAGATCGTCGCTTGATAGTTCGAGTACCCCAGGAGTACTGATTCCCCTGACCTCCTTCGTTTGCCCAACTGAAACGAATCCAGTTGGAGAGCTTTTATCGTGTCTATCTTTCAAATCAACAATTGATGATTGAATCCAAAATAGTATTTAATGGAACATGCATGTAAAAAGGAACCATTTCCTCAATCTGCTACTTATTAGGGTATTTAATAGAAAGTGCTTCCGCTGTCAAAGAAAAATTCTGAATCTCATTTGAGGAATTTTTGAGGAAATGTTTCGAACACCTCAATTTTATTGATTCACAGAAAATAAATTATATTTCAAAAGCAGAAATGCTTCGTCTTTTTGCAGCCGCTCGTTGACGCACAGATTGACATCAATAACAGTGTGAACAGAATAATCGTTTTCATAACAATGAGTGCAACGGGAAAAATCAATAAATCAATTCATGAATGAAGTAGTAGTTACAAGAAAGTAGGAGATTAAATAAATAAACCCGTCAAGTGTGGGATTGCACCGGTTCTGCTTCGTCTACGTGGGCAGGCACAGGAATAGTCTGGTGGAAACAACTTAAATTAACTTGAGCATGGCCATACTCCGAGACCTCCATTGCAGGTGCGAAGAACTTATCAAACTCAATATTCTCAAAAGTGTACGAATGCCTAGCCTGGAAAGTGTTGCTTGATCTAGCTTCTATTCCTTCTACTAAAACTATGATCTCCATGCGACTCTTCCTAATATGCTCCTCGATCGCAAGCCTAAAATTTTCAACTGACCGTTTCTTCGGTTTGAACTTCTTAAAGACACTTGGTTTCTCCGATTGGTCTTCATCTCCAGATTCAAAAAGACTGAACACGCCATTACGTTGGGGATACGCCTTTGCCGGCACGATCTCTATTTCGGTCGGCAACAGATTCATATCAACATCCAAATGACCTACAGGGAGTCCAAGATCAGCGTAACACTCTAGCAACTGGTTCACTTTGGAAGTATGTTTGGTGTTGACCAAGTGATCTGCCAATGGCGCCGCTTCGGTCTTCTCGTCTGTGTTGTCGTTTTGCAACTTGTTTTTATAGTCGCGATATCCTTGCCGTACTCCACCAGGTAATATCTCGCCTTCTGACTCTGCGTGATGAACTGGTTCCTGTTTCATCAACTCGTCAATCATGTCCAGCAGAAGAGGCTTCGCTCCGTTCTGCTTCTCTTCCCACTGCATGTAACGAATATGTCGCAGCAGATGATGGTCCGTAGGGAAAGTCTCTCCACATATTGGACAAGAAGTACCGGTTCGGTCCCCGCACTCTGCATCCGCTTCTCGTAATACTATTCCTGGGAACACATAACGATTGGATGCGTTGTGGACGAAGTCGTCATTAGCATTTTCCCAAGTTTCCCGTACAGCTGAATCTGGCATTAATGGACTCCATTGATCAATGCAATGTACAACGGTGCACGGGACACTGAGAAACAACACGCCCCCTAATTCATCATTAGGGTTTTGCAGACGCATGTACCGCGTTTGGAAGTGAGCAGTATGAACCCCATCAGTTTCATGGAATACGGAATAGGTCCTGACATGGGCTTCTACCACAGGATGTTTTCTATCTAGATCGTATACTTGAAACATAAAGTAGAAATGACCATGAATAGCACGAATGCAAGCTTTATCACTGAACACCACCTGGTGAGATCGACTATCAGCGCGTCCCAGGCGTTGAATGGTGAGACCCACAATCAGTGCATTCAAACAGAGAGACACCAGAACCTGGAAATAAACCACCATCACCAACGAAACACAAGTGCTAAAGAAAGGCTGTGAGCTGCTAGGGAACCCGTACCCTATAGTCGATGCAGTAATCAGACTAAAAGCAAATGCGGTTTGAAAACTAACAGCGTCACCTTCTGCAAAAGCGATACCACAAAATTGTCCTGGTCTATCCAAAGCGACATATAGCCCAGCAAATATCAGCAATTCTATCGTATAGATAATGAACATGCCCAGAAAAAGCTGCCACGTACTGAAACTAAGGACTACGTGGAACCAATCATCGCCATATAGTGACAATATTTGAGCTTGGGTTCTCCCATGCGCCACTTGATTAATGTGCAATTTACCAGAGCACTGATAAAACGCATTGTCACGATCCAACAGCCTTCCAGGGGCCTTAGCGGACAATCCATCACGGAGCCTCCATCTGAACTTTCGAAGATACCGCTTAATAGTCATGAGGAACATCGAGCAAGTACCCGCCTCCTCCAAATAGTGTCTGCTTGCTGTGCTCCTCACAGCCTCGCCTTGAAGTTCACCTTCTAACTCAAACTGACGTGCCTCAGAACCGATGTAGTCGCTGACATCGAATGGTATTGGGGCAGGTTCTGTTTCTGAAACAGGTTCATCTTGTGCGGTTGATTGAAGCTCTGTCTCTCCTTGCACATCCTCCATGACCTCGATTGATATTGAATCCGCCGTCGTGTCTTCGGCAATGATGTCAAGCACAACCAGTTCCAAAAAAAATTGACAGGTGGTTTTCCTGCATTTTTTTGGTATGGTGATCATTTCGGGAAGCAGAGAGACTAAAAGAGGAAGTTCACTACGCCGAGTGTTTTTTAATAATATTCTGGCTGCACCTTGAAATTGGTTTGCGGGAGATATAGCTCTCAAGTCAAGGAATGCAACTGAATTGAATCAGAAGCGTCGCAACGTGAATACAGTGGTATCTCGAAAGGTTGATGCTTCTGATTTCCTCACATATACTATCAAGCTCTTTTCTTTCAGCTACGCACTCGTTCTCTGTTTTAAGAAATGAATCGTGCATGGCTTCTACCACCTACCAAGTAGGCAGGTGCTTCTACCCACGGTTTATCAAGCAACTGCTTGTTTTGTTTGTTCGTCGTGAACTGTTTTCAATCTTGTGAATGAGTTGCCAACAGTTGTTGTCATGGATGTTAGAATCTCGCGTGAAAGATTCCTCGATTTCCATCGAACTGGGAGGATTATCGATCGGTACTGAATAAATCAGACTATTTTTTCATTTCGCGGGTATTCACTCATACACTGGTGACCAGCAGGCTGTGCATGATACACCAGTGGACTCTATATAATTTGTCCGTTCGTTTTTATTAATTAATCATTAAGATGTCTTTTGCATTCCTTGAAAGTTGAAACCTTGTACTTCCCCACCCTTTGCTTCTTCACAACATACATCCCAGACTCGGTGTATATGATATATCATCGAATATCCCAAAACTACAACTGCCCAATCATGGTTTGGTGGGTTTCGTGCAAAACTGCCATATTGATTGAAGTGCAAACACGAAGTGTCTGGAAATAAAACTCACAAATGGATACAAGTACTGCGTTTATCTACGAAAAGTGTTCGAAGAAAATTTACTATGCAGACGAAAACGATAAACCGTTTGTACATGTAATATATATACAATGGCAGTATGATTTAATTCGAGCAAGAGCGTAATTTAAAAATAGATTCTCGACTCGGAGAATCTTTTCATTAAGATGTGGCTATCTCCACTATTTTGTTTGGAACTCGAAATGGAATTTGTCAGAAAAACAATTTAACGAAGCCAAATTTTAACACCCACAGAGACAAGCGAGTTATTCTATCGGGTTTTAGGTTTGAGGATACTATGCAAAGCTAAGACTTCACAGGATGCATTTTAAACTCTTCTTTGAGTTCCCTGATGGGCTATCTTGCCGCATGCCCATGGGAATTATTAATAGCCGCGAAAACAAGGTTCTAGTATGCACATTGGGGGAGGGGAGGCTTCGATCACTATCGTGCCATCTGCGGTTCAGAAACCAAATACTGCAAAATTCTATTTTGAAAAACACGAATAAAGAACTTTGAGTCTTTTTGTGTCTTCATTTCTTCTTTCCGTCAACTAATAGATTCGGTCAGAGAGTTTTGTAAAATGACTACTATCAATCAGAAAATTCAGTTTCGAAAAGATGGCCCTATCGCCTCCCTATGGTAATTGCTAATGAGAATACGATGATGTTCAGCGAAAAAGTACCTCACGTGGTTGGGCTTATGAAGGTACAGAATAATTTCAAAATTACTGAAAATAGAATATCCAAAATCACAATAGATATATCCAAAACCACAATGCTATTCTCTATAACTCTCCTAACTTCATGTATTGCTATTCATGGAAGTCATGCGCGTTTCGAAGTTCCGAATTATTTCGAGGATTTCGATTACAGCGGCAAATTGACAGACTTGTCCAGCTCAAATTTTAAACTCCCCTTGAGATGGAATTGGTATGGTAACGGGGCCAACTCCGGTGGATTAGTTGCTAATATCCGACGCGAATCTGGTGGCCAATGTGTGTTTTTCTCCACTGCTGAATTGATCGAAGCCCAGATGCAATTG
>Ga0335398_10008636_pt1 | contig 12000 bp, 12 predicted proteins | sample BON03_FD_205742 | JGI IMG/M metagenome (GOLD analysis project Ga0335398, IMG submission 205742) | Freshwater microbial communities from Lake Bonney liftoff mats and glacier meltwater in Antarctica - BON-03 (spades assembly) (version 2) | ecosystem: Environmental > Aquatic > Freshwater > Ice >...
CCCTAACCCTAACCCTAACCCTAAACCCTAAACCCTAAACCCTAAACCCTAAACCCTAAACCCTAAACCCTAAACCCTAAACCCTAAAACCTAAACCCTAAAACCCTAAAACCTAAACCCTAAACCACAAACCCTAAACCTAAACCCTAAACCCTAAACCCTAAACCCTAAACCCTAAACCCTAAACCCTAAACCCTAAACCCTAAACCCTAAACCCTAAAACCTAAACCCTAAAACCCTAAACCCTAAACCCTAAACCATAAACCCTAAACCTAAACCCTAAACCCTAAACCCAAACCCTAAAACCTAAAACCAAAACCTAAAACCTAAACTTGCATAGAGAAGATCAGGCAAAGACAATCAGGCAAAGCGGGCGGAGGCGGAAGAAACACTTCGAGGGACATGCGAGGTTTGAGTCTGTGTAGGCGTTTACCATCGTCGTGGGTGTGTGAGCCATGGTCGTGTGCGTTTGCGGAGGATTATGCAGGTTGGCAATTTGGCGGGGTGGGACTCTTATCAATTTGTACCTCGGCCGCTGCTTCCGCGCCGAATTATACCAATGTACTTTTTGTAGCCGCCTGTGCATCTTGCATTAATTTAAAGCTCTACACGTCGCAAGAGGCTGTCAAAATCTTTTAAAATCCCGCCATGCAACTCATATCTACGACATGCTAATGGTGGCTGACAGTGACACAAAATTTATAGCGCGAGTCGCTCGACCCGTGCTATACGCATTGACATGGGTAGTTATGAGTGCTGCCATCACTTTGGTAAACAAGTACATCCTATCGCACACTACGTTCAAATACATTTTCGCGCTCGCACTTGCGCACATGCTCAGTGCGTCGGCCATGTGCCGCGGGTTTTTCTTTCTCAAACCTGACCTTATGCAAGGGAACTCGTCTCACGAAGAAACGCCGCATCTATTTCTTCGCTTCTGCGTGATTGCAGGTTTGTTCGCGGCGTCCCTTACCTCGGCAAACGCTGCCCTCGCTCGTTTGGACGTCGCCAGCGTGCAGATGATCAAAGCGATTCACCCGGCCGTCATTTACCTTTTAGGTATTTCATGCGGCATTGAACACATTTCGTGGTCAATATGTATGTGTATCGCCATCATCTGCGGGGGAGTCATGCTGGCAGTGCAAGGAGCTATCGTATTACAACCCGTCGGCGTCCTCCTGCAAATGGTTGCTCTCGTCACAGACGGAGTGCGATTCCTGTACCTGCAGGCAACGATGCAAGCATGCACGGACGCCCTTGATCCGATCAGTGTGCTGGACAGAGTGTCTCCGATCGCATCAGTGTTCCTTTGGACGGCTGGGTCGATTGTGGAGTTTCCAAGCATGCACGTGGGTCTTTCTACGCTTCACTTGATCGGTCCTTTGGTGTTGGCTAGCTCCATTCTTGCATTTGGGCTCAATCTCAGCTCGTACGCCTACATCAAGGCGACATCGGCTTTAACTCTGAGTGTGTCGGGTATATTCAGGGATGTGATGTTGATTGGCATATCTGTTGCATATTTTGGATCATCGGTAACCTCAAATCAGTGCGCAGGCTACTTAGTGGCGATCGCAGGGACGCTTGCTTACTTGAAATGCCGAGAGGATCAGCTGCAGCAAAATACTAGGTTACAGGAGTGCACACCGCCGGGTGGCAAGACGAATATAATGTCGCGGCATGCCAGCCAGACGGATCGGCAAATTTGATAAGTTTTAGTGGCAGTCACGAAAACAATTGTTTGGCATCCGCAAGTTCGATGCAAGATACCGATACTTCATAACCCAGGTGCTCTGAGTAATTTGAGTCGGATACGTCTGCTGCCATTGCCGGACCGATTGCTTCAAGCCTGCGACCGGCCTTCGATGACGAGCGTCGTCGAGAGAAAAACCCAAGGAGGGGCCTCGTGCTGATGGACCCGCCCGCCCGCCCGCACATATCATAAACCAACACAAAATGCAAAATAGCCAGACGCGCGGGAAAGACGTCACGCTGAGTGCGCCTTCGAGAAATTGTTGCGGATGGCGCAGAGATCTGATTTTATGGAGAGAGGACAATGATATTTCATGCTAAAGTCGCACGTGCATATGACGGTACACATTCAGACCGCCGCCGCTGAAGCGAGCCGCCTGAAATATTCATTAAACGACTGCGCGATCAAGGCCGTCAGGGTGGGCGATGTTTAGACAAATTTGAATCTCTATGTTGGCGGCGACGATTCTCTCGGACTTGATCAGCCAAGTGTAATAACGCAATATCTACAGGCTTGTGCCGGCGCAAAACACACGAGTCGCTTTAGTTTTGTTCATAGCTGGAGAGGCTGAAGATGCTCGAATTTACAATAGCCAGTTTGCCAAAGACCCTCCAGATCTTCTTCGGTAAACATCGTGCGAAACACGCCACCACAGACGAGATGGGAGGCTTGCGAAGAGGCAAAACGCTGCTTGGAGCTTAAGGCGCCCGGGTTGCTGGTCTAATCACCGAGGCAGGGCGTCTGGTTCTTGGTCGGCACCGTCGTCAGGTCCGCATGTGCATGATTTGATACCTTACGACAACCTTCCTGCCTTTGTAGGGCGAGCCGTGAGTAATAACGCGCTGCAAAATCTTGGCGGAACATGTCCCGTATGTAGTGCCTAGTGCCGGGCGGTTACTTGATGACGACGTTGGGGACAATCCCTGCGCGAATATGTTGTCGCGGCATCTTCAGCAGTCCACTTTTTGTTTCTCTTGCAAAAGAATATTACACAAATTTAGTCATATTTGTAAACGCAACGACTCTCCCCTTTTCTCGTCATCTCCCGCCTCCACCCCTGCTTTTTCTGACTTGCCCGTACTTGCGAGTTCAGCATGCTAGCCTGAGGGCGTGTCCGCAGCGCGCCTCACTTCAGACCTCGAAGCTTCGTCGGCCAACTGGGAAGCATGGGCGAGAGGTGGGTGGCGACTAGAATGCCCATTTCGGTTGTACCGTCCCATCTTTCGCATCGCCCTTACCGATCACTCCCGATCCCAGCCGAAAGAAGGCGACTCCGCGGCTTGTCCGCCTGACGCCTCAATGGCTCTGCTGCCACACTTCAGAGAGAGCCAGGACGGACATCGAAGATAGGGAAGTCGATTCAGGGCAAAATCATTTACTCAGCGACCCGGTGAAAATCTGGTCGAGTTCTACACTAAGCCACGCGTCACACGTCATCAGATTTTTCTCGCCGAACGTGCAGGTAGTTGTAAAGACATACGCCCGCAACAGCAGTCATGTAACCTTGTATTTGAATGACTGAGACATGTGTATGGAACATGTGGCCTGATACCAAAATCAGCAGGACATCCTTGATCACGCCGGTGATGCTCATCCTGAGGGCCGATGTTGCCCTTACGAACTCGAAAGAGCACAAGTTCAACATGAAAGCCAGAATCGAGCTGCCCATCACCCAGTACATCTGATTCAGAGCATCTGGGTCGTGAAATAGATCGCTCATTTCTATATACGTGGCAAACGCCCATAGAACGATCGCGGCATTGGGCGCGATCAGCGACAGCGTGTGTAACGGGGTCAGCCGCGCAACATCATCCTGCATTACTTGCTGCAGGCAGGCCCAGCGAGCGGAATCAAGACACACAGAAACGAGCTGCAAAGCAATACCATAAGGGGTGAAATTCTTTGCACCGAACACAGTCATCGCGACACCTGCACACACCACGAATATCGAACCTGTAACCGCGGCAGAGAATTCTTCGATTCCAATCGTCAGTCCCATCGCGTATATCACGGCGGGGTTGATGGTCTTGAGCATTTGTATGCTGGAGACATCCATGACGGTCAACGCTTGCGTCGCGCAGACGAGTGATAAGGCGAACATAAGGCCGATTGCGAAAAGTTTGGCGTGCGTGCTCGCGCATATTGTAGGTGTCTTCAGAGGCGGCACCGAGCGCAGAAGGGTGGCCGATAATGCTGTTGCCACTGCCATGTGACATAGTGACAGCGTGAACACGTGATGGAATAGGTTGATTGTTAGAATGTACTTGTTGACCAGTACGAGAGAAGCACTCAACACAACCCACAGGCACGTGACGACTGCGACATACACACTCTCCAGGCCGTGCCGACGAGGTATTGAAATCATATGAACGCTTTGCCAGGTACCATCTTCTTGAACAAACCAAGCGAAGTCAAGGGAGTCTCATTCGTAGAGAACCAGAAACGCAAGGAACCGCGGAAGGAACAAATTTTTGTGTTTGGCAAAGCCGGCTTGTAAAAACCTACATTGATTGACCAGCAGGCAACCAGAACTACTGCGTACATCAATACTCGGACCTTCGACGCCAATAATGAGTCATGAAGGTTTCGCGGCGATAATGTTCGCGATGCAAAGGGCATATCGTAAGGCTCAGGTTTTCATTCGTCACAAAAAAAGTGTCCGAGTAGCATTCGGTGCCCCTGGGATCATCAAGACATTGCTTGCGTGCGTGATCGTGCTATCAACGCTGAAATATGCGTTTCAATCGCAAGAAGATGGCATACTGATTTACGTGCCAGTTCATCAAGCGAGCGTCAAGAATTTAGTTGACTTTGCGTCGTGCATGACACGGGCAAGGCCCGTTCTCCGTGGCGAAAAATCGAGGAGACGGGTAGATCTACTCATAGTGACAAATGGCGACCATCACATGGACCAGAAAGGCGCTGAAGATGTCCAACGTGCTTTGCGGTCGTTGAAACATGGCATCCCCCAAATTGCCAGGGTGCGACACCGATTTGACATTTGGGGGTGGTCATGGAACAAAAGTTTTCCACCTCATTTGCTCACTCTAATCGCCACTCATCCATTCACCCACCACAGATACGCACGACGCACATGATTGTTGAGAACAGCCAGTACGACAAAAATAGGACCAACTCGAAATGGGTCGCCGGTCCAAACGAAGTCTTTTACAGATCTATGGCGCGCGAGGGTGATGTTTACCAAACTTTTATAAAACCCGGTCGTTACAGCGCTGTGCAGCAGTTTGAGGTCGACGTCTGCCCCGTCAGAGATGGCTGGCTGTCCGCGTTGGTCGCCGAAGTCGACGCCACGCTGAGAACGACATCCGTCATCTCAGGGCCCCGCGTAATTTCGGGCATTATTTGCAGCTCGAATGCTGCGGGTGCTGACGAGTGCATCGAGGCGGCCAAGCATCCGGATTACATACGTCGGCATGTGAATGGAAACGCAATTTATCGTATGGGCGCCAAGCTTCAAGAGTTACTAAATGCTACGCTGGCCACCTACCATGATTGGCCGTTCGATCTCGCCGCATACCTGACCGCGAATGCTACAAACCAACTGAATTTGCTGCGATATTCCGAATTCGTGCACAATCGCGTGGTCCCGATCTATTTCAAGCATGCCTACGACCCCGCCCTATACGATCAATCGACCTACTTCGTGCATTGCCCGTTGGCCTACAAGAAATCCCAGATGATGGATGCTGTTTACGCAACGATGTTGGAAGGGCTCCCTGCCGTCGTGATCGGCGCGTGTCAAGGCATGCATCCTGAAGTGCTCATGAATCTGCAACTTTCGCTACAGCGTCGAGGCATCGATAATGTCATCTGGACAGCAGGATCAAGTGAACCTGCGGTATCGGAAGCGATCAAATGCATGCGGCCACTTGCGTTTGCAGAGTCTACGGATCTGCGCCGTTCACTTGCATCTGCGCAATGCGCCCCACCGCTAGATGTAATCGAGCATTTGACGAATCGCGGGCGCAGCGTATTTTACATGGACGCCGATGCGGTGGTACTTCGTGCGCTCTCAAAGCGACTCGCTGCCCTTGATCAGAATGCAGTGCACTTTGCATCTGGGGCCGTACAATCGCACGGCCACCGTTTTGTCAACGAGACAAACCCACGCTACCGCTTTACTTCAAAGGCATTTTATGTACCAGCCGAATTTGCAACCTGGCGTGGGCTGGCTGATGTTTGGCGCAACAGGATGATGCAGCAGCCACATATTGAATCTCCAGATTCGGTGATCAACGCAGGCGCCAATTGCACGGAAATCAAGGCGTGCCAGTGGAATGCGGTGCCGATTCGCTTACTCGCGCCCGGAGACTTTGTGTCAGGTAACAATTTGCTCAAGGTGTGGCCTGGAAGTAGGGTTGCAACGCAAGCAACCGTTTACATTGACATCGCACGTGGCTTGGATGGCCCGAACAATGCGACGAATGCAACCAATGGGAGAGGAGCTCGGTTTAGCATGCAACAAATGCGGCAGTGGCTGTTACCCCGACAGCAAACCTGCTGTTCAACCGTGATAGTGGCTGACGACGTTGCAGTCACCGATGACCTCTCAACGGTGCATGCATTCGTGAATCTGCTGCTGCACATGCACGATGCTGCGTCAATTACCGGTACGGCGTGTGTGGTGCCGCCATTCATGTACGACACTCGTACCGGTCTCAAGTTCTCGTTTGATGTCATATTCGACCCGAGCTACCTGCTTTCAAGCGTCAAGATTTTTTCGTCATTAGCGGATGTCCCCGTCTGCCGTGCCACTACTTCAATCTACAACGCCTCTGCTGATCATATTTTGTCGGGAATCCGACATTGGCCCCCAGCTCAGGCATTCTCACACGACATACAAAGAGCTCTGGTACAAGTGTCTCGCAGCTCGACGCGCCTCGCCGACAGTATCTGCCTTGTTGACATAGCTCGCACTTCCACAGAGGGAGCTTTGCACTTGTTGCGCGGATCCAGTACTGATATCCTGTCGGCAGCCAAAAGTGGCAAGAATGTGTATGTCTCGGGCAAGTGGAGACTGCTGGACAAGCACGTGCGACAGGTCCTGCCCAGTGTATTGACACTCCTGTCCCCAGCCTTTTACTCGCCAGATAATTCGCCTTCGTCTTTCTACAGCTCGTTTGGATTGAGATCGCACTTTCCGCGCCTTGGCGAGGATCCGGTTATGGACGTGCTAGACGCCCTCGTTTGTCGACTCACGCGGAATACAACGGTAACCTCAACTCCCGCAATTTCTTTGATCCAAATCTACGCGGAGATGTCGCAATACATCGAGCCGGACGTGCTTGTCGAAGAGCTTGCCGCCACTAAGATGTTTGACGCATCAAACCCGTCGCCGCCCTTCTTAATACCACTCGACACTCTGGACAACAACGGCTTTTCGAATCTAGTCAACGACGCCCAAGTGCTGGCTTACGTCGCAAACAAAGTTGGACTCAGAGCCACCATGATGCCGTTGAGCATGCAACATCTCGTCAACTTGCAGCGGCCTTGGTCGGACGTTGTGACCGACGTGGCGCGTTTTTACACGGAGATGAAAATTCTGCGGCCGTCTACTTGGGCGTTGATGCGCCACCCCTCTTTGCTTATCGAGTTGCTGGACGGTTACATGCTTGCGGCGGGTACTACAAAGTACATCGCATCAGCCGTTCGCCTAGACGGTCCGTGGTTGGAGACAGCTCTCAAATTGAACTCAAAGCACGTTTTTCGGCGGCTGTTCGTGGCATCGAATGAGTCCGATTGGGAGTCTAAGCTTTTGCAAGGTTACGACATCGTGCTTGGGGGAAAACCAGCCTATCTAGGATTGACGGACGATCAGATTATGGCAACTATCGGGTCGGCGCGTGAAACGGGGCGAGATATCGTGTTTCGACCATTCCGAGCATTCAACTTTCAAAACAGCAATCCGAGACATGCTACATTTGAGAAGGCGTGGCGCAAAGTGTTCCAAATTCCACCGGCTTTGCAGCTGCGCGTAAAGCACATTGTTGACAGCCTTGCGCCCAACTTCACGTGTTACCACGCCCGTGTCGCGGACGAGTTCCTCGCACAACACAAATTGGACAGGCCACACTTTCTGAAGGATAATGTTTTCGGCATGCTCGGTGGTTTCATAAAAAGTGAAGAAGCCGTCCGATCGAACGCGTCTGTACCAAGCATTTACGTTACGACCGACATCAACGAGCGCGTGGAAAATATCGTCGGTCGCGCAGCAGGCGCTGCGACGAGTTGTCACGCATTTGGTTGCCCAGAGGTCAAAGATGATGTGACGTGGGGACTGATCGAGAGCGAGGTCTGTGCTGCCGCCCACAAATTCATCGGGAACATTTACAGCACATTCACGCTGTCGATATGTGCACGCCGCAATGACCAGTCATGCCGTGACATGTTTGGCCAAACTTTATCGGATGGGCGACTTTTGTTCTGATATGGTCAATTATATGAAAGATTTAGAGGTCGAGAATTGTTAAAGCTGTGAGGAGTCCCCCGTCGCTCTTGAACTTCCAAAAGGCCTCGTAACTTGGGGAACGATTCAGTGTCTACATTTTCGTACCAGAGATCAAGATTTTAAAATATTACAGCTAGTTGTTGAACACTTCGTGCTTACTAGTTACTTGGGGCAAAGTCAAGCGTTATGTCACGTGCATGCTAGGTTTCTGGTGGGCTTTATTTTCCGCGTTGGTCAGGAAACGCAATGCGCGCCAGAACCTGCGGCGTTGTTTGAATCTCTTGCTGAGTTTGTAGTTGCGCGGCGGTCCCGACACAGGTCAGGCCGCGTGCCAGAATTCCGCGTTGCAGATAATGCTTGGCCGATTGGTAGTCGGAGCACAGTGCGCATCGGCGATGCATCTGTCAACAATATTCACATGGCGATGTTAATGTGGCTCCAATGAAAATGCCTTCGTCTAGACGCGTTCGCCAGACGGAATAGAATGCGTGCGGAAGCTGGATGTTGCAGACTGCACGTGTTTTTCACATCCAAAGATCCTCGTCCGCGTCAAACAGACGTCGGCCGCGTGACAACGTCTGTTTGGGTTCGCACTTGCCATTCACCGCAATCAGACCGGGGCACTCGGCGCATTTGATGCACTTTTTGGGCTTGTCGCCTTTTGGGCCTCGACCATTCTTGTTGCCGTTGTTCGAACGTTTGCACGCGACCCACTGTGCTTGCGTGATGGATCCGAACCCCTTTTTAGAGTCGCAAACATCGCCCTTGCCACCATTTTTAGCTGGGGAATCATTCTGAGCAGTTGCACCACCCAGTAGCAGGATCGCCACGAGCGCAAGTATGAAGAAGAGTCGCGACGTCGTCATTGCTGTTGCTGTCAGCAGATTTACAATAACTTTACACACTCCTGTGAGTGAGTTGTCACAATTTACACACTTATGATTGTCCCAATATTTGTAAGAAACCGCCGATCTGGACAAGAAACCGCAAATTCAAATCCGCCGATCTGGACAGGAAACGCCAACCGAGCGTCAGGGTTGCAAAATACATTTTCAGCGTCTCTCCGACGTCGGTTTGTAGCCGCACCAGATTCGCACGGGGGAACAGAAAATATGATGCGCATGTCAAAGTTCGACCGCACCGCTCGTCCTGGCCGCACTCTGAGCCTCGTCCCAGGCGTCATTGTAGGCGTCGTACTGGACGGTGGTCATGGTCCCGTAGGGGTGGTTGCATTTGCAAAAGGATTCACTCTCGCCGCTGTCGTAGACGTCGGCGTTCTTGTCGTTGCACTCGACGCACTCGACAGCGGTCGTCTCGTCGTCCTCGAACTCGCATCTCTTGCAGCCCAAGATCAGCCTGCAATTTTGTTTGAGCAGCTTCTTGCTCTGCACGGGCTTGCCGTCGGTCGACGACAACTAGGCTGAGCAGCGCGTGGTCGGCAAAGGCGCCGACGACAAGCATGGCCACGAGGGCGAGCAGGAGGAAGGCGCGCGAAGGCGGAGGCCATGGTTGCTTTTTTGTAAGTTTTTTGGGGGGGAAAGGTGTCCTGTGTGTTTGGCTCGTGTGTGTCTAGGTGCTGCTAGAGAATTCTGCGCAGGCGGTCGTTGGGTTCAGGGCAAAAGGAAGGGTGAGTGATTCGTTTTGAAGGGGGGGCGAGAGCGCGAGTTGAATCGCTTCCTGCCAGGAGCAGAATCCACCCGGGGCGAGACGGTTTCCCGGGGTGAGGCAGTTTTTCCTGCGGCGGTGGCAAGTCACCGCCGCGAAACATATAAAAATATATAGTTTCGAGGACGGTGCGCTCCCTAGCAGCACATTTTTCACTCCTCATTTCTCTCATCATCCTCACCCGTCGCTCCAATGGCGCGCACCAGCTGCTGCCCCCGCGTCGCCACCGCCGCCACCGGCGCGCGCGCGCTCGTCGTCGTCTCTTCCTATCAGCCCCTCTGGCCGCCGCCGGGTCGTCGGCCGCCCTCGCGCGCGGCAAGGGGAAGAACGGCAAGGGATCCCCGTACGCCACGGTCGCCTACGTCCAGAAGGAGTTTGAGACGTTCACCGCGAGTCTCGAGAAGTTTCTTGTTCCGGCCTACGGCTTTGCGACTACCGTCCTCAGCGAGAACAAGCTGTCGTGCACGACGACGGTCGTTGACAGCACGGCTTCACGAGCACGTTCACGGTCCTCGAGGACGCGAAGATCAAGTGCCCCTATGCGTACGTCCTGGCTGCCGAGGCGACTTGCGCAGGCGCGATTTTCAACGCCGAATTTACGGAGTTTCAGACACTCCTCCCTGTGTTTGGCACGGGGACGTCGTCGTCCACGATTGACGATCTTGCTACGGGCTATTGCGTCGTGCCGTCGACCCCGCAGGAGCTCCTGGACGGCGAGAAACTTCAAATCTCTCAGGAGGTCACGTGCATTTACGACACGACGTCGGGCGCGCCCCCACGCGCTGCAAGCCAAGGCGGCGATGGCCGCCAAGACCGCCCGCCCGAGCGGGTCGGTCATGGCGCGTCCTTGAGATGCCCTCTTTTCCACATTTCCACCAGTTTTGTCCATCCTTCCGTCGAATGCCCGCCACATCTTCCGCGTTGCGCGAGCCGTTCAGTATTTGATTAAGGTGAGGTCAGACAAGCTCCAGCCTGATCTTATTATCCTCCTTCGTCCCGTCCCTAACCCCGAGGAGGACGGTTACGGTGTTGACTGTATCCTGGCGCATAGGTTCAGGTACAACAAACCTCGATTTTTGGTCAAGATTCGTGGGGGCCACCCGAGACGTCGGCGCACCCCTTATCGACAAGTACATGAAGACGGACAAATGGCGCAACAGTCCCTCCACGTCAAGTACCTTGTGCGGCAGGGTGTCAAAGTTTGGATCTTTGATAGACCTTAGCATTATTGCTAAGGTCTATGCAAGGCTTAGCTTCCTGGCGTCTTTTTGTTTACCTCCACATGGTTTTTTCAGCCGTGCTTTCATGTTTTTCTATTTTTACCCTTGTTTTGCCCCTGCTCTTTTCGGGAGGGGGGCCGGTGCAACGCCCCGGTGCTCCCGTCTTGGGGTCCCCCCCCGCTTGGTCATAACGCCCCCCCCTCTCTCTCCCAGGGAGGGGCATGAGCCCCTTATGCATCCACTACCCTGTTGATCGTTGTGTAAACGCCCCCTTGAGTCTACCATAGCCCACGGCAGTCAGTCTCGCTGTTACTGGCGACTCACACGCGTCGCCAAGCTTGATCGCGCTTTCGAGAATTTCGTGATACATTGCTACGCCCAACAGCTGTGCAATCACGAGGACTTTGTCATATCGCGCTAACTTTGATACATCACACGGCAACTCAAGATCGAGCTGGCGAGCGAGTTCTCGGCCGAGCAACGCGTGCTTCGAGGGCATGTTCGACGTGATGGCGAACATTTCGGCGCTCGCGGAGAAGCCACAGATGGGGGCCCTCCCCCAGCAGCCCCCCGCGCCGCTGACGGCCGCCGTCTCACCCCCTCAGCAGCCCCTCCCGCCGCGGACGGCCGACGCTCCCGCGCATTCGGTCGCCTCCGCGGGCAAAAAAACTACCTCGACGAACCAGGGCGGGCTTCGTGCCCGCCTCCCCGCCCATCGAACGCCTTCTCGCCGCCGCGTCGGCCCTCGGAGCCGCCGCGCCGACGGCGAGCGCCGCCCCTTCCTACAGCGCCGCTGTCACGGCGCCCGCCGCCGAGTTTCACCAGGCGGACGACCGCAAGAACAGCGACCTGAAACTGCCCGTCTTGACGAGCACAACATGACGGCGTGGTTCGTG
>Ga0335398_10008637_pt1 | contig 12000 bp, 9 predicted proteins | sample BON03_FD_205742 | JGI IMG/M metagenome (GOLD analysis project Ga0335398, IMG submission 205742) | Freshwater microbial communities from Lake Bonney liftoff mats and glacier meltwater in Antarctica - BON-03 (spades assembly) (version 2) | ecosystem: Environmental > Aquatic > Freshwater > Ice >...
CGAAATAACCAAGCCCTGAAAGGGCAACATCTCTCAGGGATGGGTGTAGCCCATCTTAGAACAGCAACACCTTAATCCAAACAGCCCTGTAAGGGCGCAATATCAAATCTATTTGGGATTGATACTGATTTTATGTCACCCTTTCAGGGCTTAAAATATAGACTTAACCCATACAGACACAGGGCTATCACCCTGTGCTGAGGTATACCGCCCTTTCAGGGCTAAGGAAATAATCAGCACAGATAGAAAATCCATTGCAAATTCCGAAGTATCCAAGCCCTGAAAGGGCAACATCTCTCAGGGATGGGTGTAGCCCATCTAAAAATATCATTAACCTTAATCCAAATAGCCCTGCAAGGGTGTAATATTAAATCTAATAGGCTGCCCTGACCTTTCTTGGAAGTGCGAAAATCAGACGGTGATAAACTAAGAATCCCCGTTTAGACAAGCTTTATTGACGAATAATTCAAAGCAAAAACCCATTATAAACAACAATAAACCCCTTCTTTCACTGAATCCTTAAATTTTATAAAATAATGTTCTGTTTTGATCTGAATTTAAACAGGAAAAATTATTTAAATTAACTTATATTTGCACTTCATTTATTTTAATCTTTACAACTAATATTTTTATCCTCATGAGCGTTCCTTTAAAAGATGTGAAAATTGCCGTAATTGGGCTGGGTTATGTTGGACTTCCCTTGGCAGTAGAATTTGCCAAAAAACTCCCTGTGGTAGGCTTTGATATCGCCACCAAAAGGGTAAAGGAATTGAACAATGGCCACGATTTTACCCTTGAGGTAGAAGACCAGGACTTGAAAGCAGTTTTAACCACTACTAGCCCTAAGGAAAAAGGACTTTTCAATTCAAACAATCCAGCAGATCTTGCAGATTGCCACATATATATTGTTACCGTACCTACCCCAACAGATAGACACAATAGACCGGTGTTGACACCCATGTTGAAAGCTTCCGAGACCATTGCAAAATACCTTAAAAAAGGAGATGTGGTCATCTATGAATCTACCGTTTATCCAGGGGTTACAGAAGAGGAATGTGTGCCCTTATTGGAGAAAATAAGTGGGTTGACCTATAATGTTGATTTTTTTGCTGGCTATTCTCCCGAAAGGATCAATCCTGGAGACAAAGAGCACACCGTCTCTAAAATTTTAAAGGTAACTTCTGGTTCCACACCTGAAATAGCGGAATATGTAGACAGACTTTACCAGGAGGTAATTGTGGCAGGCACCTTTAAGGCAAGTAGCATCAAGGTGGCGGAAGCGGCCAAAGTGATAGAAAACTCTCAAAGGGACATTAACATTGCTTTTGTCAATGAATTGTCCAAGATTTTTAATCTTTTGGGGATTGACACGCATGAAGTATTGGAAGCTGCAGGCACCAAGTGGAATTTTCTTCCTTTCAAACCAGGATTGGTTGGTGGACATTGTATCAGTGTAGATCCTTTTTACCTGGCGCAGAAGGCACAGGAAGTTGGCTACCATCCAGAGATTATACTAGCTGGAAGGAGGTTGAATGATTCCATGGGCAAGCATGTGGCCACAGAAGTGATCAAGCACATGATGCGCAAAGACCTTAGAGTCATTGATAGCAAGGTATTGATTCTTGGTTTTACTTTCAAAGAGGATTGCCCTGATGTCCGCAATACCCGTGTAATTGATATTTATACTGAATTGAGAAATTTTGACATTGCCGTAGATGTATATGACCCCTGGGCAAATCCTGAAGAGGTGGCACATGAATATGGTGTAGACATTATAGGTGGCAAGAACTGTCCACCAATCGATGAATATTCTGCAGTAATTTTGGCCGTAGCGCACAAAGAGTTTAAAAACTTGCCTATTGAAAAGAGCAACAAATTAGTTGTTTATGATGTCAAAGCCGTATTAGACAAGGATAAAGTCGATGCCAGACTTTAATGGGTTAAAATTCATTGGTATTTTAGTTTGAAATGGGATATTAAATTACCCCCTGTTTCAAAAAATCGAAAAATGAATTCGCCACCTTTCATTATACCTCGCTCATTAATTGGTTAGATGTCATTAAGAAAACAAACCCTTTTAGGCATCTTTTGGACTTTCACGGATACTTTTGTCCTTAGAGGCATGTCCTTTATTGCATCAGTGATCCTAGCCAGACTGCTTGGACCCACTGAATTTGGCCTGGTTGGTATGATCAGTGTATTTGTGGCCATTGGCAACTCATTGGTGGACAGTGGACTTTCAGCTTCTATCATTCGGACAAAAGAGGCCAACGATGAGGATTTTTCTACTGTGTTTTACCTTAACCTGTTGTTAAGTGTCTTGGTTTATGGTCTGCTCTTTATTTCTGCGCCCTATATCGCTGCCTTTTTTAATCAGGATATTTTGATCCCTATTGTGCGGATTTACTGTATTAGTTTTATCATTTCAGCATTTTCGTCCATACAGATGGCGATTTTGAACAAAGAAATGAAATTTAAGAAAATTATGCAGTGTAGGGTCCCAGGTACAATTATTGGGGTAATAGTAGGCGTAGCAATGGGCTATCTGAATTATGGTGTATGGAGCTTAGTTTGGATGTTTTTAACTATCCAAATTGTTAATTCAGTAATGCTTTGGTTGTTCTCTGTATGGAAACCCTCACTAACTTTTTCTAAAGAAAAGCTTAAATATCATTTTGGATTTGGCTACAAATTGATGTTATCCGGTTTGATAGACACTATTTATAAAAATATTTACAAAGTAATTATCGGTAAATTCTTTTCTGTGCAATCTTTAGGCTATTATGAAAGGGCGGAATCTTTTAATAGTCAGCCTGTTACGATACTTACCACTATTATAAGCAAGGTTTCTTATCCTTTGCTTTCTAAAATTCAAGACCAGGAGGAGCGTATCGGTACCGTCTATCGGCAGCTGATACAATTTTCGTTTTTTATCATTGCCCCGATGATGTTAGCGGCTGCTGCCTTGGCAAAGCCTTTGTTTTTACTGGTACTAGGAGACCAATGGCTACCTGCGGTGCCGTTCTTTCAGATACTTTGTCTTTCCGGCATGTTCTTTCCCATTCATGCTTTTAACATTAATGTGTTGAAAGTGTATGGGAGAAGTGATCTTTTTTTAAAGCTTGAGTTGATCAAAAAAGCAGTAATTACCATAAGTATCATTATTGGTTTTCAGTTTGGAATTTATGGTTTGGTTTGGAGCAGTGTTTTAAATTCTGTCATAAGCTTATTGATCAACACCCATTACAGTAGTCGGATGATCCATTACACTACCATGCAGCAGCTTGAGGACATATCAATTACATTAGCCAAAGCGGGGATTATGGCAGTTTTAATGTGGTTTTTGGTACTAGGCTTGGAAAGCTATTCTTTCTTTTCGCAACTGATTATTTCGGGTCTTTTTGGTGCGGGTTTTTACATTTTGTTAAATCTATTATTGAAAAGCCCTCAGTTGTCATTTGTGTTCGAGCTTATTAAAAAAAGGAATGCATAATTTCTGCCCCAAAAGCCCTTCTTTCACACAAATGTAAATTTTAAAAAAAAACCTTTCAATAGCTTACAGCAGTAGTGTTTTAAACCTGGGGTTTGAGTAAAGTAAGCTAGTTAATTATCAAATAAATTTTATATTACATATGAGAATAGCTCACTTCTTAAGTGATAGTAAATTTGTAGACGAACATATTAATAAATACATCGAAAGTGATTTTATCAATGATTATTTTTATCTCAAACGGGAGTACAACTACACTGGAATCAATAGAGATATAGTTAATTTTCTACCTCCTGAGTCGGAAGAATATACGGACATAATAAATAATATAGAGAAATACGATATTGTTATTCTTTACTATTTAAATCCAGATAAATCTCGGTTTATAGAGGCCATTAAACACAGTAATGTTAAAATAATTTGGTCCTTTTACGGGGTGGAAATTTATGGTCTTTCTTCGTTTCGGGAAAAAGTGTTGAGTGAAATCACACTGAATGCTTTAAAAAAGATAGATAATAAATTAGATGTTGCTAAAATAAAGGTATTGATCGTTAGGTTTATCAATAAATTTAGGAAAAAGAAACCGAAAGTACAATGGATACAGAAATCCTGTGAAAGGATAGATTATTTCCTATGGTACAACAAGTTTGAGTATGATTTTTTGAATGAACAATTGGGTAATATTTTGCCCCCATTCATCCAAGCGCCATTAAATATTTCAATGGAAGATGTGGTCCCAAATAAGGACAAACAAAATAGCATTCTTATTGGAAATTCTGCAGCTTACTATAACAACCATTTAGATGCATTGGCGATTTTAAAAGCAAATAATTTTGACGGTACTATTTCTCTCCCTTTTAGTTATGGTAAAAATTTGGGATATGAAGCTTATGTTAAAAAATATTTAGCTCAATTAGGGTTAAATATTAACTTAATTGAAACATTTGTAGGCTATGAGGATTATATCAAATTTGTAAATTCACATGCAGCAGCTGTTTATCCCTCTTTTAGACAAATGGGATTAGGGAATATATTTATAGCGGTTAGATGTGGTCTAAAGGTTTACTTAAGTGAAAAAAATCCAACCTTGTATTGGCTTAGAGATAAAGGAATGAAGATATACTCTATTGAGCAGGATTTTGAAAAGGACCTAATTAATTATAACTTGAAGTTGGATCTAGCTTATATTGAACTTAATAATGCCATTTACACTACTATGGTAGGCAAAAAAAATAATTTGGTTCTTTTTGAAGAATTTTATACTATTTCAAAATAAAAACAGCAAGTTTAAAGTATACCTATTAAAATATGCCAGGATTTAATTTATCAATTGGAAATTTTAGGTTTCCTTCGAAGAAACCAAGGCATAACTTGGATTTGGAAGCAATAGTTGCAGAGGATTATGTTGTAAATAAGTTTACGCTGAAGAAATTCGAAAACGACAAATTATTTGTAGATAGGCAGACTTATCTTTTAATTCTTGAAGGAACTATTTTAAATAAAAAAGACCTAATTCAAGATTCAGAAAACTGGGAAGAAACAGTGATCAACATGTACCGCCAAATTGGGGATACATTCTTCAATCAATTTCGTGGAAGTTTTTCTGGCTGTTTGTACGATAAAATAGAAGAGAAATGGATTGTTTTCACAGATCAGTTAGGGACAAAACCGTTGTTTTATTCTTTTTTGGATGGACAATTGTTACTCTCATCTGAAATAGCTGATTTGTATTTGCTATATGGAGCGTATAATCGGGATCTCGATTTTGATGTGCAAGCAGGGTACATGCTATTAAGTTATGGCTATATGTTGGATGGCCATACCTTGTCGTCAAGGATAAAAAAGTTAGAGGCTGGAAAATATATTATTCTTGGGAGAGACATTGATTTTTCGGTCAATACTTATTACAAATTACCCAAATCTTTTATTTCAGATAATTATGATGAGGTTGACATTATTAAAGAATTAGATCAAAGGTTCAGAAATGCTATTGAATTACAATTTGAAAAAGACAAGGAATATGGCTATAAGCACCTTGTGGGACTTAGTGGTGGTTTAGATTCACGAATGACAAGTTGGGTTGCTCATGAAATGGGATATATCGATCAGGTTAATTTCACCTTTTCGCAAACCAATTATTTGGATGAAACAATAGCGAAGGAAATTGCATCCGATTTAAAGCACGAGTGGATTTTTAAGTCTTTGGATAACGGTAACTTTTTAGAGGACATTGATACCATTAGTGAAATAACTGGTGGCAATGTTCTTTATTATGGACTTGCTCATGGAAACAGTCTTTATAAGCTTTTAAACTTTGATAACTTCGGGATTATTCACTCAGGTCAGTTAGGGGACGTGATTATTGGTAGTTTTATTAAAGATTTTTCCGCATCGAATTTAGAAAGCCTGGGAGGTGCCAATTCAAGAACATTAAAATCAAAAGTACAGTCATCACCTGGTGGGTTTGAGAATTTTGCTGAGCTAGAGTCGGCTATGATCTATCAAAGGGGGATTAACGGCGCAAACTCTGGTTTGCTGGCTGCCCAGTATTATTCTGAATCCCTATCTCCCTTTTATAATATTGACTTTTTTGAGTTTTGTTTGTCAATTCCAATCAATGTAAGATCCAATCACAATCTTTATAAACAATGGATATTGAAAAAATATCCCGCTGCTGCGCAGTATATTTGGGAAGCTACCAATCAAAAAATTGATCAAAAACCTTTTTCAATTCCATATAAAGGAAAATCAATTCCTGTTTCTCAAATTGCCTCTATACTATTAAAAAAAATCAAAAAAAATATACCAGCCATACAAACCAAACATCACATGAATCCTTTGGACTTCTGGTACAATAACAATACCAGGCTTAAAGGTTTTCAAGATTCCTATTATAAGGATAATATTGAATTGTTAGCTGGTTTCAAGGATTTGCAAAAAGATTGTAAAACACTTTATGATACTGGTTCAGCTATCGAAAAAAACCAAGTGCTTTCTTTATTGTCAACAATGAATCTATTTTTTAGAGAGCATTAAATTGTAGTGTACGGCTTGATTATTTTTGCGCGTTTTTAAATGAAAACCAAACTTAATCTGGTAGGTAAATTGGTGCCAAAGATCGAAGAAAGGAGGAATGGAAAAATACCTGATGGAACCTAAAAATTGAGTTGGTTATTTTAGTTTTCTGTGTTTAATATTTTCTTTTTTATTTACCTACCATCTGCTTTGTTTTAAAGCCCTATGCAGGTACATTTGTTCTGTGTTTAATTAAGAATTAATGGGATTTTCTGAAAGTATAATTCCTTATTGATCTTAATTTTCTTTTCAATGAAATTGAAGGCCATGGGGCTGATGGGGCGAAGCTGTGTGTTTCCGATGGTTTTTTGGTTTTAACTTTTGTATTATAGCTAAACACTAATTTTCAAGCCTCCTAAGATTCTTCACGGATAGTTGGATTTTAATTTGTGAATTGAGCTAAAAGGTTCTCAATTGAACCTAAAATAAATAGATATTCATGATCCCTGTCACCAAACCCTTTCTCCCACCCCAAGAGGAATATGAAACCTACTTAAATGGCATTTGGAAGCGCCAGTGGTTGACCAATATGGGGCCACTTGCCAGTGAGTTAGAGATGAAAATAAAACAGCATCTGGAAGTGAAGCATTTGCTTTTTGTCACTAATGGGACTATCGCTTTACAAATTGCAATTAAAGCTTTGGGTCTAAAGGGAGAGATCATTACTACCCCGTTTTCATATGTAGCAACAACCAGTAGTATTGTGTGGGAAGGCTGTCAGCCGGTTTATGTGGATATTGATAAGAATTCATTGAATATCGATTCAGAAAAAATAGAAGATGCCATTACAGAGCAAACCTCCGCCATTTTAGCCACTCATGTTTACGGAAATCCATGCGATGTAGTTGCCATTGAAAAAATAGCTAAAAAACATCAGCTTAAAGTGATTTATGATGGGGCACATGCTTTTGGCGTAAAAGTCAATGGCAAATCAGTTTTTGAATATGGAGACATTGCTACCTGTAGTCTCCATGCCACAAAATTGTATCACTCGGGAGAGGGTGGACTGGTGATTACCAAAGACCCCAATCTTTTGAAAAAAATGGCCTATATGAGAAATTTCGGGTTTGATGGGCCAGAAGCATTTGCCGAACTAGGACTAAATGGCAAAAATTCAGAATTTCATGCAGCCATGGGATTGGTAAATTTAAAATATATAGATAGGATTCATGAAAGTAGAAAATCTATTTCTGAAAGATACAATGAAAACTTAAAAAATCTAAAAGTTACTGTTCCATTGTGGTATAAAAATGCCAGCATGAATTATGCCTATTATCCAGTAATCTTTGAAAGTAAAGATTTGATGTTAAAATGCATGGAATACTTAAAGCAGTATGAAATTTATACCAGAAGGTATTTTTATCCATCTTTGGCTAAAGTCCTACCATATGTCGATAAGGTAAGCTTAAGTGTAACAGATGACATTTCTGAACGGATTTTATGCCTACCGTTGTATGTTGATTTATCATTGGAAGAGGTGGATATGATTTCTAGGTTATTATTAAGGGCCCAAAACAATTAATATGATTGTTGTTGGTGCCAAAGGGCTTGCAAAAGAGGCATTAGAAATTATTTATCTAAATAAAGACACGAATAATCTTGCCTTTTATGATGATGTGAGTAAAGATACAGGTGATTTCCTATTCAATCAATTTCCTATATTAAAAAATGTTGAACAGGTTCAGAACCATTTTCTTCAAGGGAATAATAATTTCACCATCTGCATAGGAAATCCAATACTTAGGTACAAGCTCTTTGAAAAATTCACCAAACTTGGAGGCAATTCAACATCCCTTATAAGCCCTTTGGCTCAAATTGGCCATTTTGATGTTAATATAGGGGACGGAACCGTTGTTTTATCTTCTGCCATTTTTTCAAATAGTTCTTGTATTGGAAGAGGTAGTTTGGTGTATTACAATGTAATGGTAACCCATGACTGTGTTTTGGGTGATTTTGTTGAGCTATCGCCAGGAGCAACTATTTTAGGCAGGTGCAAGATTGGTGACTTTACCCAAGTTGGGGCAAATGCTACAATTCTACCTAATTTGAATATTGGAAAAAATGTTTTGATAGGTGCAGGAGCAGTAGTTACGAAGGACATACCTGATAATTCAGTTGTTGTAGGAAATCCTGCTCGAATTATAAGAAACCAATAACCTTTTCGCCTTTAGTTTAATTATAGGATATTAAACAATTGATCTTCTAAAATATAGATTAAAAAAGTATTCGTTAATTTTTAAATTTTATGGCTTACGAAATACAAAAACAAAAAGTACTGGTAACAGGCGGAGCAGGCTTTATAGGTTCCAATTTGATAGATGCCTTATTGGCAAATGGAAATACCGTAGTCTGCCTGGACAACTTTGCAACCGGTAATATCAAAAACCTAGAAGAAGCTCAAAAAAGCCCGAAATTTACGCTTATTGAGGGCGATATCCGTAATAAGGAAACCTGCATGGAGGCTGTAGCTGGTTGCGACTATGTGTTTCATCAGGCCGCTTTAGGTTCCGTGCCCCGCTCTATAGCGGATCCCATTACAAGTACAGAAGTAAATATCTTGGGTTTTGTCAATATGCTCTATGCAGCAAAAGAGGCAGGAGTGAAGCGCTTTGTTTATGCCGCCAGTTCTTCTACTTATGGAGACCATAAAGCTTTGCCTAAGGTAGAGCATGTGATTGGAAATTCCCTTTCCCCTTATGCCATTACCAAATATGTGGATGAACTTTTTGCCAAAAATTTTTCAGATAGCTATGGCATAGAGACGGTAGGCTTGCGCTACTTTAATGTCTTCGGCAGGAGACAAGATCCCAATGGTGCCTATGCTGCTGTCATACCTAAATTTGTTGCTGATCTTATGCAACACCAAAGTCCACATATCAATGGAGATGGAAGCTACTCCAGGGACTTTACTTATATCGACAATGTCATTCAGGCCAACCAATTGGCAGCAGCAGTGCCGACAGAAGTTTTTAAAGACAGGTTAAAAGAATACCAGAAACTAGTTGACGGTGTACCTGAGGTCAGTGAAGAAGCTACTATTTCGGAAGTTTTTAACGTCGCTTATGGTGAACGCGCTTCCTTAAATGATTTGGCAGAAGCATTAAAAGAAGGGCTTTCTAAGTACGATAAAGCCATAGCAAAGGTGGAATTTCAATATGGCCCCAACAGGGCAGGAGATGTACCGCATTCCCATGCAGCCATCCAAAAAGGGCAAACTATTTTGGGTTACGCACCTCAATACTCTCTGCAAAGTGGGTTGGAAGAAGCCTGCGCCTGGTATTGGGAGTATTTAAAGTAAGGTATATCGGGAAAAAATTTAAAAGACAAAACTTGATCCTGGCAAGTAGAGGGAACAGTAGAGGGAACAGTTAAATGTTAAATGTTAAGTCGTTAAATGTTAATTCGTTAAATGTTAAATGTTAAATGTTAATTGGTTAACAATTTAACCCTTAACCCTTTAGAGTGAACAGTTAAATGTTAAATGTTAAGTCGTTAAATGTTAATTGGTTAACTGTTAAATGTTAAATGTTAAATGTTAATTCGTTAACCCTTAACCCTTAACTCTTAACGCTTAACTCTTAACCTTTAACCCTTTAGAGTTAAATGTTAAGTCGTTAAATGTTAATTGGTTAACCCTTAACCCTTAACACTTTTAACCCTTAACCTTTAACCCTTAACCCTTTAGAGTTAAATGTTAAGTCGTTAAATGTTAATTGGTTAACCCTTAACCTTTAACCCTTAACCCTTAACCCTTAACCTTTAACCCTTTAGAGTTAAATGTTAAGTCGTTAAATGTTAATTGGTTAACTCTTAACCTTTAACCCTTAACCCTTAACCTTTAACCCTTAACCTTTAACCCTTAACCCTTAACCCTTAACCCTTAACCCTTAACTCTTAACCCTTAACTCTTAACCTTTAACCCTTAACACTTTTAACCCTTAACACTTTTAACCCTTAACCCTTAACCCTTAACCTTTAACCTTTAACCCTTAACCCTTAACTCTTAACTTTTAACCCTTAACCCTTAACCCTTAACCCTTAACCTTATAGTAACTTGTCCAGCATCACATCTTTTGAGGAGCTAGAGATATGGAAATTAGCTAGGGAGCTTTGTTTGTATGTTCGAGTTTTAACTAGAAAAGAACAATTCTCTAAAGATTTTCGCTTTTGTAGTCAGATTAATTCTGCTTCAGGGTCAATTATGGATAATATCGCAGAAGGATTTGAGAGAGACGGGAATAAAGAATTTATAAACTTTTTATACATAGCAAAAGGATCAAATGGTGAGGTTCGTTCTCAGTCTTTTAGAGCTTTAGATGCTAATTTCATTAACAATATCGAGCACAGTGAAATTCTAAGATTAACTGAAGTCTTAAAATTTAAAATTCAGAACTTAATTCAAGTACTTAAGAATAGTGGTGGAAAGGGGTACAAGCATGGAAAGGTTAATCGTTAAAAGTTAAGTCGTTAAATGTTAATTCGTTAACTCTTTAACCCTTAACCCTTAACACTTAACACTTTTAACCCTTAACCCTTTAGAGTTAACAGTTAAATGTTAATTCGTTAAAAGTTAATTGGTTAACCGTTAATATGTTAAATGTTAATTCGTTAAAAGTTAATTGGTTAACCCTTTAGAGTTAACTGTTAACCCTTAACCTTTAACAATTTAACCCTTAACCCTTTTAACCTTTAACCCTTAACACTTTTAACCTTTAACTTTTAACCCTTAACCCTTTCAACCTTTAACCCTTACCACTTTTAACCTTTAACCTTTAACCCTTAACACTTTTAACCTTTAACCCTTAACCTTTTTAACCTTTAACCCTTAACCCTTAACTCTTAACTCTTAACCCTTCGAGTCGATTCCTCAATTAGATTTTCCTGAACTTTTAATCCTGAAATTGAGTTCATTTAAAAAAAATAGACCAGACATGGAAGCCTATAAATTCATTACCAAGATTTCATCAAATGGGGTTATTCAACTTCCATATAATCCAAAATTGTTTGATCAAGAGGTGGAGATTCTAATTTTTCCAAAAGAAATGGCAGAAGAAAAAAAGACATCCGCTGTTGACTTTGTGAACAAATGGGCTGGGTTTTTAAAGGAAACTGAGCCGGAGGAAGCCAAAAATTTTAACTCTTTTAACCTCTAACAATTTAACCCTTAACCCTTTAGAGTGAAGAGTTAAATGTTAATGCGTTAAATGTTAACCCTTAACCAATTTAGAGTGAACAGTTAAAAGTTAATCCGTTAAAAGTTAATAGTTAACAATTTAACCCTTAACCCTTAACCTTTAACAACTTAACTTTTAACCCTTAACCCTTAACCTTTAACAACTTAACTTTTAACCCTTAACCCTTAACCTTTAACAACTTAACTTTTAACCCTTAACCCTTAACCTTTAACAACTTAACTTTTAACCCTTAACCCTTAA
>Ga0335398_10008645_pt1 | contig 11992 bp, 7 predicted proteins | sample BON03_FD_205742 | JGI IMG/M metagenome (GOLD analysis project Ga0335398, IMG submission 205742) | Freshwater microbial communities from Lake Bonney liftoff mats and glacier meltwater in Antarctica - BON-03 (spades assembly) (version 2) | ecosystem: Environmental > Aquatic > Freshwater > Ice >...
ATATATATATATATATATATACATATATATATATATGCATGTATATATATGTCTTTACATATACATATATATGTTGACCTGTATACACTATACATTCATCGCTATCACGCGGGTTTGCCTGTGTGCCCTCGTGCCCTTGTTTTTCTTTTTCTTTTCCTACTCGTCGTCGGAGCTGCCGTCTTCGGCAGCCTCTTCCGCATTGATCCGTTCGACGAGCTCGTCCGCCTTGCGTGCCGCTGCGCGCATCGCGTCTGCCGCGTCGTGTAGCCGCGTCATCGCCTCATCGTCGTCGAGGCTGATTTCGGCCGCGGCCAATGCCGCCGCACTAAACGCTACGTCTGCTGTTGGCTGCTGCACCGCTTTGTCTAGCAGCTCCTCGGCGGTTTGCACCGCGCGCGCTGCTGCCGCCTGGGCCGCGTGGATCGCTTCTGCCGCCTGGGCCGTGTCGGCGTCTCGGCTTGTGCTTTAATGCGAATAGGGTGTGCGAGCGAATGCTATCAATGGATGCCTCCGCTGCCGCCTCGTGGAGCGCTACCTGTGCGCCGTCTCCAACGCGCGCGTATAGTCTCCGCGCTGCATCGGACGACCAGCGCAGCAGCAGCATGATCTGTTCAGGCGTCGCGCCGGCTTGGAGTAGTGCGCATGCTAGCCACACTCTGAAGGAGTGTATGCTGAGTTGCTTTGCCCTGTCGGGCGTGACTACAAGCGCAATGAGCGTCTTGAAGAATCCGTCGAGCGCCGTCTTTGTCCAGCTGCGGCCCGCTGGGCTCAGCACGACGGGTTAACCCGCCTGTTCCGTCGCCTTGCCGCGCGTGTGCCGCTCCGCCGCTGACGCTCCGCGCGCGCTCGTTCCCGTCTGCGATGCCTGTTGCCGTGGCGCCGCGCAGTCTGCCCGGGCGCCTCGCATCATCTGCGTGATGGCTCGCTGCTCGCAGCTGATCAGCTGTGAGCTCGATTCCGAGCTTGCGCTTGCGCTCGACGAGCGCCGCAATCGTCTCCGCTTTGTTCGAGGAGACCATCGTGCCGCCTGGGTGAGCGTGTCGATTATGACTTGGAGCCTGTGATGCTGGCGCCATCATCCCGTGTGCCTTCTCGTGTGCCGTGTCCGCAAATCGAACGCGTCGCTGTTTGCACCTTGCTGTCTCTGCTGCGCTGCCCGTCGGCGCTTCGCCGCGTGTGCGCTGGCTCTCTCCCTCGATGGCCGCTGCGCTGGCTGTGTCGGCTGGCATCTTAAGCGTCGCTTTGCTAGGGCCCGCCCAGCCCTCAAGCCGGCGGGCCTCGGCGCTCGAGCCTGCCTGGCCCGCAAGCCGGCAGGTCTCGGCGCGCTGTCTCTCTCCATCGATGGCCGCCGCGCTGGCTGTGTCGGCCGGCGGCTTAAGCGTCGCGTTGCTAGGGCCCGCCCAGCCCTCACGCCGGCAGGCCTCGGCGCTCGAGCCTGCCTGGCCCGCAAGCCGGCAGGTCTCGGCGTGCTGTCTCTCTCCATCGATGGCCGCCGCGCTGGCTGTGTCTGCCGGCGTCTTAAGCGTCACGTTGCTAGGGCCCGCCCAGCCCTCAAGCCGGCGGGCCTCGGCGCTCGAGCCTGCCTGGCCCGCAAGCCGGCAGGTCTCGGCGCGCTGTCTCTCTCCATCGATGGCCGCCGCGCTGGCTGTGTCGGCCGGCGTCTTAAGCGTCGCGTTGCTAGGGCCCGCCCAGCCCTCAAGCCGGCAGGCCTCGGCGCTCGAGCCTGCCTGGCCCGCAAGCCGGCAGATCTCGGCGCGCTGTCTCTCTCCATTGATGGCCGCCGCGCTGGCTGTGTCGGCCGGCGTCTTAAGCGTCGCCTTGCTAGGGCCCGCCCAGCCCTCAAGCCGGCAAGCCTCGGCGCTCGAGCCTGCCTGGCCCGCAAGCCGGCAGGGCTCGGCGCGCTGTCTCTTTCCATTGATGGCCGCCGCGCTGGCTGTGTCGGCCGGTGTCTTAAGCGTCGCGTTGCTAGGGCCCGCCCAGCCCTCAAGCCGGCGGGCCTCGGCGCTCGAGCCTGCCCGGCCCGCAAGCCGGCAGGTCTCGGCGCGCTGTCTCTCTCCATCGTTGGCCGCCGCGCTGGCTGTGTCGGCCGGCGTCTTAAGCGTCGCGTTGCTAGGGCCCGCCCAGCCCTCAAGCCGGCGGGCCTTGGCGCTCGAGCCTGCCTGGCCCGCAAGCCGGCAGGTCTCGGCGCGCTGTCTCTCTCCATCGATGGCCGCCGCGCTGACTGTGTCGGCCGGCGTCTTAAGCGTCGCTTTGCTAGGGCCCGCCCAGCCCTCACGCCGGCGGGCTTCGGCGCTTGAGCTTGCCCGGCCCTCAAGCCGGCAGGTCTCGGCGCGCTCATCGATGGCCGCCGCGCTGGCTGTGTCGGCCGGCGTCTTAAGCGTCGCGTTGCTAGGGCCCGCCCAGCTCTCAAGCCGGCGGGCCTCGGCACTCGAGCCTGCCTGGCCCGCAAGCCGGCAGGTCTCGGCGCGCTGTCTCTCTCCATCGATGGCCGCCGCGCTGGCTGTGTCGGCCGGCGTCTTAAGCGTCGCGTTGCTAGGGCCCGCCCAGCCCTCAAGCCGGCGGGCCTCAGCGCTCGAGCCTGCCTGGCCCGCGAGCCGGCAGGTCTCGGCGCGCTGTCTCTCTCCATCGATGGCCGCCGCGCTGGCTGTGTCGGCCGGCGTCTTAAGCGTCGCGTTGCTAGGGCCCGCCCAGCCCTCAAGCCGGCGGGCCTCGGCGCTCGAGCCTGCCTGGCCCGCAAGCCAGCAGGTCATGGCGCGCTGTCTCTCTCCATCGATGGCCGCCGCGGGTTAACCCGAGCCGCGCACCCTTTGCAGCATCGAGCTGCTCGGCGACTCTTGGACGCCGCGCGCCGCTCACTTCGAGCCGCGCGCTCTGTGCAGCTTCGAGCTGCTCTGCGTCCCTTGGACGCCGCGCGCCGCTCACCTCGAGCCGCGCGCTCAGTGCAGCCTCGCGCTGCTCGGCGACCCTCGGACGCCGCGCGCCGCTCAGTTCGAGCCGCGCGCCCTTTGTAACCTCAAGCTGCTCGGCGACTCTTGGACGCTGCGCGCCGCTCGGTTTGAGCCGCGCGCCCTTTGCCGCCTCGAGCTGCTCGGCGACCTTTGGATGCCGCGCGCCGCTCACTTCGAGCCGCGCGCTCCGTGCAGCATCGAGCTGCTCAGCGACCCTTGGACGCCGCGCGCCGCTCACTTCGAGCCGCGCGCTCTGTGCAGCTTCAAGCTGCTCGGCGACCCTTGGACGCCGCGCGTCGCTCACTTTGAGCCGCACGCTCTGTGCAGCTTCGAGCTGCTCGGCGACCCTTGGACGCCGCGCGCCGCTCACTTCGAGCCGCGCGCCCTTTGCAGCCTCGCGCTGCTCGGCGACCCTTGGACGCCGCGCGCCGCTCGCTTCGAGCGGCGCGCTCTGTGCAGCCTCAAGCTGCTCGGCAACCCTTGGATGCCGCGGGCCGCTCAGTTCGAGCCGCGCGCTCTGTGCAGCTTCGAGGTGCTCGGCGACCCTTGGATGCCGCGCGCCGCTCACTTCGAGCCGCGCGCCCTTTGCAGCCTCAAGCTGCTCGGCGACCCTTGGATGCCGCGCGCCGCTCACTTCGAGCCGCGCGCTCTGTGCAGTACTAGCTGCTCGACGACTCGTGGACGCCGCGCGCCGCTCACTTCGAGCCGCGCGCTCTGTGCAGCCTCGAGCTGCTTGGCGATCCTTGGACGCCGCGCGCCGTTCACTTCGAGCCGCGACCCCTTGCAGCATCGAGCTGCTCGGCGACCCTTGGATGCCAAGCGCCGCTTACTTCGAGCCGCGCGCTCTGTGCAGCTTCGCGCTGCTCTGCGTCTCTTGGACGCTGCGCGCCGCTCACCTCGAGCCGCGCGCTCAGTGCAGCCTCGCGCTGCTCGGCGACCCTCGGACGCCGCGCGCCGCTCAGTTCGAGCCGCGCGCCCTTTGTAGCCTCGAGCTGCTCCGAGACCCTTGGACGCTGCGCGCCGCTCGGTTCGAGCCGCGCGCCCTTTGCCGCCTCGAGCTGCTCGGCAACCCTTAGACGCCAAGCGCCGCTCACTTCGAGCCGCGCGCCCTTTGCAGCCTCGAGCTGCTCGGCATCCCTTGGACGCCGCGCGCTGCTCACTTCGAGCCGCGCGCTCTGTGCAGCTTCAAGCTGCTCGTCGACCCTTGGTCGCCGCGCGCCGCTCACTTCGAGCCGCACGCTCTGTGCAGCATCGAGCTGCTCGGCGACGCTTGGACGCCGCGCGCCGCTCACTTCGAGCCGCGCGCCCTTTGCAGCCTCGAGCTGCTCGGCGACCCTTGGATGCCGCGCGCCGCTCGCTTCGAGCGGCGCGCTCTGTGCAGCCTCGAGCTGCTCGGCGACCTTTGGATGCCGCGCGCCGCTCACTTCGAGCCGCGCGCTCCGTGCAGCATCGAGCTGCTCGGCGACTCTTGGACACCACGCGCCGCTCACTTGGAGCCGTGCGCCCTTTGCAGCCTCGAGCTGCTCGGCGACCCTTGGATGCCACGCGCCGCTTACTTCGAGCCGCGCGCTCAGTGCAGCCTCGAGCTGCTCGGCTACCCTTGGATGCCGCGCGCCGCTCACTTCGAGCCGCGCACTCTTTGCAGCCTCAAGCTGCTCGGCTTGATGCCGCGCGCTGCTCACTTCGAGCCGCGCGCTCTGTGCAGCATCGAGCTGCTCGGCGTCCCCTTGGTCGCCGCGCGCCGCTCACTTCCAGCCGCGCGCCCTTTGCAGCCTCGAGCTGCTCGGCGCCCCCTTGGGCGCCCCGCGCCGCACACTTCGAACCGCGCAATCTGTGCAGCCTCCAGCTGCTCGGCGACCCTTGGACGCCGCGCGCCGCTCACTTCAAGCCGCTCGCCATTTGCAGCCTCGCACCGCGACGCGCTTAGTTCAGCTTAAAGCTGCACGGCGGCCCACAGCCGCCTCGCGTCACTCCACCTCGGAGCGTCGCGCCTTGCGCAGCTCGCCGCTGCGTCGCGGGACTTGGCCGTCCCGCTACGTGCAGAGCGTCGCGACAAGTCCAGCTCAGAGCTGCACAGCGGCCCACAGCCGCCTCGCGTCACTCCACCTCGGAGCGTCGCGCCTTGCGCAGCTCGCCGCTGCGTTGCGGCACTTGGCCGTCCCGCTCCGTGCACAGTGTCGCGCCTAATTCAGCTTAAAGCTGCACGGCGGCCCACCGCCGCCTCGCGTCACTCCACCTCAGAGCGTGGCGCCTTGCGCAGCTCGCCGCTGCGTCGCGGCACTTGGCCGTCCCGCTGAGTGCATAGCGTCGCGCCTGGTCCAGCTCAAAGCTGTACGGCGGCCCACAGCCGTCTCGCGTCATTCCACCTCGGAGAATCGCGCCTTGCGCAGCTCGCCGCTGCGTCGCGGGACTTGGCCATCCCGCTGAGTGCATAGCGTCGCGCCTGGTCCAGCTCAAAGCTGTACGGCGGCCCACAGCCGCCTCGCGTCACTCCACCTCGGAGAATCGCGTCTTGCGCAGTTCGCCGCTGCGTCGCGGGACTTCCTGGCCGTCCCGCTGAGTGCATAGCGTTGCGCCTGGTCCAGCTCAAAGCTGCACGGCGGCCCACAGCCGCCTCGCGTCACTCCACCTCGGAGAATCGCGCCTTGCGCAGCTCGCCGCTGCGTCGCGGGACTTGACCGTCCCGCTACGTGCATAGCGTCGCGACTAGTTCAGCTCAAAGCTGCACGTCGGCCCACAGCCGCCTCGCGTCACTCCACCTCGGAGCGTCGCGCCTTGTGCAGCCCGCCACTGCGTCTCGAGACTTGGACATCCTGCTGCGTGCAGAGCGTCGCGCCTGGTTCAGCTCAAAGCTGCACAGCGGCCCGCAGCCTCCTCGCGCCACCCACCTCAGGGCGTCGCGTGCTGCGCAGCTCGCCGCTGCGTCGCGGCTCTTGGCCGTTCCGCTGCGTGAAGAGCGTCGCGCTAAGGTCAGCTCAAAGCTGCACGGCGGCCCGCAGCCGCCGCGCGTCGCTCCACCTCGGAGCCTCGCGTGTTGCGCAGCTCGCCGCTGCGTCGCGGCCTTCGGCCGACCCGCTGCGTGCATAGCGTCGCGCCTGGTTCAGCTCAAAGCTGCACGGCGGCCCACAGCCGCATCGCGTCTCTCCACCTCGGAGCGTCGCGCCTTGCGCACCTCGCAGCATCGTCGCGGGATTTGGACGACCCGCTACGTGCAGAGCGTCGCGCCTAGTCCAGCTCAAACCTGCACGTCGGTCCACAGCCGCCTCGCGTCACTCCACCTCGGAGCGTCGCGCCTTGTGCAGCTCGCCACTGCGTCTCGGCGCTTGGACGTCCTGCTGCGTGCAGAGCATCGCGCCTGGTTCAGCTCAAAGCTGCACAGCGGCCCACAGCCGCCTCGCGTCACTCCACCTCGGAGCGTCGCGTGCTTCGCAGCTCGCCGCCGCTGCGTCGCGGCCCTTGAGCGTCCCGCTGCGTGCAGAGCGTCGCGCTTAGTTCAGCTCAAGGCTGCACGTCGGCCCACAGCCGCCTCGCGTCACTCCACCTCGGAGCGTCGCGCCTTGCGCAGCTCGCCGCTGCGTCGCGGCCTTTGGCCGTCCCGCTGCGTGCATAGCGTCGCGCCTGATTCAGCTCAAAGCTGCACGGCGGCCCACAGCCGCATCGCGTCTCTCCACCTCGGAGCGTCGCGCCTTGCGCAGCTCGCCGCTGCGTCGCGGGACTTGGCCGTCCCGCTGCGTGCATAGCGTCGCGCTTAATTCAGCTCAAAGCTGCACGTCAGCCCACAGCCGCCTCGCGTCACTCCACCTCGGAGCGTCGCGTGTAGCACAGCTCGCCGCTGCGCCGCGGCCCTTGGCCGTCCCGCTGCGGGCATAGCGTAGCTCAAAGCTGCACGTCGGCCCACAGCCGCCTCGCGTCACTCCACCTCGGAGCGTCGCGTGTTGCGCAGCTCGCCGCTGCGCCACGGCCCTTGGCCGTCCCGCTGCGGGCATAGCGTAGCTCAAAGCTGCACGGCGGCCCGCAGGCGCATCGCGTCTCTCCACCTCGGAGCGTCGCGCCTTGCGCACCTCGCTGCATCGTCGCGGGATTTGGACGTCCCGCTACGTGCAGAGCATCGCGCCTAGTTCAGCTCAAACCTGCACGTCGGCCCACAGAAGCCTCGCGTCACTCCACCTCGGAGCGTCGCGCCTTGTGCAGCTCGCCACTGCGTTTCGGCGCTTGGACGTCCTGCTGCGTGCAGAGCATCGCGCCTGGTTCAGCTCAAAGCTGCACAGCGGCCCACAGCCGCCTCGCGTCGCTCCATCTCGGAGCGTCGCGTGCTGCGCAGCTCGCCGCCGCTGCGTCGCGGCCCTTGAGCGTCCCGCTGCGTGCAGAGCGTCGCGCTTAGTTCAGCTCAAAGCTGCACGGCGGCCCACAGCCACCTCGCGTCACTCCACCTCGGAGCGTCGCGCCTTGCGCAGCTCGCCGCTGCGTCGCGGCCTTTGGCCGTCCCGCTGCGTGCATAGCGTTGCGCCTGATTCCGCTCAAAGCTGCACGGCGGCCCACAGCAGCCTCGTGTCACTCCACCTCGGAGCGTCGCGCCTTGCGCAGCTCGCCGCTGCGTCGCGGCCTTTAGCCGTCCCGCTGCGTGCATAGCGTCGCGCTTAATTCAGCTCAAAGCTGCACGTCGGCCCACTGCCGCATCGCGTCTCTCCACCTCGGAGCGTCGCGCCTTGCGCAGCTCGCCGCTGCGTCGCGGGACTTGGCCGTCCCGCTGCGTGCATAGCGTCGCGCTTAATTCAGCTCAAAGCTGCACGTCGGCCCACAGCCGCCTCGCGTCACTCCACCTCGGAGCGTCGCGTGTAGCACAGCTCGCCGCTGCGCCGCAGCCCTTTGCTGTCCCGCTGCGGGCATAGCGTAGCTCAAAGCTGCACGTCGGCCCACAGCCGCCTCGCGTCACTCCACCTCGGAGCGTCGCGTGTAGCACAGCTCGCCGCTGCGCCACGGCCCTTGGCCGTCCCGCTGCGTGCATAGCGTAGCTCAAAGCTGCACGGCGGCCCGCAGCCGCATCGCGTCTCTCCACCTCGGAGCGTCGCGCCTTGCGCACCTCGCCGCATCGTCGCGGGATTTGGACGTCCCGCTACGTGCAGAGCGTCGCGCCTAGTTCAGCTCACACCTGCACGTCGGCCCACAGCCGCCTCGCGTCACTCCACCTTGGAGCGTCGCGCCTTGTGCAGCTCGCCACTGCGTCTCGGCGCTTGGACGTCCTGCTGCGTGCAGAGCGTCGCGCCTGGTTCAGCTCAAAGCCGCACAGCGGCCAACAGCCGCCTCGCGTCACTCCACCTCGGAGCGTCGCGTGCTGCGCAGCTCGCCGCCGCTGCGTCGCGGCCCTTGAGCGTCCCGCTGCGTGCAGAGCGTCGCGCTTAGTTCAGCTCAAAGCTGCACGGCAGCCCACAGCCGCCTCGCGTCACTCCACCTCGGAGCGTCGCACCTTGCGCAGCTCGCCGCTGCGTCGCGGCCTTTGGCCGTCCCGCTGCGTGCATAGCGTCGCGCCTGATTCAGGTCAAGGCTGCACGGCGGCCCACAGCCGCATCGCGTCACTCCACCTCGGAGCGTCGCGCCTTGCGCAGCTCGCCGCTGCGTCGCGGCCTTTGGCCGTCCCGCTGCGTGCATAGCGTCGCGCCTGATTCAGCTCGAAGCTGCACGTCGGCCCACAGCCGCCTCGCGTCACTCCACCTCGGAGCGTCGCGTGTAGCACAGCTCGCCGCTGCGCCACGGCCCTTGGCCGTCCCGCTGCGGGCATAGCGTAGCTCAAAGCTGCACGGGGCCCACAGCCGCCTCGCGTCACTCCACCTCGGAGCGTCGCGCCTTGCGCAGCTCGCCGCATCGTCGCGGGATTTGGACGTCCCGCTACATGCAGAGCGTCGCGCCTAGTTCAGCTCAAAGCTGCACGTCGGCCCACAGCCGCCTCGCGTCACTCCACCTCGGAGCGTCGCGCCTTGTGCAGCTCGCCACTGCGTTGCGGCCCTTGGCTGTACCGCTGCATGCAAAGCGTCGCGCCTGGTTCAGCTCAGAGCTGCATGGCGGCCCACAGCCGCCTCACGTCACTCAACCTTGGAGCGTCGCGTGCTGCGCAGCTCGCCGCTGCGTCGCGGCTCTGGCCATCCCGCTGCGTGCATAGCAGCGCGCTTAGCTCAGCTCAAAGCTGCACGGACGGCTCACAGGCGCCTCGCGTCCCTTCACCTCGGAGCGTCGCGTGCTGCGCAGCTCGCCGCTGCGTCGCGACCCTTGGCCGTCCCGCTGCGTGAAGAGCGTCGCGCCTGGTTTAGCTCAAAGCTGCACGTCGGCCCACAGCCGCCTCGCGTCACTCCACCTCAGAGCGTCGCGCCTTGCGCAGCTCGCCGCTGCATCGCGGCCCTTGGCCGTCCCGCTGCGTGCATGGCGTCGCGCCTGGTTCAGCTCAAAGCTGCACGGCGGACCACAGCCGCCTCGCGTCACTCCACCTCGGAGCGTCGCGCCTTGCGCAGCTCGCCGCTGCGTCGCGGGACTTGGCGGTCCCGCTACGTGCAGAGCGTCGCGACTAGTCCAGCTCAGAGCTGCACAGCGGTCCAACGCTGCTTCGCATCACTTTACCTCGGAGCGTCGCGCTCTGAGCAGCTCGACGCTGCGTCGCGGCATTTGGACGTCTCGTTGCATGCATACTGTCGCGCCTGGTTCAGGTCAAAGCTGCACGGCGGCATACAGCCGCCTCGCGTCCCTCCACCTCGGAGCGTCGCGCCTTGCGCAGCTCGTCGCTGCGTCGCGGCCCTTGGCCGTCTCGCTGCGTGCATAGCGTCGCGCCTGGTTCAGCCTAAAGCTGCACGTCGGCCCACAGCCGCCTCGCGTCACTCCACCTCGGAGCGTCGCGTGTTGCGCAGCTCGCCGCTGCGTCGCGGCCCTTGGCCGTCCCGCTGCGTGCATAGCGTCGCGCCTAGTTCAGCTCAAAGCTGCACGGCGGCCCACAGCCGCCTCACGTCACTCCACCTCGGAGTGTCGCTTGTTGCGCAGCTCGCCGCTGCGTCGCGGCCCTTGGCCGTCCCGCTACGTGAAGAGCGTCGCGACTAGTCCAGCTCAAAGCTGCACGGCGGCCCACAGCCGCCTCGAGTCACTCCACCTCGGAGCGTCGCGCCTTGCGCAGCTCGCCACTGCGTCGCGGGGTTTGGCAGCCCTTTGCAGCTTCGAGCTGCTCGGCGTCCCTTGGACGCCGCGCGCCGCTCACTTCGAGCCGCGCGCCCTTTGCAGCCTCGAGCTGCTCGGCGTCCTCTTGGACGCCGCGCGCAGCGCGGGTTGACCCCGGGGGGGTTAACCCCACCGAGCGTGGCGCCTGGTGCATCTCAAAGCTGACCGGCGTCCGCTAGCAGCCTCCCATCGCGCCTTGCGCAGCTCGCCGCTGCATTGTGGCCCTTGACCATCTTGCTGCGTGTAGAGCGTTGCGAAGATGGACTTCACAGCTTCCCGCCGCGTCGCGGCCTATCGGCCGCCTCGCCCCATCGCCGTATAGCAGTTCGAAATTCGGCTTGCGAGCGATCGATGGAGTCGGGGCAGCGGTGCTGACTCAAAGTCGGCACTGGCGAAGAGGTACGTTACGTTACGAGATACGTTACATTACTTCTTCGTCACGTTATTCCCCCTCCCGTCGGTATCTGGCTACAACCTGGGAGCTGCGCTCAATACAAAGAGCGGCATCGTGCAGAGCTTGAGCTCCGCTCCCTCCCAGTTCCGTATCGCCGACCCCTAAACAGGGTCGGTACCCTCAGCGGTTGCGCTTGTGTGCGTTGCGCGGCGAGTGTGTGTGACTGCTGTGTGAGAGAGAGATTAGGTTCTTGTTGATTAAAAAAAAAAAAACGGTTAATTTTGGCCATCTTCACATCTTCACGAATTTTCGCCTGCGGCGCCAAGGGGTTATATAAACATATAAACTACTCCGACGGCGCTTTGAGCGCCTGCGGCAGGCACCGCCAACAAACACACCATTTTCCCCCCCCACCCGCCCAGTGGTGGTTTTGTAACTGATCTTAGAACCACTCCAGGGAAAACTGCTGGCTGCTGGGGAAGGGGATGGACGCGGGGGAGGGTGGGGCGGAGGTGTGGTGACTGTGACTGTGGTGCGAGGGGACTGAGGGGGCTAGGTGGCTGGATATGGGGGATACGGCTGCAGGCGCCCAGGGGACCAGCACTTAAGAGTTAGAGACAGTGTGGCAGCTACATGGTTAGATATAGAGCTCTAGCTAGATACAGCGATACAGGCGGGATATCCCAAAGATACACTCCTCCAGGGGGGGGCGAAGCCCGTGAAAAAATGGCCTGTGCACAGCATGTCGGCGAAACGGAAACTTTGACAGCTCGAGGACGTCGGGCGCCAACCGGATATACTGTTCTGAGAGGCTGGGCGCCTCGTGGGTGACGCTTCTTGACAGCCAAAACCTCTCAGAACAGTATATCCGGTTGGCGCCCGACCCACCACAGCCACTGGCCCAAGGCTATGCTGGCGGCGTACATTTCGGTTGTGCATGCCCATACCAAGGCGAGCCGCGCCGCAGCGGGCCCCCGGGAAGGCGGTTGGACTAGGCTCTCAACTGGGGCCCCGCTGCGTTGCCGCCCGCCGCCCGCGCCGGACCCGTGAGGTCAGCTTGCCTCCTGCGCGGCCGCTGCGCAGCCGCCGGTGGCTATAAAAAGGGCCCTCGGCGGCGCTGGCCGGCGGCCAGCTGTCTTCGGCCGCCGCCGATCTATCCTCGTACTCACGCCCCCTCCGTCCCTTGCTGCACAGGCCTCTCGCTCACACATCGTGCGCATGCTGCTGCCGCCTGCGCAAGCATCCAAACTCCTCTTGTTGCCACCTGTGCGTGTAGCCCCACGGGTCGCGCTGCTGACACCACTCCGCAAACGCGACTTGCGCTGACGGCGCGCCTGTCTGTGTATGCCGCTTCAGCAGTAACGACCTTGCTACTCGGGAAGGAGGGCGAGTGCGAGCGCGCGCTTCTGTTGCCTAGGCACCTGCTCGCTAATATATATATATATATATATATATATAT
>Ga0335398_10008651_pt1 | contig 11985 bp, 15 predicted proteins | sample BON03_FD_205742 | JGI IMG/M metagenome (GOLD analysis project Ga0335398, IMG submission 205742) | Freshwater microbial communities from Lake Bonney liftoff mats and glacier meltwater in Antarctica - BON-03 (spades assembly) (version 2) | ecosystem: Environmental > Aquatic > Freshwater > Ice >...
AAAACACCTGGTAATCGGGTGGGCGCAGAGGGACTCGAACCCCCGACATCTGCCATGTAAAGGCAGCGCTCTAGCCAACTGAGCTATGCGCCCGACAAGTGCGAAAGCCTATCGGTCCGCCCGGGCAGTCAAATCCGCAACGCGACCTACACAGAACTGGCCCTTGCGTTGTGCCCGGGGTGGCGCGACGATGAAGGCGGCCCGTGAGCGCGTCAATCAGGGATCCAGCGCCGAACTTCGGTTCGGTCGACTGATTCAAGCCCATCCCCGCAACGGGATCCGACGCTCCCTCACGGGCCCCTTCGCGCTCGCCCGTCAGCCGAAGATGACGTTCGACTCGACGTAACCAATCTCGCGGAGTTCGGTACCGGGCACTGTCTGCTCGATCTCGGCCCGGATCGGCTCGATGTCGGTTGGCACGCTAAATCCGGGTAGCCAGTCGTCGTGGTGACTCAAGATCACCTGCTTCGGTCGCAACATGTCGACCTGCTGCGCCATGAACTGGGCGAGTGACCCTTGGATGGGTTCGCCGTTGATGTTCCCTCGACCGGCAGCAGCAAGGATCGCAACGTCGGGACGCAAATCGCGCAGCACACCGGACCAGTGGCCCGAGGTGTCCTGGTAAAAGAGTCGGCCGTCAGGCAGGTCGAACAGGAAGACCAGCGCGCCACCATCGCCGCGGTCGCTGTGTTCGGCCATCGTCGACATCATGTGCCCAACAGCAAGTGGATCAAGGGCGGTGCCAAGATGTTCAATCAGCTTGGCAAACCGTTCCCGCTGCTCCTGATGGGTGACACCGAGGTCGCCAATGCACACCTCGTCGGATTGGCCCATCTGGCTGTGCGACCACACGCAGCTGTGCTGGCTCGGATACACCGACACCGTCGCCCGACCGGTCGCACCCTCCAATTCGATTGTCTCGCCGCCAGCGACCGGCAACATCCGATCGAGCGCGACACCGAGCCCTTCCATCACACGTACCGTCTCGTAGCTGCCGATCAACGTGGCCTTGGTATTCGCCATGATTACCTCGGCACCGAAGAGATGATCGAAGTGCGAATGGCCGATCACGAGATAGTCACATTCGGCAATGTCGCTCGCTGATCTCGCGGGCGATGGACCCGCAGCGTTCGCGGCCCGATCGATGTATGCATCAAGCATGATGTTCAGTCCAGCGGTCTGCAGGCCGAAGGTTGCGCAGCCGTACCAGTCGAGCGTCGTCGTCATGGCCAGACGGTACTCAGCCAGCCGGGCGCGATCAGGAGCTGGACGAGTAGCGGGCTTCGGTCAGTCGGGATGCGAGTGCCTGCTCGGTGCCAGGATCGGTGTCACCGGGCTGGTCGTGGAGGTGCACGAGGCGGGCGAGTGCTGAGTGCACGCCGTCGAAGTACCGGCGTTGCGATCTCGTCAGCTGCTTGCGGGTTGCCAGCATCTGCTTCCAGTCGGCAAACACGCTGATCTCGTGTTCGGCCATTCCGTAGCGCTGCGCCATCCAGGGCACGAGTTGCACAAATCGGCGTTGGTCACGGACCCGCATCTTGCGCAGCGTCACCGCGACCGCCACGAACAAGACAACGAACATCGCCATCGCGCCCAGCAGCACCAATCCGCTGATCTCAGCACCGTACGAGGCTGCACCATTCCAGGCTGCATGACACAGCATCGACAGTGCCAGCCCACCGAAGACCATCGGGAAAAGCGGCTTGCCCTTGGCCACCGCCGCCCCGATCGCGATCCCCGTCCACGCGGTGAAGAGCGGATGGGCAAACGGCGTCAGCAGACCGCGCAGGACGAAAACCAGCAGCAATTGCCCCTCTTGCTCAGCGAGGCCGAGGTACAGGAAGTTCTCAACCACCGCGAACCCGAGTGCGGTCCACCCGGCGTAAACGATGCCATCCATCACACCGTCGAGTTCTTTGCGGCGCACGGCATACCAGATGCCAATCGCCTTCATGATTTCTTCGATGATGGGTGCCGAGATCACGAGCGAGGCGCCCAAGCCGAGCCCGGCACCAACCAACTCGTTCACGACGCCTGACACGGCGGTTGCCACGAATGCGCCCCACAAGAAGGCGTGGACACGTGCAGACCAAGGCTCCGGTTCGACCCGGTCGAGCCAGATGAGCACCGGGCCAACAATGAAAATGGGAGCCAGGCTGAGCAGGATTGCCATCGGATAGTTGGTCGCGACCTGCACGACGACAAACATCGACAGCAGCGTGCCGATGATCACCGGGACGCTCAGCCAAGCCGGCAGGCGGGGCTTGCGTCTCGCTGGTGGCGCCGCTGTCTGAGCAGTCCACTGCACACCGTCCCACCAACGCCATGGCGCAGCGTCCCACGGGTCTGCGTACCAGCCGGGCGTGATTCTGCCGGTCGGAGTCGGGGGAGGAAGTTGCGACACAGTGACAGTGTTGCAGGACTGGGCTCAGCGGCTGCGGGCGGCAAGCAGTACGTCGAGTAGCGCTCGGTTCGACGCGGCAATCGGCGTTCGCCGAGCTTCGTGTTCGAGCACCGTGAGGTCTCGGCCCCAGGCGTCGATGGCCATCCCGCCTGCCTCTTCGAGGATGAGCACCGATGCGAGGTAGTCCCACACGCCGTGCGAATCAGTCGTGGTGTCGACGAAACCGTCGAATCCGCCGCGGGCGACAGCCGCGATGTCGAGCGCTGCGGCCCCCATTGCCCGGAACTGTCGCCAACCCCAATGCTCAGCAGGGAGGCCGTTCATGGCCACAATCGCATCATCGAGCGGCGTCGGGGCACCGACCAAGATCGGCCGGCCGTTGCGATTCGCTCCCCTGTCTTTCACCGCGGTGTACCGATCCCCCGTCACGAGGTTCGTCACCATCGCGACCTGCGGTTGGCTGTCGACGACGTGACACAGCGCTGTTGCACACCACGGCAGCCCGAGGCTGGCGTTCGTCGATCCGTCGAGCGGATCACACACGACAATGCTTCGTCCATCAGACCCCGGGGCGCGCTGCACACCCGACTCCTCGGACAGCACGTCATATCCGGCGTCCAGGAGCAGGCCAACACACACTTCGTCGACGTCAAGGTCGACGCTGTACTGCCCGTCACGCAAGCCCGACGCACCCCAATCAGCGTTTGCCCTGACCACCTCAGCGGTGCGGTCACAGATCACTGCGAACAGATCGAGAGTTGCCTGGTCAGCAGTGCTGATCAGAGAAGCGGTGCTGCCGTTGGTCGAGTCCACGCTCAGGGACGGTAGTGTCCGCAGCGATGGCAGTCATCGACGTTGCAGGATTCATTGCCGATGTGAAGAGTCAGGCCATTGACCATGGCTTTCACGTCCACGACGAACGACACTTCGTCGAGACCTACTCACTTCGCCAACTTTGGGAAGTTGACCTCCACCCTGAAGAAGCCTGTTCGGGTCCGATCGACCTCCATCTGTCGCTCGATGTCGACCCGCGAGCCATGCTCGGGTTCGAGGACGAAGTGATGAAGCTGGACGAGATCGAAGATCCGCCGCCGCACGGTTTCACATTCCCGCTGCTGTTCACCTGGACGCTGCCTCCACTCCCCGAGCCGCCAGACCTGCTGGTCCTGGCCACCGAGCTCGCGGGCGTCGGCGGAATGGACCTCCCACTGGAAGTGTCGGCAATCGACTCGTTCCCGAGCGTCACCGATGCTCCTGAGCGCAGCTTGTCGATCGTCGCCAAGATGACCATTGACCTGGCTGACGTGTACATGAACCAAGACGACGCTGTCACCACTGCCCTCGATCGGTGCAAGCACGTCAGCCTCTATCTCCTCGAGCACGCCCCGGCGTGGCTCGGCGAATACCTCAACTAGCACGCCAGTCACTGGCAGGGAGCAGCCATGCGAGTTCACGAACTGATTGACATTCTCAGCGACCAACCGCCAGACACCGAAGTCGAGATAGCCATCGTGGCGCCGGTCGACGCCGACAAAGAAGACATCACCGTCGATCGCTATTTTGTCGACGGGGTGCTCCCCTGGCAAGACGCGGAAGACGACGAAGACAGCGACAACCCGGGTGAACTCACTATCTGGCTCGTCGGCGGCGAAGAGGCCGACGTCAGCGACTTCCTCGACGCCATCGAACAACCCGACGCCTAGTTACGTTTGGGGTCAGGCCCCTTTCGCAACTCTGTCGGAGAAGGCGACAAGGTCGAGGTCGAATAGAAGTTTTTCAGGGGCGATAGCTCAGTTGGTTAGAGCACGGTACTCATAATGCCTCGGTCCCGGGTTCGAGCCCCGGTCGCCCCACTACCAGGGCTTTCGTTAATTCGGAAGTCACCATAGCGCAAGTACAGCGCATAATCAAGTAGAGTCCTAAGTCATGGACCTCCTCGACACATGGAACCGCGCGCTCAAAGCTCAGGGCAAGGCCGCGTCGACAATCGTCAACTACCGGACCGATGCCGACTGGCTGACGTTCCACGTCGCGGGGCTTGAGCCCGGATCGGTCGATCGGGAGTCCGCTGCCCGCGAAGCCCGTGTCGCCCACCCGATCGAAGACACTAAGCGCACCGACATCGAAGACTTCATCGTTGCGAGTTTCGACCGTGGGCTCGCCGACGCCACCGTTGCCCGCCGATACCGCTCGCTGCAGCAGATGTTTGGCTACCTCCAAGACATCGGCGAAATGGACGAAAACCCGATGGCCAAGATGAAGCCACCGAAGATGGGCGACACCGAGCCGCCGATCATTTCTGACAATGACATGGCAAAGCTCCTCGAAGCGTGCGCCGGCAAGCTCGCCGATGGTGGCCAACGGAGACGGATCAACCTCAAAGCCAACAAGCTGTTCGAGTTCGAGGTTCGCCGCGACGTTGCTCTCGTCGAGATCCTCCGCACGACCGGCGTGCGAGCTTCGGAGCTGATGAACCTGGCAGTCGTCGACATCAATCTTGACGCTCAGACGTTCCGCGTCATCGGCAAGGGCCGACGTATCCGAAACATCGCGATACCGACGCCGGCCGGTACCGCCATCGACCGCTACGGGCTCGTCAGACGCCACCACAAGCGCACAGAACACCCGGCGTTTTGGCTCGCACGCAAAGGTCCACTGACGACCTCGGGGCTCGCACAGATGCTCCGTCGCCGATGCGCCGATGCCGGTATCGACAAGATCAACCCTCACGCGTTCCGCCACACGTTCGCCCACAACGCAAAGGTGCACGGTATGTCTGATGAAGACCTGATGTCGACCGCTGGATGGCGCTCGCCGCAGATGTTGCAACGGTACGGACGTGCCGCCAGTGAGGAACGTGCACAAGCCGCACTACGCAAGATGTACGAGGTCCGCCAGTGAGCGCAGTCGCTTATATGGATCGCTGCCACCGATGCCGCCGATGGGTCGCGGAGATTGCGAGAGACGGACGGATTCTCAAGCTCAACCGGAATGTCATCGTTCAGCGGCGCGCCACCCCAGCCCTCTTACGAATGGCCGAGGAGCTTGGAGTACTGAGGCTGGGTGGCGCCATGCAGCCGACGCCGGATCGACCTCCCGACGCTCGACTCCCGGCGCCATCGTTCGACAACATACTGAGCGACGAGCATTGGACAATCAACCTCAAGTGCAGTTGTGGCTCCTACCGCCGTTTCGGGGCTGGACCAGTGGACTCATGGAAGTCTGGACCAAAGCTCACTAAGGAGGAACGTGCGGCCCGCCTCGCCGAGTACCGGCAATCCCACACGTTCTTCTTAAACTGCCTCCAACGGTTTGACGACGACAAAAAACCGTCGCCAGACCTCGTGGAACTCCTCGAGGCCCACTACGGCGACGCGGTGGATGCTGAATTACGTCGGTTTCCTGACTACCTGCTCGGTGGAAAGTGGCGCAAAGAAGGCCAAATGCGCAAAAAAGAAAAATAGGACGAATGTAAATTTGCACTGCCACTTGCGCTATGGTTATTGGTGCGAGCTGGTTCGACGCCTATAGTCGTGTGAGGAAGCTGCAAGGTTCGGTCGCTCCGGACTGCCACGAAGGTGGTACTTGCAATGCAGACCCGCGAATCCCGTCGTCAGAAGATCGGCCGCTACGGCGCCGACGTATCTTGGGCTAACACACCCAATCGAACCGAACGAACACGCAATGGCCGCAACGCTGGCCCATCGTCGCTCGACTGGCATATCGAACGCCTCGACCCCGAGAAGTTCGCAGAAGCCACCGGTGAGCAGAAGGTGAAGGCCGGCGAATCCGCCAAGAAGGCTTACTACTCGAAGCTCGCGATGAAGTCGGCAGAGGTTCGCCGCGGTGGCGGTGAGGCAGCATGAGTGTCGCGACGAACGACCTCGCAGCGCTGCGAGCTGATTTCGCCGAGTGCGCAGAACTCAGCGACCGCATCCTCCACGAACTCGCCGGAGCCTGGCGCTTCACCGTCGGCGCCGACAACCTGATCGAAGGCGACCGCGAACTCATCACCGAGTGGGCCCGAGTCAACTGGCCCGCGCGCCACAAGCTGTTCGAGGACTTCAATCGCTGGACACGCGAGTCCGCCGAGTCGCTCGCCGCAGCCGAGAGGCAGCAATGAGCGGCCCGAAAACGACGCCCGCCCCCGGCGATGAAACCGAGGGCGAGGTAAGTACTGATCGGGCAGATCGGAACAAGAAGAACGTTAACACCGTCGTCAACCTGCCAGACCCGAGAGTGTTTATCGCTCCCGAGACGGTCTGCCCGCTCGCATGTTCAGCAGAACCTGGCCGATGCTCCTGGTCATGCGCTCCGCTCAGCATCCGTGACAGCGAGATCGCGTTATGAACGCCGTCGACAACATCGTCGGCAAGCTAGACGGCGCAAAACAATCAGGTGATTCGTGGTCGGCGAAATGTCCGGCCCACGAAGATCGGAGCCCGTCGCTCAGCGTCACCGAACGAACCCAGGGCGACCCCGGCGCTGTCGTGCACTGCCACGCAGGATGCACCCCAGAAGCCGTGCTCTCTGCGCTCGGCATGACAACGGCCGAGCTCTTCGATAAGCGCTCAGACACCCCTCAACGTCCACGAGAGGTCGCGGTCTACCCGTACACCGACGAATATGGCGTGACCCTCTTCGAGGCCGTCAGGCGCGAGCCGAAAGACTTCCGTCAACGCCGCGTGTTGGCCAACGGTCAGCGCGTCTACAAGCTCGGCGACGTACGCCGCGTGCTGTTCCGACTCCCGCAAGTCATCGAAGCAGTCGCCAACGGCCAGACCATCTACATAGTTGAAGGTGAGAAAGACGCCCAAGCCGTCGAGCAGGCCGGCGACGTGGCCACGTGCTCGCCGATGGGTGCCGGTAAGTGGAGCAAGGTGCCCGACGCTGCCGACGTGCTCAGGGGTGCTGAGGTCGTGATTATCGTCGACAACGATGCCGCCGGGATCGCACACGGCCGCGAGGTCGCTGCATCGCTAATCGGGATCGCCGACACGGTAACCGTCACGCGTGCAGCAATCGGCAAAGACGCAGCCGATCACCTCGGAGCAGGACGAACACTCGACGAGCTCAAGATCGTTGCGTCAGATAGTCGGGCGTTGATCGACGCCGGGCAGGGCGACGACGTAGCCAACTGGGTTAGCAACCAGCCAGACACCGACACCGACACCGACACCGACACCGACACCGAACGCGCCGAACCCAACGCCAAGGCCCAACCAGCCCGCGACGCCCTCGTCGACATCGCCGAGGAGCATTACGTGATTGGCCGACTCGACGACGAACGCACCTATCTCGTCCCGCACGACGGTCCAAACGTCGCGCTACTGCGCGGCGAGGCAAAAGCCGACCTCGCACGCCGATACCGAGCGCTCACCGGCAAGACAACCGGCCGCAGTCCGCTCGACGAAGCGTGGATGACAATCGAAGGAATCGCGCACGAAGCTCCCAAACTTTCACTGCCGCTACGTGTTGGATCGACCCCCGCCGGATCGCCCGTGATCGACCTCGCCGACATCACCGGCCGCGCCATCGTGGCCACCGTCGAAGGCTGGTCAGTCGTCGAACGATCACCGATCACGTTCCGGCGATCCAAGGCCATGCTGCCACTCGACGAACCCGTCGCAGGTGGTGACACCGCCGAGCTGTTCGAGCTGCTCAACGTCGACCCCAGCAACCGGGCGCTGTTCTCAGCGTGGATGACATCGGCGCTGTTCGACACGATCCCGCACCCCGCGCCAGTACTCACCGGCACCCAAGGCACCACGAAGTCGTCGACAGCGCGAGCCATGACGAAGCTGATCGACCCGTGCCTCGCAGCCACACAGAAGCCACCGAAATCTGATGACGAATGGGCACAGACATGCGCTGCACGATGGATGGTCGCTGTCGACAACGTCTCCAACGTCTCGGAGTGGTGGTCCGATGCCGTCTGTCGCACAATTACCGGAGACGGCTGGCTCAGACGCAGCCTCTACACCGATGACGACGTAGTCGCGACATCGTGGCGGCGTTGCGTCATCCTGAACGGGATCACATTGGGCGCCACGTTGCGGCCCGACCTCGCCGAACGGTTGGTCTTGTTCGAGCTGCAACGACCAACCCAATGGCTGACAGAGCGCGAAGTCGACGCCCGACTCGACGACATGCGCCCGAGAGTGTTGGGCGCACTACTCGATCTGGCCGTCGGAGTCATCAAAGAACAACCCACCACCGAGATAGTCCGCGATCTTCGCATGGCCGACTTCGCGACGTTCCTCGCTGCGCACGACACCGTTACAGGGGACGACTCGCTCAAGTCTTACCGGCGCCAGCTCGACACCATCTTCGACGAGGCGCTCGAATCTGACGCTGTCGCCGTCGCCGTTGTGGAGTTCATGGAACATCGCGACGAATGGAGCGGCACCGCCCGACAACTCCTCGCCGAGCTGATCGCACCCATCAACAACCCGCCCGAGTGGCCAACGAACGCCCGCCAGCTCTCCAACGCGATGTCCCGGTCGGCTGCGATGTTGCACAAAGTCGGGATCACCTGGCAGCTCGGACGTCGAATCAAGGCCGGCCGGATCGGCACTTTGACCAGCGTTGAGGTGCCCGACCGTGAAGGTGTTGAGGGTGTCGTCGGTGCTCAGGAATCCCCCTTGTCGTGTCTTGATGTGGTTAAGGGAGAGAAGGCGGCGTGAGCACCCTCAGAGGCAAGACACAACAGAGGGGAAACCTGAGCACCCTCAGCACCCACGACACCGCTCACACCCGACCAGAAGCCAGCGCATTCGACGACAGATCATTCCCGAGAGGAAACCCTGAGATGTACTTCATCGAACCCGACGACACCGGCACTCCACTCCAACGGATAGCGACACGTCAGCCGGCCTGGCTTGACGACGCCCTATGCCGCGACATCGACATCGACATCTTCTTCCCCGGCATCGGGCAAAGCGCACGGCCAGCCTTGGAACTATGTGGACGCTGTCCGGTTCGGATCGAATGCCTAGCCGAAGCGATGGCCGACGAAAGCCTCGACTGGGGAGTGCGTGGAGCGATGACATCGGCAGCACGTAAGCAAGCGAGGAAGGCGCGCTCAGCGACCACTCAGGGCCTGGATGAGGCGGGGTAGGTGCAGCACGTAAACGCAACATGCCAGCACGAAGAACCCCGCCCTTCCCTCCTCTCTCCGCGGGCCTTCAAGGGGGGTCCTCCGTGAGTGAGAATACGCCTCCGCCAGCGAACAACGACCCGGCACGACCTGACCGTTGCCACACAGGACGGACGGGGCGTATCGGACGGCGCCCGGAGTTCCGCAGGGCCGTCGCCTACGTAGCTATCACTGGCGGGGATCGAAAGCCTGATGTTCAACCTTCCACTTCGTCAATCTCGGAATCACCCAGAACGAATATATTCCGAGCGTCACAATCGTGAGAAGTAGCCACTTAATCCAGTTCCCAAATAGGCCGAGACCTTTCCCCGTGAACATGAGCTGCCGACCCTCGATGTACGTGTGCTTCGCCTTCCACCTTTCGCGGAGAACTAAGGCGAACGGGTAGGCGATTCCGAACGTAAAGACTGTCACGAGGAGGGCAAGAATGCCTGTGCCGAAGTAGGTCGCCGCCCCGCCGTCGAACAAGAACGCCGGCACGTCTGAGCGACGACCACTATTCCCCTCCGCTGGTGCTTGATTTTGTTCTGTGGGCGGAGGGGGAGGCGGTTGAAGCCCTGAATCAGACATGTTCATAGGGTAGATCACGCGGCCGGACGCCTTTTACTTGCCAGCCTTCGTGGAGACCCCAACCCGTACACATTGCGAGCAGGACATGCGGGGTCTCCGCTTCCGAGGCCCGACCGACCGTTCGACACCCATGCCCGGCCCAGAGGGTCCTTGACGTCACCGCTACTGTTCTGTGTGAAGTCATCCGACATTGTTTGTCGGCCGGCTTGGCTCACTCTCTCAGCTCTGGCAAACGCCACGGCGCGACAGTCGGCCGAGTCGCCCACACAAGACATCGATTGTCGGCCCTGGTCTGCGAGACACGCCGGGTGAAACGACGAGCGGCCCCTTGCGCGGCCGCGTCTTTCCCCTACTCGAAATCTCCTTGAAAGCAGAACCCTGACATGAATATTCACAACCAGCTCACCGAAGAGCGCGCCAAGCGCGACAGCATCACCCGAGAGCTCAAGACCATCAACGACCGGATGGAAGCCGAGCCCGACAAGACCAAAACCCGCAACCTCTCCGAGCGCGCCTCGAATCTGATTGCCGGGTCGAACCGTTCAATCGACCGCATCGAGCAGCTCGAAAAGGCATTCAACGACGACATCCTCGACCACTACACCAAGGGCAACCTCAGCACAGAACCCGGCGATGGCATGACGCCGATGAACAACCGGAACCGGTTCGGTGCTGCAAAAGCTCAGATGTCGCCACTCACCGAAGCAATCGTCGACGCCGGCTTCGACTTGAAGCGCCGCCCGTCCGTCGAGATCAAAGCCTTCGATGCGCTCAAGTCAAGCTTCCCCGATGTAGGCGAGTGGAACCCGTCGACACCCCAGATGGTGCCGCTCGGCCGCGACTCGCGCTGGTTGTGGCCGAACCTGCCGAGCGAGGACGCCGGCAACAAGTCAGCAATCCAGGACTTCAAGCAGACCGCGCGGACCCTCACCGGCACCGTGAAGCGAAACCTGGACGCGACCAGCGATAAGGCAAACGTCGACACCACCACGGTCCTCGTGAATGACCCGCTGGTCGACTTCGCGGTGACGATCAACGACATTCCGAACGCGGTCCTCGAGTCGGTTCCGCAGTTCGCAGCGTTCATGGAAAGCGAAGGCCAGTTCCAGATCCAGCAGGCGATTGACGCCCACGTCATGGCTCAGATCGAAGCAGCCACGCCGGATTCTGGTCTGACGGGCACGAACCTGATCGAGCAGACCCGTAACGCGATCGGTGCTATGCGGGCGGTGGGCGCACGTCCACGGCTCGCAGTGTTGAACCCGACGGACTCTGTCGAGCTCGACACGTACACCGAATCTGGCAGCGGTGCCTATGTGTTCCCGACACGCTCGACGAACACAGCCTCACCGCTCTGGGATCTCAACGTGATTGAACGCATCGGTGCTGGCGACGAGGCACCGTTCCTGATTGATCCGCAAATGCTCGGCGTGCTCTACCTCGGCGGCATGCGGTTCGACGCTGACCCGTACACCGGGTTCCGAAAGAACTTGACGACATTACGCGTCGAGATCAAGGGCTTGTTCCACGTCCGCAACATCCAGGGCGCCTACAAGATCCTGGCTGAGTAGGCCCAAGTTCTCCCCCGCCCCGCAGTTCGATTGTGACTCCTACTGCAGGGTCCGAGATAGTCAGCGGTGGTTTTAGGAATGGGGCCCATCGCTGACGCAAACGAACGCCCGCCCAGACCGCTCACAGCGGCCTAGGGCGGGCGTTTTGCGTTGGCTGGACAGTGACGCCACGCGGGCTGTTCTCGGGCGCTGCACGCGATCGTTCACGGCTTGATCACCTCAAAAGAATCAGGGTCGGCAGTGCGCTGTCCTCGGTGCGGCCGCCCTGAGAGGACTACTAG
>Ga0335398_10008652_pt1 | contig 11985 bp, 12 predicted proteins | sample BON03_FD_205742 | JGI IMG/M metagenome (GOLD analysis project Ga0335398, IMG submission 205742) | Freshwater microbial communities from Lake Bonney liftoff mats and glacier meltwater in Antarctica - BON-03 (spades assembly) (version 2) | ecosystem: Environmental > Aquatic > Freshwater > Ice >...
TATATGTAATAGGCGGGGGCGGGCACTTGCCACTTGGTAAATAAATCAGAACGCAGATGGGAGACGAGAACCAGCCCACGTGCGTCCACATATTTTTATTTTTCCCGCGTCCAACGTGGCCTGCTTCTCGGTGATGTTCATCATGGCCTTCAGCACGCCGTCCATAGCCTTGCGCGCCTCCTCAAAGATGTTGGTGATGGTGTGGTGCGCGCACGTGGGGTTGCGCGCACGTGGGGTTGCGCTGTTGCCGTTAGCGCGGACGCCGCGGACGTAGCACGAGGCCTTGCGCGCGGTGGAGGCACGGTCGTTCGTTGTTCAGTCCGGCTTCAAACCGGTAATGAGTGGCGACACACAATAAGGCCGACTACGGGTACTACGGGCCCAGGCACAACGAGTCGACCAGACCGAGGCCATCTCGACGGATAGGAACAGGAACAGGAACAGGAACAGGGACAGGGAACCGGAAGCGAGACGCGAGTTGCCGTTTTAGTTTTAGCCATATATTATATATATATAAATATTCTATATATAGAGGTCAAGTACCGCGCGAGCTGGCGTTCTCCCGAACGCTAACCACAGCCACTCAACCTATATATAATACTAGCGGGATACAACCGAAGCCACCAAACTCGGACCCCGGTAGTTCCAGGTGATGACGTCACTTACGACGTTGTTATTATACACATCCTCTTTGCTAAGAAAGGGCGCGCATAAGATGCGGGATTCTCCAGGGATATAGGAATCGAACGATCTATGTTCCAGAAGTTAGGGGTGTTTACCCTATTCTCGAGTAAAGGCACCAACGCAACCGTTTGCGCCGAAGTTGCAACTTCGAACCGAACTTGGTTAAAGCCAGGAGGGCGCATTACCCGGCCATTCTGGTGCCCCCCCTCGCGCTGCTGATGGGGGCACTGCCCGCTCTACTACATGCGCACTCTCATAACAGGCCTTTTCCTCATCCGCACGCCCAAGCTCGCGCGCTGAGCGCCCGCGCGGCGCGCCTGCTGCGCGCCCGGGTCGCTCGCGCACCGCCTACCTGGCGGAGGATGAGCCCGGCTTTGACGGGGGCGAGCGCGATGACAAGTTCACCGAGTACTCGGACGACGGGGGCGACATCGATGACGAGGCGCACTTTGTCGCCGACGCCGATGATGACGGGTCTGACTTTGGCGGCTCAGGCTTCGTCAGCAACGCGTTTGCTTGCGGCGTCTGCAACATGACGCCCGCCGCCCCCCGCCGCCCAGCGTGTTGCGCGCCGCGGCTTCCTTGACCAGATCAAGCAGCTCTTCTGCCTCGAGGGCGCCTTCGCGTAGGATGTCCGCAGCGCCGCCGAGTTGGCACCGGCGATGCGCGCGACCCCTCACCCCACCATACCGCCCCATCATGCAGCTGGCCGCGCGAGGGGGGCACCGTCAGGCCTACTGAGCCCGTTGTCGACTGTTTCATCACTGCCGCTGCCGCCAACGGCGGCTCGTGGATCATCGACTGCGGCTCGACCAAGCATATTGTGCCCAACATATCAGACCTCGATTTCGTCACCGACCCCAACCCGATCATCTCGGTACGTGCGCGTCGCCAATCAACAACATTTTCCAGTTGTTGCTGTAGCTGTAGGCGTCGCCACAGTCTTCGTTGAGGCGCTCCGCATCACCATCTCGGACGGCGTGCGCCGGTCGACCAAGGTGCGCGTGGGGTTAACCCTCGACCGGCGTGCGAAGGTCGACCAAGGTGCGCGTGCCAATGCGCGGCTGTCTTATGTGTACGTTGTCCTGGGCATCGCCTTGCGCCTCTTGTCGTGCCGCTGGGGCTTCAACCGTGACAACATCGGCACGCGCTTGGACGCCAACCTCTGCCTCACGCCGCCAACGGGCGAGGTCGTCCTGTTCATCGAGCGAGCGTGGCATCCACTACACCATCATCGACACCTTGCCCTTTGACGAGCGAGGCGCTCTATCTACACCGGGCCCGACACGCTCGACGGTGGTGAAGCTGACCGTTGGCACGCTTGCCTCGGCCATTACAGCCTGGGCCGTGTTCACAAGACCTTCTCGGAGCTCGGCGTCAAGGGCTACAGCTTGCGGCACGACCCCAAGAAGTGCAACGCCTGCCTCTCTTCTGCTCGCCGGCGCATGCGCCTGCCTCTCTACTCGCCAGCGCAGCGGCCACCCAGCCCGGCCGACCACCGGCAGGTCTACACTGAGTTCGGCAAGCGTATCGACACCGACATCTCGGGCCCGTTCCTTGCGAGCAACCACGGCTTCACCTACGCGATCAACTTCGTCGATCGCCCCTCGCACCTCTACGCCATCTACTTCATGCGCGGGCACGAGCACCCCAACGTGCTTGATGCGGCCAAGACCTTCATTCATGCGGGACCACGCCCACCTGCTCACCAACACGCGCGTGCCCGGCGTCGTCGACCTCTGTCACTCGTGACAACGCCGGCGAGCTCCCCGACGCCAATGCCAAGATCGAGGCGTGGGCTGCCGCGCTCGGCACGCAGCGCTCGTGCTCGGTTCCAGACGTGCACGAGACCAGCGGCGCCGCCGACCGAGCGCTGCTGGGGCGTCATCCAGCGCTCCATGCGCGCCATGCTCGCGCACGGCGCGGCGGCGACGAGCAGCAGGCTCAGTTCTGGCCGTACCTCATGCTCGCGGCTGTGCAGGCGCACAACAACCTGTACCTGTACTCGTTCGCGTCCGCCGTGCCAGCCGTCCCCATCACACTGGCGAGCAAGAACAACATCCTGCCCTTCCCGCTTCCCGCTGTGCAAGTTCAAGGTGATGCTCCGCGACTGTTGGGTCTCAATCAAGTCGAGCGAGACGTACGACAAGCTCGCGCCCTGCCGCATCAAGGGCGTGCACCTTGGTTACGACGCGCGGCGCAATGGCTACTTCGTCTGGCGGCTGCCGGAGCTGTCGCGCATCACTACGGCCTCGGACGTCGAGTTCGTTCTGCGAGGACGTCTTCACCCAGCTCTCCACGGTGGGTGCGCGCCAATGTCAAGATCGCAAGATCTTCAAGTGCGCGCACAAAAAGGAGCTGCCCGAGGTGCTGCCCATCACGGCGACTGCCGCCGGCCTCGGCGATGCCATCCAGCACGCCAAGGCCACCAGCGCGTGCATCTGCCTGGCTGCTGCGGCCGCCACCGCCTCGGATGCCGCCTCGCCCGCCACCATCCCCGCCTCACTGCCCATCGCCCGCCTGCCCGTTGCCTACCTCAGCCGCCCTACCTACGCTGCCCCAAGTCGCGCTGCCGCGCCGCCACCGCTACCCGCTCCTCCTTCCCCGCTGCCGTCTCGCGCTCGCGCCGCCGCCGCGCCGCGCTTTGATGGCCCCACTGGACGCACGCGCAGCGCCTTCGCGTCCCTCATCGTCGACGCGCCAGCCTACGAGCTCGCCTACCTGCAGGACAAGCACAACTACGACTATAAGCCGGCCGGCTCCTTCGCCTCCGACCCATCTGGGTCTGTACTGCTCGTTGGCAGCGTCATGAGCGAGGCGTACAAGGTGGACGTCAACGTCGGCATCGTGCCCATCCCGCGCTCCTACACTGCCGCCGTCGCTGACCCCATCTACGGCGCCAAGTGGCGGGCGGCGTGCGACGACGACTTTGAGGGCAAGTACACGCAGCTCAAGACCTGGGAGCTGGTCAAGTCCATCCCGATCGGCCGCCGCATCATCAGGGGCAAATGGGTCTTCGCCGTCAAGTACAAATCAGACGGCACCGTCGACAAGTTAAAGTTACAAGTTCAAGGTGCGCTACGTCGGCTGCGGCTACAGCCAGGTGCAAGGCGTCGACTACATCGACAGCTCTTGCAGCACGCTGCGCCTCGAGAGCCTGCATGTCTTCCTCGCCGGTGCCTGCATCGACGATGACGACCTGCTCGAGGTCGACGTCGTGAAGGCCTTCCCCTCCAGCAACTGAGACGGCACCGAGATGTACCTGCAGCAGCTGCCGGGCTACGTGCTACGTTGACCCGAACTTAAAGGCGTGCGTGCCGCCTCCTCCGCCCTCCGCCCGCTCGAGGAGACCAAGCAGGCGGGCAACCTCTGGATGGTCGGCAACACGAAGACCATCGAGGGCCTCGGCTACGAGCAGTGCGCCATCGAGCCGAACATCTGGCGCAAGGTCACCGCCGACGGCGTCGTGCGCCTCGCAATCTACGTCAACAACGTGGTCATCCGCTACCGGCGTGGCCGTCACGACCGCAACCTCGCCAACAAGGACTTCGTCAAGCCCTACGGCGCGCGCTACAACATCAAGATCCTCGGCGAGCCCAACATCCTGCTCGGCATCGAGATCACATGCGACCGCGCCGCGCGCACGCTCGCGCTCAAGCAGGGCCTCTACATCGAGAAGATCTTCAACAAGTTTTGCAGCACGAGGACCACGAAGGACTTCTCCGTCCCCGTGCACCAGGCGGGTATCGACGCCTTCCACGGCATGCAGCTCGGCGACGAAGAAGACCGTCTTGTTCTTGGGCACAGCAACCTGCTCGAGCTGCTCGGCTCACTCCTCTGGGCTATGGCGACACGGCGACCCACCCCGAGATCAACTTCTACGTCTCGTGGCTCTGCCAGTTCATGTCCGCGCCCAAGAAGATTGAGCACTACGACGCGGGCGGGCCTCGCCGTCCTCTCCTATCTCTACCACGCTAAGGAGATCGGCGTTGTTGGCGGGTGGGAGCGGCCCCCTTGTGTGCTGGTGCCCCCTGCGGTGTTGTGCCCCCCTGGGGGCCCCCCGCCCTGCGGTGTTGTGCCCCCCTGCGGTGGGCGCTTGCTGCCCCCCCCCCTGCGGTGGGTTCTGGCCCTGTGTCTGTGTGCCGGTGCCCCCCCCTGTGCCTGTGGTGTTGTGCCCCCCTGCGGTGCTGTTCAGGTGCGCGCTTTCTCGCCTTTGACAAGACTTGATCCAGCAATGTCACAGACACCTTTGCCTTTTGGCCACCGCTTGCACGCTCCCAGCACATGCTATGGGGGCGGCCCACCGTACGCCTATGGGTCGTGCGGCGCCCCGCCTGAACAGGCGCACTTGGGCACCGGTAGCCACCATCATGCTACCGGCACCGGTCCTGCTGCGCAGAGCAGCAGACCGACCGATTTTCAGAGATTTCCAACCAAGTTCCATCTCTGCGTCGCGCCACTGCGGCCCGGCTTCAACAAGCACGGCAATGCGCTCGCCGGCTTCAACGGCCGGCAAGGCGCTGACGCCGGCTACGGCTACCAGCGCGCCGACGACCAGTTCCATTTATGCGTTGCGCCACCGCAGTTCGGCTTCGACAAGCACGGCAACGCGCTCGCCGGCTACAACGGCTGGCAAGGCGCTGACGCCGGCTACGGCTACCAGCGCGCCAAAGACCCGACGCAGCACCGTCAGCCACAGCAATGCAGCGGCAGCTACACAGAAGACACAGCAGCCGCATGGCAGACGCAGGACAGTCAGCCACAGCCACAGAAATGCAGCGGCAGCTACACAGATGACTTCAACCCGCCGCCGACCTAGCCTTCCGGCGGCCCCGACTTCAACGGCAGCCGGCGCCGGCACGAAGAACGTGCTCGCGCCCCTTTCGGCTGCGTTGACAACGCTCGCGTGGCCAAAATCGTGCGGCAACGCGCTCTTGAAGGCGCTCGCGCAGCAAAAGAACACGCTCGCGCGACTGTGGAGCGCGCTCGCGCGGCCAAAGAACAGCGTGCCACGGCGCTAAGTACTCTAGCGCGGGGGCACTGCCACGCGAGGATGGGGAGCAGGACTCATTCCACCGGAAGTGGAAACGGGATTCATCCCATCGGGATATCCTTTTAGTGTGTGTGTTAGTTATAGTAACCGCTTTGCACCGTCGGTTACAGAGGAGGCTCGCAGGACGTGGCGAAAGGTGACGCGGCGGGCGGCGAGGACCGGTATTTTGGCGTCGGGTGCAGGGGTGGTATCGGGCGGTGTCCCGGCGTGGGGCGGAGCGTCGGCAGCGGGGGCGTCTTGGGCAGAGGCGACGGGGGGCGGGAGGTCGCGAGGCGGCGGAGGAGGTGTGGAGGTGAGAGGTCCACCTGAGGTTGATGTCACCGAGGCACGCGGGTGGGACGTGCAGTCCTTGTCCATGTGTCGTCCGTGGCAGTGGGCGCAGTTGCGCATGCGGGGCGTGAGGTCCTTGGTCTGCGTGTTTGTGCGTGCCCGTGTTGTCGTTGATGCCACTGCCAGCGCGCGCGCCGCGGAGGGCGGAGACGGTGCGATCGCCGCCGTCGGGTGCTTGGTGGAGGTGGTCGCATGGGCCTGCCGTGACGCGAGTTGGTCCTGCAGGACCTTCACCTGCCGCTGGAGGTCGGTGAGCTGCGCGGCGTGCGCGGGCTTGGAGGCGAGGTCGATGATCGAGGTGTGGAGCTTGAGCTCCTCGGCTTTGCGGCGAACAGACCTGTCATGCTCCTTGAGCGCTCGCACGAGGTCGGACTGCAGAAGCATGCGGCGCTGTGTGTTCGAGGCGTTGTCGTCGTCCGAGTCGGCGGCGCTGCCCGACTGGCGGCTCGACTTGTACATCAAGATTTGGGTGCGTAGCTCAGAACCAAGCTTCTCCGGCAAGCGGTCGAGGAACATGTGGAGCGTGATGACGAGGTCTGCGTCTGCGTCGTTGCACAGCGTCGTGCAGAACTGGGAGACCTCGAGGTACCTGGAGACCGACTCGAGGAACGCGTGGGTGCAGTTGGACGAGGTAAGGATCATGGGCGTGTCGACGATCTGTGACCTTGCGAAGTTGGCAGTGATCATGGCCTGCGGGCCGGCCATGTGCGCGACGATGAACTCCTGGATCAGGACGAGCATGTCAAAGCCCAGGCCATAGGCGTCTCCGTAGAGCTTGTCAGCGAGGAGATGGCTGTCCGCGATGATCCAATGGAGGTCTATCGCGAGGTCACGTTGAAGTTGGAGAAGAAGCCATCTCTTGATCTTGTACGGGGAGTTGGCCGGGAGGGCATCAGCAGCCGTGGGGAAACGGTTTGCGGCGGAACCGGGGCGGACGGAGGTCGCGTTGCGCTCCGAGCGGGGAGAGTCGGCGTGGAGCGGGCCGGAGGTGTCGACGGTGGGCGGGGCGGCTTCGGTGGTGGCCACTGCGGGTGCGATGGCGGCGGGTGGGAGGGAGCCGAGCGTGTCGTCGTCCGATGAGTTGAAGGCGAGCATGTCGGGGTCGAGTGTGGTGTTGAGCGTGGCGGCTTGGAATTCGGCGAAGGCGTCGGCAGCGAACAGGTCAGGGGCGGCGAGGAAGCGGCGCGAGGCAGCGAGATCGTTAGTGTTAGCAAGCGTGCCGGGGTCCGAGAGCACAAAGTCGGGTGCGTCTGCGTCGAGCAGGGAGGGGCCGGCGAGCCCAGTGCCGGAGGCGTCGGCTGGGGGCAGGTCGGCGGAGTGCGGGAGTATGTTGTTGTGCGTGGAGAGGCTCCCGGAGGGCGTGGAGTCAGCGTGGTGAAGACGGGGCCGGCCAGAGGCGTGGGCCGGTGAGCGGCTGTGGGGAGGGCGAGTCGGCATTTCACGACCTCGAGAGGCTGGTAGATCAGCTTCCCGGCTCGGTCGCGAGACGGCGTGGGGACGCTGTGCACGGCATTGTCGATCGCTGCATCGGCAAGGGATGCGGCGTAGATGCGAGCGCCGGCGAGGATGATGGTGCCGTGGGACGCAATAAACTCCATGAGGATGGTGTCATGCTTGGCCGCCGCGGAGATGGTGATGAGGAGCTGGACAAAGGATTGGACGCTGCCGTCAATGGACATGTCGATGGGGAAAAGCTTCATCCAGTCGATCGAGGCGGCGACGCGCGTGTGGTGCGCTCCTCCTCGATCCTCGAGTAAGTCCGGCATTGCGGACGTGATGGTGACGCTGACGAGCGTGTAGCTCTTGTAAAAAATGTGGGACGTCTGCTCGCCGATTCTGGAATATAAGAGAATTCTTACCGGAATATAAGAGAATTCTTACGTATGTCTGCCTCTGAGGCCAAACCCACACAACACAACACTCGAGATTCACTGAGGACACACCTTGGAGTGAATCTCGGCACAGGACACAAGACATTCGAAAGCGCAGGCTTTCCGTAACATGTGCGACGCGATGTGCAAGTCGTTCGTAGAATGGGGCCAAAGAGTGTCCTTTGGCATACCGGCGGGTATCCTTGGAGATACCGCGTGGGGTACTAACTACTGCAGGCAAATACGGTAGTAGGTACATCCGTCTTGGACAAGTTGTTCCCCCCTACGGTATTACTCTGCAGGGTTTCTGTCGAGCTACAACTAGTAGTGGTTGACTGGTTGTAGGTTGAGAAGCATTGGCATCGCGCGCGCAGAAGTACAAGCGCACGGCAACACCTCCGCCCCAGCATGCGCGCACACACACTGCGACTGCTTGGCCCGCGGCCCCGCCCGCGCTGGTCTGCACGAGCGGGTTGATCTCCTTGGGACTTGGGATAGTCCATGTCTGTGTCCGGTTGAGCTTGGGCCGCAGCCCTCGGGGTGGTAAAGGGGTCGCCAGAGCCCGGCATGGGAAGGCCGGGCTTGACAACGTACTTGATTGGTTTCTGTCGGTTTTGTGTTTGTTTTCTGTTCTTCGGTACAGGGTACAGTGCGTCCGTTCGTCGGGATGACGCCATCCGTCTACAATTGTCCTTGACAGGAGTCTGTGTGTTAATCTATCATCAAGTGTTCCTATTACTTAAGAGTAGGGAGGAATACGATTTAACCTTAGTCGTTACTCTGGAACGTCCATCCATGATCTGCCTGTGTGTTCTGGATTCCGGTACTGATGACTGTGGACTGTGCATACTGGCCTCGCCACCAAGTTTGACTGCGCCTCGTCGTCGGGTTTGACTGCCAGGATTACAATTACATCTCGCTAATACATATATAGGTTGGGTGACCGCGGTCAGTGTTCGGAGGAACACCAGCTCGCGCACGATCAGCAACGGCTTTACATAGACATAGGGGATATATATTACTGTGTACCTAAGACGATCTGCGTCTTGTCTCCTGTTCCTGTTCCTGTATGTTGAGTTGGCCTTGGTGAGATCGCCTCGTCGTGCCTGTGCCTGTAGTCAGCCTTAAAGTCGTAGCGTCGCCTTGGTGGCGGTACGGCTCGGTTTACTGTCTACTATGTACTAGATACTATGCTAGTCTTGTCTCACCCCACGTATAGAGCTTACGTACGGTTGCGCCTTAGGGCTCTATATATCTCGCGGATGCGACAGTCTCCCCTCGGTATCGCTGCCGCTCTTTCCCCCACATTCTCGTACACATCGTGCCTGTGCATATACACATCATGTCCTGTGTAGACTGTACGTCTGCTCAGTGTGTTCTGGGGATGCTGCATCTGGCACATCCCCGCGCACCGCGTGTTTCTCGTGTTGTGGCCGGGGGGTTTCCTCAGGTTACCCCCTCGGACGTTTAGAGGCAATTTCGCATAGAATCTCTTGCGGCGCCTTAAGGACGAACCCTCCCTTAGGAATACCCCCACTCTTCCTGCCGCCCGCCTGCCGCGCCTTCTTTCTTGGCGCATATTTTTTTTTTTTCACGCACACACACGAGGCAGAAGCAGATAAGAAGCAGAAACACGCAGCGCGCACGGAAGAAAGAGGGGCCCTGTCCAAGATAGATATAAATGTACTCACTACCACTACTCAAGATTGCCTTCTAGTAGTAAGAGTAAGAGTACCCCAAGCGGTATCCTCAGGAATACCCCCCGGTACATCAAGGTCACTTCTCGATCACATTCCACAGCAGCTTCCTAATCCTAATCCTTCTCACACACACTGCCGAGACTTGTCCTTTCGAATGTCTTTTGTGTCGAGATTCACCTTGAGCTACGTCCTCGGTGAATCTCAGTGTCTGTTAGGTTTCGTGAGCCTCAGAGGCAATCAACGTATAATTTAACATTCTGCTCATCTGAGTCTGAGTCGGCCGGACGCTCTGCTGTCTGCTGTCCGTGCTGATGGGCCCACGGTTGGTTTCCACTTCTAATTTTGAATGACAGCGTAGCAAGCCCCAGCCCGTATTTAAGTAGTGCCCCAATTTGGGCAAACACTGAAATGTCGCGATTTCGGCGAAACGCTTTTGAAAAAAGCAGGTGCCAGCAGGCTGCTCGCACTTTGGTTTTGGTTGTTTTGTAGCATACTACGACAATCAATCAATCATAGTATATAGCATATAGCATGCTACAATGCTATATAGGCTCCATCAGATGCTTCAGTCTCTATCTATATAGTATAGATATACTTTTCCTTATACATTTAACCCATGTTGTGGCCCTAAAATAGAACTGGAACTGCCTCCGCCCAATGGACGGCTTCCCGGGTTAACAACCGACCAAGCCGCGAGCGCCGGCGCCGGATGCCGGGCGCCATGGGCTTGGATGTTGTGTAGCATAAAATGTAGCATGCTACAATGCTATGTGCTATGTAGCCTCCCTCAGATGCTACAGTGCTGTTACAGTGCTATTAATAGTATACCCCCCCACAGTTTCTTACATTTAAGATTTAATACTGTAGCCCTTAAACAAAACTGTCCCAGAGAGGCAATGCCCGGCGTAAGCCAGGGGAGCTCAGGGAGGGTAGCAGGCAGGGTGATGTGTGAGTGTGATTGTTGTGTGTTTGACGAGTACGTACAGTATGTATATGTATATGTATGCTCTTCTGGCTGCCTGCTGTTGTGTGAGGTAGTACTGGTGCTGCTCGCTGGTCATCGCCCCTGCTCGCCCGCGGGCTGTGAAAACTGTGTTTAAATATATACCAGAATTTACCTTAGGTTTTGTAGCATATAGTGTAGTATATAATGTAGCATGTAGCATCCCTCAATGCTACATAGCATATGCACATATGCTACACAACATCCAAGGCCAAGGCCATGGCTTCGCAGCAGGGTAGTGTGTGGTTCTCTATGTATGCTCCTCTGGCCTCTGGCCTGCTCATCACCTGCTCTGGCTCTGGCTCTGGCTGCTGCCGGCTGTCGGGGAGGTAGTAGTGTTAGCGTACCGGCCCCGCCCCGGCCGCGGCCCAAAGTCTGAAATCTGTGTTTAAACACCAAAATTTACCCTAAGGTAGTATAGTACTATAGTATACTATAGTGTAGTAGCTATATATCATATAGCATCCCGAATAATTCAAGCATATAATGCTATACTATTTAATATAGATGATATGATCATATGTAGTGTAGAGTATAGTGAGAACTGGTACTGTGGTGTACTAGGTCTAGGTGGAAACATGTTTCGGCCAAAGACAATAACTCGAGGACTTATGACTTATTCATAAAGTGAGTACTAGTTGCGGGTGTTACTCATGAGTATGCATACTCATGATCTATGTCTATTCACATTCACGAGAGGTGAGTACTGCGTACTGCAGATTTATCTCATTTATATTCATTATTACTCGAACGAGTATTTAGAGTAGCGTATTCTCCACACGCGCTGCAGTACAGTACACACAATAAGCACACACAAAGCACACCACAGCCGCAGCTACAGCCAACCAGGAACCATAACAGCAGGACAGAAAATACAATATAACAGTAAAAAAACAAATTCAGTACCAAATCGATAGCAATTTTAAATAAAATACTCCGTACTCGTGAGTGAGATAAAATAATGAAGAATATAAGTAATACCAGAACCATAATATCAATATAGCAATTATATTTTATAGATACAGAAACCACCCACGCACAAAAACACCTAACAACACACAACGCGCAACGATTCACTAATACTAATACCGCTAAGTTGCTACTGCTAGCCATTACTACTGTTATCATCTGCTATTTATCATGCTATATATGAATAGCGATAGCTATAAGCTCTATACGCTATTATTATATATAAACAATAAAATAATACAAAAGAACACAGCCATATATATAAATCTACACAATGGGGCCAGGGCCAGGGCTGGTGGCACGTGTCTTGTGGCTGTATTGCATGCGGCTAGCGTCATCGGGTGTTGGGGGTGTGCGACGGGTGCGGCTAGCGTT
>Ga0335398_10008655_pt1 | contig 11983 bp, 4 predicted proteins | sample BON03_FD_205742 | JGI IMG/M metagenome (GOLD analysis project Ga0335398, IMG submission 205742) | Freshwater microbial communities from Lake Bonney liftoff mats and glacier meltwater in Antarctica - BON-03 (spades assembly) (version 2) | ecosystem: Environmental > Aquatic > Freshwater > Ice >...
AGGGGAGGGGGGGGGCGGGGGGGAGGCGGCGGGGTCGTGGGCCGAGGGCGGAGGGCGGGAGGCCGGGTCGGACGGGCGGCGGGCCGGGGGCGGCGGGGCGGCGGGCAGGGCGGCGGGCGTGCCGCCGAGCGCGGCGGCCGGGTGCTCCTCGCCCGCGTCGTGCTGGGCGCTGGCGTCGGCGCGGGCGCGGAGGATGTTGAAGAAGAGGCCGCGGAGGCCCTGGGGCCGGCCGCCGCCGCCGCCGCCGCCGCCGCCGCCTCCGCTGGTGCCGCGGCCGCCGCCGGCCGCCGCGCCGCCGCCGCCGCCGCCGCCGCCGCCGCCCGCAGTTGCCGCGGCGGCGGCGCCGTCGTCCCCGCCTCCGCCGCCGCCGCCGCCGCCCGCCCCCGTTGCTCCGACCGTCGCCGCCGCCCCCGCGTCCGCCGCCGCCGGCGGGCCCGCGTCCGACTGCCGCGGCGTCCGCCGCCCGAAGAAGCCCCCCAGCCCGCCTCCGCCGCCCCCGCCCTCGTCCCCGGCGTCGCTCGCCCGCCGCGCCGCCGCCAGCGCCGCCGACGGCGCCGAGAAGCGCTGCGGCCGCTGCGCCGTCGCCATGAGCGCCCGGCGCGCCTCCTTTCCCATGACCACGCGCACGTCGTCCTCGCGCGGCCCCCTGGTGTGCGCCGCGCCGTACAGCTGCTGCTCCATGCGGGCGTGCGCGACCGTCTGCTCCATCTGAAAGCGCGCCTCGATGTGCAGCAGGTTGGACTTGGCGCGCGGGTCGAGCAGAAACGCGTAGGAGCAGAAGGAAAAGGGCCCGTCGGCGCCGGCACCCGGGCGCTTGGCGGCGCCGCCGCCGCCGGCCGCGTCCTGCGTCTGCCGCCACGCCGAGTAGTGGTCCTGGACGTCCATCTTCTCGCTGATCAGCGCATTGTAGAACCCCTCGGGCGGCAGCTTGGCGCGCGCGAGCTGGTTGGCCTCCTCCACCTTCGCGAGGACCTTGATCGCGCCCATCACGCCGACGGTCAGTTTTTTGGTGGCCATCAGCTCGCGCGTCAGGTAGGCCTGCAGCGGCGTGACCACCCGGCGCAGGAGCAGGTCGGGCGGGTAGTCGGACCACCACTTGACCAGCAGCTGGCGCGTGGCGCGCGGCGCCGACAGCACCACGCTGCACAGGCGCGGCAGTAGGGCGCGCGCGAAGGCGTGCTCCTGCAGCAGGGGGCTCTGCACGGCGGCGAGCAGCACCTGCGCGCGCTCGGGGGTGTGCAGCAGGCGCAGGTGGGCGGCCAGGTCGTCGGCGAGGCCCGAGGCGGAGCGGTAGGCGGCCTGCAGCACGGCGAGGCGGTGCGCGTCGGCGGCGCCGGCCGCCGCGCTGCCGACCGGAAAGGCGAGCAGGGCCGCGGGGTCGCCGCTGGCCCCGGGGCCAGCTTTGCCTAGGGCGGCGGCGGCGGCAGAGGACGACGAGGAAGGGTTGAGCTCGGGCAGCTCGAGCGGCACGCCGCCGCTGTGGCTGCTGCGGCGCCGCGCGCGCGACGAGCCGGGCGGGCCCGCGCCGCCGACGCCGTCGTCGTCGTCGAGCAGGGGGACGGGCGTGGTGCCCGCCGCCGCCGCCCCCCCTTGGCCCCCGCCGCCGCCGGCCATGGGGTGGGAGGTGGGGCCGCCGCCGCCGCCGCCGCCGCCGGTGCGGTGGTGGCGCCGGCTGCTGTCGCCGGCGCTCGCGCGGCTGGCGGCGGCCGCCGCCGCCGCCTCTTGCTCGCGCCGCCGCGACGTCGACGACGACGACGAGCCGCCGCCGTGCCGCCGCTCGGCGGCCGACGCCGACGAGGACGGGCCCCCGGCCGCCGCGTCCGCCTCGGACGCCACCACGGCCGCCGCCGCCGCCGCCGCCGCGGGCGACGACTGCGCCAGCAGCGCCGCCGTCGACAGGGCCGCCGCCGACACGCCGCCGCGCGGCGCCACGGCGCTGGCGGCGCTCGCTGCCGACGCCACCGTGCCGCCCGCACCGCCGCCCGCGCCATAGTCCTCGCGCGAGAAGAGCTCCAGCACCGACCGCTGCGTGGCCTCGAGCAGCTGCACGTCGATGCCGACGCGGTCGGGGTAGCCAAAGGCGGCGCTGACGGCGGCGGCGGAGCCAAAGATGAGCTCGACGCCCGTGGCCACCGTCTTTAGGGCGGCCGAGGCCGCCGCGCGCTCTTGCAGCAGCAGGGCCCGCTGCTGCTGCTGCGCCTGCTGCTGCTGCTGCTGGGCTGAGGAGCGGCCGCCGCCCTTTTCGTTGGCGGCGGCGGACGCGGCGGCCGCTGCAGCAGCCGCCGCCGACGCGCCGCTGGTGCGCCGAGAGAGCATGCCGCCCATCAGCAGGCCCATGCCGCCGCCGCCGCCGCCGCCGCTGCTGCTCGCGGACGCCAGCACGGCGGGCGCCGCGGGCGCTGGCGCCGCCGGCGCCGGCACGCTCGCCGCCCCCGCCCCCGCCCCCCCGCCGCCCCCTCCCTCGGCCTGCTGCTGCAAGAGCCTGGCCGCGCGCGCGATGGCCGACTGCAGGCGCTCGAGCAGGCTGACGCCGCTGCCGAGGGCCTCGGGCGGCAGCTCCGCGGGCGCGCGCGTCAGGAAGGCCGAGGCGTTGCCGCCGGCGTAGACCCCGTGCACGACCGGGCAGCCGCCCGCGCCCGCGCCCGCGCCCGCGCCCGCGCCCGCGCCCGCGCCCGCGCCCGCGCCCGCGCCCGCGCCCGCGCCCGCGCCCGCGCCCGCGCCGCCGGGTCCTGCGGCGGCGGCGGCCGCCGCCGCCGCCGCCGACGCGAGCGCGGCGCGGTCGCGCGCCGACAGGGCGGCCTGGGCGGCGTTGAGCGGGGCGGTGGCGGCTGTCGCTGTTGCTGTCGCGCCGCCCGCGCGGGGCGTGGGGACCGAGGGCACGCCGCTGAGCCCCGACGCCTGCTGCGCCAGCGACAGCACGTGCGGCGGCAGCGGCGGGGGCATCCCCGCCGCCGCCTGCCCGCCGCCCGAGCCCGACACGCCGCCCAGCCGCAGCCGCGCGAGCGCCGCCGCCGCCGCCGCGCCGTCGGCCGCCGCCGCCGCCGCCGCCGCGGGGTCGGGCGCGCCGCTCGCGCTCGTCCGCCGGCTCGGCGCGGCCGCCGCCGCCGCCGCCGCCGCCGACGACGATGAGCCCAGCCCCCCCGCCGCCGGCATGAACGGCAGGTGCAGGCGCGAGGGCACGGGCACCGTGCGGTCCGAGGTCACGCGCGACGAGCTCACGCCCGGCAGCTGCCCGTGCCGCGCGAGGCCGCTGCCATACACGACGCCGTCCACGCGCAAAAAGAGGGTGTGGTGCGCGCCGCACGCCACGCGCCGCACGTCGCGCCCGCTCAGCGCCCGGACGCGCGTGGGCACGGGGCGGTCCTCGTAAGTGCCGTGCCCCAGGGCGCCGTACGCGCCCGCGCCCCACGTGTAGACGACGCCCTCGGCCGTGGCGGCGGCCGTGTGCCCCGGGCCGCAGGCGATGTGGTGCACGGCCTTGAGGGGGACGCGCTTTGGCGAGGCGACGCAGGGGTCGGCGTCGAGCCCGCCCGCGGCCAAGGCGCCGCCGCTCGCCGACGGGCCGCCGCCGCCTCCGCCGCCGCCGCCGCCCGGGCCGCCCGGCGCCGCCGCCGAGGGAAGCGACGACAGCGGCGTGCCCGGATCCGAGCCGCGGGCGCTGGTGCGGTGGTGCGACAGCAGCTGCTGCGGGAGCAGGCCCTGCGCGCCCTGCCCCCCGCCTCCTTGCTGCTGCTGCTGCTGCTGAACTTGCTGCTGCTGCTGCTGCTCGGCCGCCGCCTGCTGGTGCGAGGCCAAGTACTGGTCGTAGGGGAGGTCGTCCGGAGCGCCGAAGAGCCACTCGGTCGCCACCTCGACGCCCACGTTGCCCGTCTCCAAGAGGGCGACCTCGGCGCGCAGGCGGGGGATGCCCATCTCGAGCATGGCCATCAGGAGCGCCTGGTTGACGCGGGCGCGCGGGGGGGCGGCGGCAGGGCCGGCCGCGGCAGCGCCCGCGCCCGCGCCCGCGCCCGACGCCGGCTGCTGCTGCGCCGCCGCCGGCCCCAGCAGCCCGGGCCCGCCCGACGACGACGGCCGGCGCCTCGGCGCCCCGGCCTCGGCCGCCACGCCCCCGACCGCCACGCCCCCGGACGCCGTCGCGCCCCCCGTGCCCGTGCCCGTCCCCATCCCCGCCTGCCCCCCGCCGCCGCCCCCGCCCCCCCCGCCCGTCGCCCGCACGATGCCCAGCTGCCCAAAGTGGTTGCTCCCCCAGATAAACATCTGCCCGTTGGTCGTGAGCGCGGCGCTGTGCGCGTCGCCCGCTGCCAGCTGCACCACGGGCAGCGCCCACAGCGCGTCCACGAGCGCGGGGCTGGCGCGGTCGCGCCGGTCCCCCAGCCCCAGCTGCCCTGCCGCGTTGGCGCCCCACGCGTAGACCTGGCTCTGCGCCGTGACGCAGAGGGTGTGGTAGCGCCCGCACACGACCTGCGTGACGGTGGCGTCGCGCAGGGCGCGCAGGGCGACGGGGCGGGGGCAGATGTCGACGCCGCCGGACAGGGCGCCGAGGGCCGAGTAGCCGGGCATGCCCAGGGGGGCGCCGCCGTTGCCGCCGCCGCCGCCGCCGCCGCCGCCGCCGTTCCCGTCGCCGCCGGGCACGCCCCCGCCGCCGCCGCCGCCGTTCCCGCCGCCGCCGCTGATGGGCTGCGTGACGCGCATGTGGCGCCCGCCGCCCATGGACGACGCTTGAGGGGGGCCGAGGGGAACGAGGGTCGGCGCGTCGAGCGTCGGGCGCTCGTGGTGGTGGTGGTGGTGGTGGTGGTGGTGCCCGCCGCTGCTGCTGCTCCGGCGGCCGCCCGCCCGCTCGCGTTCGCGCTGCTCCGACCGCGCCTCGCCCCCGCCCGCCGCCGCGTGGTTGGCGCCGTGCCCGAGCTGCCCAAACTCGTTCGAGCCCCACGAGAGGACCTCGCGCGCCGTCACCACGACCGTGTGCTCGTAGCCGACGGCCACGCACCGCACGTCGGCGCCCGCCAGCGCCACCAGCGGCACGGGCGCGTCGGCGGGCTGCGGCAGCGAGCGCTCGCCGAGCCCGAGCTGGCCACGGTGGTTGCTGCCCCACACGTAGACCGCTTGCTGCTGGGAATGGGAGGACGGGGGCCCGCGGGGGTCCGGGTCGACGCGCAGCACGCCGACCGAGTGCGCCTCGCCCAGGGCGAGCGCGGCCCAGCAGCGGCCGGCCAAGGACGATGGGGGGGACGGGGCGCCGCCGCCGCCGCCGCCGATGCCGCCGCCGCCCGCGGCGTTGGACGCGAGGACGCTCGGCGCGATGGGGACGGGCTCGGGCACGGACGAGGGGGCGCGCGGGACGCCGAGGGCGCCCTTGGCGTTGCTGCCTGTTGGTTTCAGTGTTGGTGTTGATTTTAGTTTTGGGTGTGTTACGCGGGCGAGCGGCGAGAAGCCGAGAGAGAGAGCGAGAGGCCCGCCGCCGTCCGTTGGCAGCGGCGGCGTCGATCGCGGCGGCGGAGCAAATTACGCACCGCACACCCACGCGTTGTCGTGGACCTCCGTGCACAGCAGGGGCGTGTGCGGCGACACGGAGTAGTTCTCGGCGTCCTGTAGTTTGCATTGCGGGAGGGCGGGATGAAAGGGTGGAGGGGGGGGGGGGGGGGGGGGGGGGGGGGTGTTGCGGGGGGGGGGGGTGTGGGGGGGGGGGGGGGGGGGGGAGGGGGGGGGGGGGGGGGGGGGGGGGCGGAGAGTCGGCGGGAGGGAAACAAGCAGGACATGAGCTGCGGGGAAGAGCGGCGCGCGTCTCTTGCGTGCGGCCGGCACACGGGCCCGGCTGCGCGCGGAAGCAGCGGCAGGGCCAAGGTAAGGACCGGAACCGCAAGTTCCGCCGCGCGTGCGCGGGAGACCGATCCGGGACCGTGCGCGGGCAGATTGCCAAAGCAGTTGAGAGGGGGGGTCGTTAAGTCGGGGTTCCAACTCGCGCTGGTTCCGCCCCCGAGTTCCGCTCCTCTCTCTCTCTCTCTCTCTCTGCTCCGAAACGCCGACGCACTATCTCTGCCGTCCGGCCCGTCTTGACTCGTAAGCCTTCCATTGCCGCGCTCCTCCCTCTCGCTGTCTCGAGAGGGGGCGGGCAGGCGGACGCAGACTCGGAGTTTTTTTTTTTTCTGTTAGGAGAGAGGTCAAATCGAGTCTCGCTCTCCGGTCTCTCCCTCTCGCTCTTCCGCCTCAGGCCTGCATGGCGGCCAAGAAGCGGGTCCGGACGTAAGGTTCAGCAGGGTCGCCCAACGGTTTCGAAAATCGGCTTGGAGAATGCAGGGCTGGTGGGACGGGAGCGCGGCGGTCTCTTGCAGACGGCGACCGAGCGAGCGGGCGAGCGAGCGAGCGAGCGGCGGGCCGCCCCGTGCGCTTGCGCCCTAGTTCTTCGTCCTTGGCCGAGCGGGAGCTTCTCTTGAACAAGATGACGGACGACGGCGTCAGCAGCAGCAGCGGAGGAGGAGGACGAGATCGACAGCTAGATGCGCTGTTTCGCGGCGAGTTCCGGGACCGTCCGCTCAGCACGGCTGGCTGCGACTGTCGGCCAGCGCCGCCAAAAAGCCGCCGAGCGCCGCCAAAAGCCGCCAAAAGCCGCCGAGCGCCGCCAAAAGCCCGCCGAGCGCCCGCCGCCGAGGGCCAACGACGCCATTTTTTTGCGCCACACCGAGCCGGCCCCGCTCGGAACGGTCCCTGCCGCGCCCCTGTCCCCTGCGACCTGACCGCGTGGCTTCCCACCAGAAACGGGCGGCGAGTATTGTCGGCAACTGCCTGCCGCGCGAGGTGCGCCGCGCCATGACTCATGGGCGGACGGGACGGCCCAACTGAGGAAGGGAAAGGCGCCGCTGGGTCTTGTCGCTGCAGCGGCGGTCCTCGTTTTTTCTTTTCTTTGGGTCGTGGCGTCGAGCCCCCCGCGACGGCAGGAACGCGCGCGTCCCCGTGAATGCCGCCGACCCTCGCCCCCACCCACTTCAGTCGTATGTTGGTGCGCTCACGCAGCATCGCTCGGCTCGGGGGAAAAAGGGGAGCGCGGTGGCGGAGGCCCAACAAGGCGCCAGGCCGTTTGTCGCCGTCGTCCGGCTGTCGTTTTTTTCATTCGATCTGCCTCTTGACACGTTCCCCACGGCGCCCGCCTCGAGTCTCGAGCCACACGGGCAGGACAGGCGGCGCGGAATATCCCTATGCGCGCGTCTGCCTTCTTTTGGCTGTCGACTTGCTTCCCCCCGCCCCCCTCCCCGCGCCGCCGCCCCACCACCAAGAGAGAGACCGAAAGCGCGCGCGTCGCGCGCGACGAGCGCGCCACGCCACGCCTGGTGCGTCGTCTCTACGACGGGGAGGTGAGGCCGACTTGACGCGCCTCCTCATTTCCCTTTTTAATCTGCGCGCGCGACGCGCAGATTTGATGCGCGCGATCGCGGGGGTCGCGCGACCGCGGGGGGGGGGGAGGCAGGCGAATCGGCGGGAGGGATTACCGTCGCTTTTTGTGTGCGTGTTTTTTTGCTTTTTGCCTCCTACGGCAAAAGCAGCTCGAGAGAGAGACAGTGCGGTGAAACGACAACCGTAGCCCCCCCCCTTACCTTCACTACAACAAAACAACGCATCGCCGTCGTGCACTCCAGTCTCGCAGCTTCCCGCCCCTTACCTCTGTTTCCCCCTTGTCCGATAGGTGAGGAACCGTCCCGAAAGAGAAAAAGAGGAGGGGGGGAGGAGGTTTGCTCGGTGTTCGTCAACCCGCGCCCCTCTCCTCTGGATGGGCCCTCTCCCCCGCCGCCAGCCAGCAAATCCGCCCGCAGCTACCCCAACTGCCGTCTACTCCCGCACGTGCCATCCGCAGCGCCCCTCCTTGCTCTCGGGCGCCCTTTGTCGCCGCTGCGCCGTCGCTGTCGGCGAGGGCGCGCGCCTCGACCCTCGTACGGCCGCCCGCGCCGCCCGCCGCCCGCCGCCCGTCGCCCGCGCCGTCGCTGACACCACCCGTTGCCCGTCTCCTTCTTTCCCGACACCCCAACGACAGGGAACCCACCTTCGCCCGCAGGCACCGAGGCCCCATTCTCCCCACCCACCCCTCGTCGCAGCACCAATCAGCAGGCCCCCCCATCGGTTGCAAAGGAAAGAAAGGAAGCAAAACCCGCCGCGAGCGCGCGAAAAAGCGAGCGAGCGAGCGAGAGATGGCGAGCGCCGCCGCCGCGCCGCCGCCCGGCGCCGAGGTCGCCGCCGCCGCCGCCGCCGCCGCCCGCGGCCCCCCCAATGCCTCCCCCGGCCCGCGCATCCCTGTCACAATCATCACGGGCTTCCTCGGCGCGGGCAAGACCACGCTGCTCAACTACATCCTCGCCAACAAGGCCGACCGCTCCGTGAGCGTGATCGAGAACGAGTTTGGCGAGGTCAACATCGACAACGAGCTGGGTGAGTTTTCGTTCGGTGGTGGTTTGGTTTTTGGGGGGGGGGGTCTGTTTCCCGTTGCCGCGGCCGCCGCCGCCGCTGTTTCTCTCCGTTCGAGAGAAGAGAGCGCGACAAGACCCGCCGTCTGCGCGCGCGGGCGCCTCCGTCTTCTCGCGCGCGCCTTTCGGGTTTGATCGTGCCGTCCGCACGCCGGGCCTCGAGGGATGCGGGCGGCGCGCCGGAACCGGAGAGCGCCCTCTCGAGGCGGTGCGGCGCCGGCCTTTTCCCTCCGCCGCCGCCGCCGTGCGTGGCCCTCCGCCCCCGCCGGCGCCGCCCGGCCGCCCGCTCGCCGGCTGGCGCGGGCTCGGGACGAGGGTGGGCGCCTGTCTCGTGGCACGCGGCTCGCCGCCCGCGCGTCGGCGGTTTCGCGAGCGGAGGGCGGTACCTCGCGAAGAGGAGGGCGGGCGCTCGTTGCGGGACGTTTGTGGGTTGCCCTCCCTCCCTCGGCTGCTGCCGAGACAAACCAACGGCGACAAAAGCTCACCGCTCCCCCCCCTCCCCAAACACCCAACAACCCTCATTTTCCCGCAACAACCTCCCCTCCTCTCCCGCTAACTTACCGAAACAGTCGCCGACAACCTCATCGAGAAGGAGGACCTCGTCTCGCTGGACAACGGCTGCGTGTGCTGCAGCCTGCGAAAGGACGTCGTCCGCGCGCTGATGACGATCTCGCGCCGGGCAGAGGCGCGCGGCCGGCGGCCCGACCACGTCATCCTGGAGACGACGGGCTTGGCAGACCCGGCGCCCGTGGCGTTTACGTTTCTTTCCAACCCGTGGGTGGCGGCGCGCTTCGTGGTGGACGCGATCATGTGAGTTGTTTTGGTGGTCCGACTTGCGCGCTCGGGGTCGGAGGGAAGGGGGGGGGCGGATGCTGTGTTTTTGTCGGCGGTCGCGGTCGCGGGGGGCGCGCGCTCGGGGGCCGGCGAACCCACCGACAATCTGTCGGAGGGGAGGGCGGAGAAAAAATCCCAGGGAGGATCCTTTCGCGGATCCTCTTTCTCCCCTCTTTCTGTTTTGCTCACGCCCCGCTCCCCCTCTCCGACACCGCCCCTTGCCAACACAATCAACAACCGCAGCTGCGTCGTCGACGCGCGCCACGTGCGCCAGCACATGCAGCAGGAGCCCGCGCTGAGCGGCGGCGGCGGCGCCGCCTCTACCGGCCACGGCGGCGACGAGCCCGGCGCCAAGGCCGGCGCCGGCGGCCGCGGCGCCTCGCCCGGCGCCGGCGCGGCGGCCGCCTCGCGCGCCGTCGCGCTCAACGAGACGGCGCAGCAGCTCGCGTTCGCCGACGTCATCCTGCTCAACAAGACCGACCTCGTCACGCCCGAGCAGCTCGAGCTCGTGCGCCGCGAGGTGCGCCGCGTCAACGGGACGGCGCGGCTTATCGACTGCCGCCTCAACGCGGCGCTCGGCGGCGCCGTGCCCGGCGGCGCCGCTCGCGTGGCGGCGGCGGCCGCCGCCGCCGCCGTCGCCGCGGCCGCCGGGCAGGACCCGCAGCCGTGCCCGCCCGCGCCCGCCCCCCCGCTCGAGGAGCTGCTCGGGTGCAACGCCTTTAGCGTCGACCGCGCGCTGCAGGTGGACCCTGCGTTCCTGGACAGCGACAGCGGCGCGGGCACGACCAGCGACGACGGCGACGACGACGAGGAGGGCGGCGAGGGCGGCGCCGGCGGCCCCGGCGGCCCCGGCGGCGGCGCCGGCCACGGCGGCGAGGAGGGCGGCTCGTCGCGCTCCGAGGACGCCGAGGACGCCGGCACGGGCACGGCCGGGCCGAGCCACCCGAGCGGCGGCGCCACGCACGCGGGCGGCGGCGGCGCGGCGGCCGCCGCCGCCGCCGCCGCCGCGGGCGGGGGGGGCGCCAGCAGCGGCGCCACGGGCACGGGCACGGCGGCGACGACGACGATGGGCGGCGGCAGCGGCGGCGGCAACCACGCCGCGTCGACAGGCCGTGCGGGCGGCGGCGGCCTCAGCGCCCGCGGCGCCTCTGCCGACTCGCTGTCCGGCATGGCCGAAGACGCGCCGCCCAGCAACCCCCTGGTCGCCGCCTCGTCCGGCCGCAAGCACGGCGGCCACGGCGGCCACGCGCACGGCGGCGGCCGCGGCCACGGCCACAGCGGCCAGCGCGCCAGCAAGGTCGCGCGCTCGCCCTCGCAGGCGCGGCTGCACGAGGCCGTCGCGCTCGCCACGGCGGGCGACCGCCGGCCCAAGCGCCGGCGCAAGCAGATGCACGACCTCAGCGGCATCGGCTCCGTGGGAATCGTCGCCCGGGGACCCCTGGACGAGTACCGCTTCAACATGTTCATGCGCGACGTGCTCGCCGAGAAGGCGCGCGACATCTTCCGCTGCAAGGGCGTCCTGGCCGTCCATGGCTACGGCGACCGCAAGTTTGTGTTTCAGGGCGTGCACGAGACCATCTGCTACGGCCCCGCGGACAAGCCTTGGGCCGAGGGCGAGGCGCGCGTCAACCAGATCGTCTTCGTGGGCCGGGGATTGTGCCGGCGCTCGCTGATGGAGGGGTTCCGGACGTGCGTGTGGACGCCGCTGCCGGACGGGTGGCGCGAGTTCTGCGACCCGGTCACAGGGCAGCCCTACTATTGCCACGCGGCCAGCGGCCGCAAGACGTGGGCGCGGCCAGAGGCGGCGCGGCCCGCGGCAGGGGCGGTGACGGCGACGCGGCTGCAGTCGTTCGAGCAGCCGCGGTCGTCGCGGCCGCCGGCGGCGGGGGCGCCGCAGCCCAACGGGTCGTCGCTGCAGCAGCAGCAGCCGCAGGTACAGGCGCAGCAGCAGGCGCAGGAGCAGCCGACGCCGCCGCAGTCGCGGCCCGCGCCGCCGCTCGGGTCGGACGGGACGGTGCTCGGGCACGCCGCCGCTGCTGCCGCCGCGGTTGCCGCCGCGGCCCCCTCGAACACGCGGTTGTTAGGGAGGCACGACTGCTGACCCCATCCGACACCCGACCGACAAAAGGCCTTCTTCCCTCACACGAAGCGGAAAACAAACAAACAAAACGCGCCGTCGGCCGAGGTATCAAAAAAAACACCATTTCCCCCCTTCCCCCCTCCTCATTCTTTCGCAACATCTCCCCCGGCCCCCTCTTGTTTGTTTTTGTTGCAAGCCAGTGCACGCAGTGCACGCTGTATTTGGATCCGTCTCCTGCTTTGTTTTTTCCCGGCTCGACACGCCCACCTTCGAAAGCGCGCGTCGTTTTCTGTTTTCCGCGCCCCCGTCCGGGAGAAACGATCGCAAAACCAATGTCCTGGGGATAGAGGGAGGAGAAGAAGCCCGGCCCCCGTTTCCACACACACAGAAACGCTCCCGCACGCTGGGCGCGCCAACAACAACACAGAGCCCCGATTGCTGTACACACCCCACATTCACGCTGATTCTTATACAAGGGCCCCCCCCAAAACCATTCCTACTTGTTTTCGCCACACGGATTCGTTTTCTCGCTCGAAAGGAAAAAAAACACAGAGCCGCCGCCTAGTCTTGGCGCGCGCGCCTCCTTCTTTGTTTGCCCTCCCCCGCCCTTCACCTCTCTCTC
>Ga0335398_10008658_pt1 | contig 11982 bp, 15 predicted proteins | sample BON03_FD_205742 | JGI IMG/M metagenome (GOLD analysis project Ga0335398, IMG submission 205742) | Freshwater microbial communities from Lake Bonney liftoff mats and glacier meltwater in Antarctica - BON-03 (spades assembly) (version 2) | ecosystem: Environmental > Aquatic > Freshwater > Ice >...
GAGAATCCGCGAAATCATGATAGATTCCACTGAGAATGTGCGTTGGTCATTGCGCTGCGGTTCTCGATACGCAAGTAAAGGAGTAGACAGTTCTCCATACGCAAGTACCTCTCCATACGCAAGTACCCAAGGAGTAGACAGACCAAGATCTTAGTCTCTTCTACATCTTGATATTAGGAACACATAGCAAATTCGCACGGAAAAAGAATTTCCTAGCGCTCGTCGTTTGCTTCCTGCAAACATGCTCGAGCGCTGGCTGCATGTTTGCCGTGTCAAGGTCACGTTTACATTGCTACCGACGAATTGTTTCGTTTCTACAACGATGAATCCGATGAAATACCTTGTAAACTAGATTCCACTGAGAATCCGCTTTCGTTCGAAATATACCCCAATCCACCTTAAAGACATTTCAATCATAAGATTGCCGGGCAAAAATCACCTAAGCGAGCTGGGACACAAAGTAAGTAGGTAACTTCATTCACGAATTAGACGTCACGTCCCTGCAAGACTCCTTTACGTCACGTCCCTAAAAGACCCCTTTCTATTTATCATCATTGTGCTCCATCAATATGAAGAGGCATCCTCTTTCAAATCCATGCCGAATATTCGCCATCTTCTCGACTCTAGGTCTCTGCTCTTGCAATTCACGTCACCGCGTTTAGGACTATGTTTCCCTTTGCGAGAAATTTGGTAGGCCAGATTTGGACATTTGTGGGGCAATTTTTTTTGCGGGGCTTTTCGTGGGGCATTTTGTGGGGCTGAGCCCCGCAAGATTGAGCCCCGCAAGAAGCCCCGCGAAAGGAATCGAGTAGGGCAAAGACTTTGCTGTCCTCAATATGCGAGAGTCTTCTTCGTCACGGTCTTCGAGTTCGTGACGTCCATGGGGTCCAGTGACAAACAGGCATGTGAGGCAGTGAAGCAAGCAATTTCTCAGAATCTTTGGCCCCGAATTAATTTGAATGAATTTATTAATTGAAACCGCGCGCAGTGCGGTTTATATTTTTGCGGCGCCAGCCGCGAAATTTTTAAAACGTGACTTTAGTAGCGCGTCGGAGAGAGCATTTCCGGGGTTTTGTGGCAGATTTTTTTGTTGCTGAATTCCCTCCAAAAAGGGGGTGTTTTAATACACAAGAATTCGCTCGCTTCCTGTCAACTGGTGTCGTCTGAAAGAATGCTGTGTCTGAGGAGGATGTTTTTTCTCAGGTTGGTCCGTTTCAGGTGCCCCATCACCACGAAATTATACCACTATCCATCTTGGGCAGTGATCAGCAGAATCTGTAAAAAATTCCTTCAGACTTCAAGTGGGCTGGGCACAGGTTAGCACACGTATTTGCTGATGGTTGGTCAACAGTGTCACACAAACGTAAGACTCTGATGACGTTGTTGGAAGCGCCAACAGGCATATTGCTTTTTTATTACAAAGACATTAAGCAAGAGATTGTGCATACGTTATTGTTGGAGGAATATGGTGTGTCAAAGAAGTGGGTAATCATCATGGACAAGAGGCAGGACAAAACTTCGGCTTCGACTCAAGCAGAAACAGGTGGATCGTTGGCTCAGGATCAGTACTGTGCCAGGGGCTCAGGAGGAGGCGCGAAGAAACGGCGTTGAAACGGAGACGAATAAAGACCAGTCTAGTAGTTATGATGTTGCTGTTACGTGTGTTGACGTACGTTGTTTTTGATGAACTGTTTTGGAATTGAATTGGTGTTGTGCGATTTGTATCTCACGAGGTTTGATCTGACGAAGGATTTGATATTTGACACTTTCTTCATTGATGTTTTTAACAAATAGTGTCGTTGTGATTATTGAGTTTTTGAATTCCAATCATTGTCAATACCAATGAATCGGTAAACTAAAGAAGGCACTGAAATGAAATGGCCCATGCACAAGATTTTTGTAAAAACAAAGCGCCACAGGCAAGATTTGTTGTGAAAAGAATGCGCCACAGGCAAAACTTATCAAAGAAAATGCGCCGAAGGCAAGATCTTTTTGACTGAATCCTAATGGGTACTTTCAACGGTCCTCTTGATGTAGAATGCAAATCATTATTTACAAATCACAGGTCAGAATCTTCTTTCTTTAATTGATTAATTAATCATTAATTAATTGATTATTGATTCATGAATTCATTAATTCATTAATCATCAATTAATGAATTAACCTTGGGCCGGCCCAGAGTATGTTTGTTTGCCCCACTGATGTCAGGGCTCCCTCTTTTTATCCTCCCGCCATTCCCCCCCATCCTGCTTCTCCCCATTTCCCCTTTCCCTCCTATCGCCCCCCCACCATTCCGTCTCTCCTTGCCTCCTTCCACTCCCTCCTTCTCCGAATACGTGAATCGGGATCCTGTCCGATCCTCCTCGACATAGGCCTTTAATGTGTGTCTGTGTGTATGTTCCTCTTCTCCCTTCCTAGGCCCCCAGGGAGCCAGTGCCTGAGATCTGGGTGTCTTTTGTATTTTTAAAAAATCTGCTCCTCTTGCTGAGGTTAAAAATTAATGAACACTCCCAAATTAAAAAAATGTGAGGGCAGGCGTTGGTGACATGGCTTTTAGATTTTTGGCTATGGAGTACTGATATGTGCTGGTACATACTGATACTGTATGTACTCGATATGGGATATGCTTTTTTTGTCTTTGAGTTCGTGACATCGAGGGGTCAAGAAACAAGAGGTGGTGATGGAGACAATAATTGAAGTTTTCGAGCTTTCAGAGTGTGGAGTATTGCAGTATCATGCACATGCACAGCTGTGCATGTCAATTTCTTACTTTCTTTGTTACAGTCATGGTATGAATGTATTCATAAAGGAAAAAGAATGAAGAGATTGGTGTGCAGTTTTGCCACTCTTTGTGCAAAAATCGTATCGTGATACAACGGCGCAAGCGATCAACATAAAAATCAACTATATACACAGTACTGGTACAGAAGGAAACACAGAAAAAAATGGTTGGTCTTGAAACAACACGCATCAGTCAGTGCGAGATTGGTAAATCATTATGACATTATCAAACACAGTTTTTCTGCATATCTGTGTCAAAAATGAAGAATTCTTTTTCGTCGATGGTATCGATAAACATTTATGATATCATCGCACGCGTCAGCATAAGACGACACACGCGTAGAAAATGAAACCCCTCACTACTGAGTAGCACGTCAAAAACCGAACGGCACAATAAGGCACGTTAAGGTCTTGTGTGTGAGTCGAGATTGGATTGTTTGCTAGTTTTTAAAAATCGAGAGAGAGAGAAAGAGATTGTGTGTGTATTGGTGTGTGTGCGAGGGAGAGAAAGATATAGAGAAAGACTAGCTTCATCGACTACAATCAAAATAGACAAAGGGACGTCATATCTTCCTGCGATCAGGTTGAGATGACGTTCAGATAAAATTATCTTATCTTCGATACCATATCTATCTTGCTATATCCGCAATGATCTCCTCTTGACATCAGGATTGATGCCTACTGTATCATAGAGACAGTCTCAGATCATTATTCATCTCATCTTTGGTATCACGTTCTAAATTTCAAGGTCTCTTGTGCAAACACAGTGCTATCAAAATAATGCTCTTTTGCGGCAGAGATCAAACAATTCAGGGAGTCTACGAATGGTCGCCACTCAATACCGCATATCTTCTTTCCTATATCCAGCAACTGTGATATGTTTGTCAACTGTGATCTGATGTCATTTTTATCTGATATCATGATGATGATGATTGCTTTTATTACTTTCAAAAGTAGTTTAGTACCCTTGTTGGAGGGTCTATGAAGTTCAAATTCATGAGAATTTGAGGTATCGGATTTTAGACGGAATCGAACCGACGACCTAGGGATTGACAGTCCCTCGCTCTGACCAACTGAGCCACGCTTGCACGTGAGGTCTGGAGATCATGTAAAAATGACACATCGTCTTTTCCATCATGTGAAATCACTGAGACCCATCTTCATTTTATGCGACAACGAGGTACTCATTTGAACCTTGATACAATGTCTACATTGCTATATCCGCAACTGATCTCCTCTTAATATCAGGAATGATGGCACTGTACATGTCAGATCACAAAATCAGTACCGATCTCATATTTAATACCACGTCTTCTTTGCTATATCCAGCAACAAGCAACTGATCTCGATGTCATCTCTGGAACCGGGTGGAAAAAGGCTGGGCTGCGAGAACTCGAACCATCCCCCTACCCGTTGCAATCCTGTAGCAGCATCCCAGTGTCACGCCCTGGCCCTTGCGGCCGAATAGCCGGGGCTGTGGGAGACGAGGGTGCCAGCGTTCTTGAACTCAAGCCGTACCAACGCGTGACTGCAAGGTGTATCAGCAACATGTCCTCAAACACCTCAATTGCACTAGTCTGTGAATGTTTTGTAATGAGGGCGTCTCATGAAAGTGACTAGTAAATACTAATCCTTTAGACCGAAAAAAATCAGGGTAAATAACAATCCCTTCGACAAAATTTGAACAAAGTGCAGTGATTGTCAGAAAGCAGCTAGTATGGGGTGCCCATAAAGTGACACTTTACTTCGGCCGTGGGACCGTGACTTTAACGACCCATTGTATGCAGGCACTGTACTGGCAACATCAGAGCAAAAGTTGCCTGAACAGTGGGTGGTAGAACAATGGGTGACAGGGAGAGGGAGGGGGTTACAAACCTATTACCATCCCTCAGCGTCGACTGGAACTCAAAAGTGCCAGTCGAGCCCACCTGGGCCGACCAGCTCTTCACCATTCATGTCACTGCTACTGCTGGCCAGCTTGCCATCCTCGCTCCATGCCACTGAAATGACACTGAGAGTGTGAAAAGTCAGCACATGACCAAACAAAGTAAACAGGAAAACCCCAAGGAAAAAAACGTACCGGCCTGAGTGGCTGGTCAACGTCGAGTCGCACTTAAATGTGCCAGTCGAGTCCTCGGACCAGATCTTCACTGTCCTATCATCGCCTCCACCCATCCTTACTCCATGCCACCAACGTCAGACTGTACTTCTGAGAAGTCAGCACATGAACCAACGGAAGCAAAAACACACATTTTTTGTATAAAAACTTACTAGCGTGCCCGGACCCAGACAGCGTCGACTCGCACTCAAAGGAGCCAGTCGAGCCCACCGACCAGATCTTCACCGTCTTGTCATCGATGCCGCTGGCCAGCTTGCCAGCCTTGCTCCATGCCGCTGTCTGCACATTAAAATTGTGAAAAGTCAGCACACGAATCAACAGGAGCAGAAAGAGGGAAAACTTGAAAAAAACTTACTCATCTGAATGGCCGTTCAAGGTCAGGTTACAAAGCCCAGTGGAAATGTCCCAAACTTTGATGGTGTCGTCATTAGAACAACTGAACAGTACGCTTGCCAGTGAGTTTGTGGGATAAAAGGCAACCCCCTTTACTATCCAGCTGCAAGATAAGTCAGCACACCCAACATTTGCTCAAATTTCAAATCTAGTAAAGAAACGGGAGTTCAGGGGAGGCGAGGTGACCTGTGGCCGGTTAGGGTGCACTTCAATCGACCTGTGCTCATGTCCACTACCTTGACTGTCTTATCTTTTGATGCTGAGGCGATCCACTTGCCGTCTGGTGAGACTACCACAGCAAGCACTGCATCAGAGTGCTCTAGGATCTCCATGATGCACGGCAGTGGAGTGCGGCGCTTGTCAAACCACTCGATCACCTCGTACTGCAGGCTGTGGGAGGCGGCATGAGCCTGGGGTAAGAAGTGCGAACCTGCCGGCTCCTGGCTCGCGAGCTGCACCAGTGTCACGGTCTTGTGCATGTCCACTGGAGGCTGTTTGAGAATTGCGAGTTGCTGCCTGCACTGGCTCGATGCCAGTCGCTGGGTGCAGCTGTGCGAGCATGCAGACATCTGAGCGAGGATATCGTGGGCGCCCTGCGGCTGTGCGAGCTTGCGTGCGAGGGCACTGAAGTCGAAGATGCTGTCTATTGCTGCTGCTGTTACGACCCTCTGAATCGAAATGAGGTGGATCCTGAGACTGATGGCACTGATGCGAGAGTGTTAATTCAGGTGCAACAGCCCACGTGCCACTATTAGCAGTAATTCATGTTTGAGCTGTACCTGCTCGAAAAGACGCTCACGACGCTCCTGCACCTCAGAACCGGCGAGCCAGATGGGTTGCTTCATGAGTCTTAAAGTGTAGATTTCAGCAAGTACAGATCCGAGTGCAAACATGTCTGTCATGGTGCCATAACTTTCGCCATGAGCTCGCTCTGGCGCAAAGTATATGTCGGTCCTCCCACCCTTGCTGAATTGAGCTGATCCAGCATTGGTGGCCAAGATGACAGCTACGCCAAAATCGGCCAGCTTGATGCGCGTCGAGGTTTCCAACCCTTAGGCGTGCGCGAACAGGATGTTGTCGGATTTGATTTCACAGTGTACAATTCCCTGGGCGTGGATGTAGTCCATGGAGCCTGCCATCTGCATCATCATCTCGAGCACCTGCGTTGTGGGTACAGCGTGTATGCAGCCGTCAGTCCCATCTCCTCATCTATGTCATTGGAACCTACGTAACAAACCATGTTTTTATGACTCATGAAGCCCAAGATATGAGCATCACGTCAAACATCCTTTTCTGTGATACCCAGGTTCACTATTTTTTCTCTGTCCACTACGTTGACGGCAAAACGGGTGATGCCGTCCCGTGCTTGTGCTACCACGCCCGGCAGCAGCTTCTTGTGATACGTGGTTGCAAACCCCCCACCATCCAACTTTGATGTCTTCATCTTCTTGTCCCCTTTTGGCACTACTTTACCCCGAGCTTTCCATTCTTTTTCTGCGAATGGATCAAACTCAAGCTTCAGTTCCCTATCATCCTGTCTTCTCATGTTCTGCTGCTGCTGCTTCCTTGCGATATTAACCAACCTCTAGTGCTTTCACCCGAGAGCCATCCAACAGAGGGACGCCCGTACACACGTGTCCTCCAACAAAGTGCAAGTCCACCTCTGTCTCTTTCATCTTCACCTTTTCGTGGTTTGAGTCGCACACTTCCGCCGTCTGTACTTGAAAGATGCGCACTGGTTCCAGCAGGACCTCTTTCTCATGGTGAGGGCTGAAATCCTCGAGGATGCAGCCCGAGGCACCGTTGACTTTGAACACCGTCCTAGTGCCCGTGCCTTTGAACCGCGTCAAAATAGCTGGGTCCCGAGAAAAGGACGTCGGGGATATAGAAGGAGAAGATATTGCCCTCGCGCATCTTCAAAGTTTGCGTTCCACGTGGTCATTACCCCTTTCTCTGCACGGTATAGCGTTCCGCTAAACACATACCGCTCGGGCAGGCCATGGAGCGCTTCGAAAAAGAGGCGAACCTAGGCAAGCACGCATTGAAGGCAGTCGTGGGCAGACTTTCTGCACTCTCACCATTTTCTGTGCTTGGGGTGTCTTCAGTTCTCTTTTGCCTTCTCTTCGAGTCTCTTCGTTTTGTTGGTATTCTGTTTTGATTCTGAATGTGTCAGAGATTTTGAGGGCAAGGAATGACAGGGTTTGAAGCGGGGCGTTGCAAAATCTTTCAACATCGCTTTGAATCATGATCATAAGATTGGGCGTTGGTAGTTTATCAATCACCTCAGTCACGGTAATGAGGATTTTGTGGACTCTGGACTCAGGACTCTGGGCTCTGGTTTCACTTGCGTGACTCGATGGACTCAGTGGGCTGGGGAGTTGGAGTGTGTTGGGGGCGTAGGGGGGGCGTGCTAGTGAGAGCCATGCGCATCGTCAAAAGACATCGCTTGACACACCTTTTTCTCCCAGAGTTCTCAAAAGACGTCTTTTGACACACCTTCGTCCCCCGAACACCCTCTTGGAATCTCTAGGATATGATTCTACGTGTAAGGCCTCCACTTGAAAATCCCTGACGAGGGTACAGAGGGTGTTGATATAAATTCGATTTTCCCAGAAGTTGTCTGTTCAGATTACTTTTGCTTGCAAACTCCAAGAGAGACTTGTGCCCGTTCAAACTTCAATTTTCCAAGAGCAGACCAAACTGTAGACTGAAACTAAAGATTTTTTCTGTGCGAGTCTTTTTTTTTGGTTGTTGTTTTGCCGGCACACAACTAGCGCGCCAAGTACATCAGGAACACACACAGTGTGCAGTAATAAGGAAGCCTGGAAGCGCCTGGCTCGAAGGCACTCCCGCAATTGACCTTGGACATATGAATGTTGTTTTGAAGTGAACGTATTTGTATGTTGTGTGTCATTGTACTCTTTCTTTTTTTTTGGGAAGCCCGGAAGCGCCCAGCTCGAAGGCACTCCGCAATAGACCTTGCGCATTGCGTACCCTGAAGGAGAGGCTTCCCTCAGGGGCCCCGACGGAAGAATTTGGCCGGATGATTTTTGAAAAAAAATCTCCCCTGGGGGATCGTACTAAAGTTCAGTCACCGCAGCTGGAGGTGAGGCCTGGCGCCGGGACGCGTGACGCCCAGTGTATATTAGACTATTACTGCAGCTCAGCCTCAATCTAGCCTGCTTAAAGGCGCTGTTCAAAACTCTCCCTAATATACACGGGGCGTCACACGTTCCGGCGCCAGGCCTCACCTCCACGAGCAGCTGCCAACGGCGGTGACTATACTGCCAGTACGGTAGTACGGTCCCAGGAAAGATTTTTCTTCAAAAATCACCCGGCCCCTTTGTTTTTGTTTGTCCCCTGATTGAACCCTCTCTCGACTCTCCTCCATTTTCCAGGGTACCAAGGGGTGGGCGGAATATTTTTTCCCGACACTGATGTCTAAACCTCCCGGAGGTCCTGGGGGACCCACCTACCCCCCACCACACCCTTCGAAAAGACAGCATTTTCAGGGTTTGGCGCCAAAATTCAAACATATGGCCACAGAACTCAAATATATGGCGCCAAAACTCAAATATATAGCGCCAAAACTCAAATATGTGGCGCCAAATTTCAAATATTTGACCCCGAATTCAATTAAATGAATTTTTGTAACACCAAAAACCTTCCGCTTTGTACGAGGCCCGGCGCTGCCGGTTTGACACCAATCTACCTTCCCTCGGTGTTCTTTCTTTATTAGTAAGAATTAAAATTTCCACTCCTAGACTTTTTTCGGCAGACGCGTTGCGTACCCCTGAGGAAAGGCTTCCCTCAGGGGCCCCGAAGGAAGAATTTGGCCGGATGATTTTTCAAAAAAATCTTCCCTGGGGGACCGTACTAGATTTCGGTCAACGACGTCGGCAGGTGTTCGTGGAGGCGGCGGAACGTGTGACGCCCCGTGTATATTAGGGAGAGTTTTGGACAGCACCTTTATACAGGCTAGAGTGAGGCTGAGCTGCAGTGATGGTCTAATATACACGGGGTGTCACACGTTTCGGTGCCATGCCTCACCTCCACGAACAGTTGGCGCAGAACTTTAAAGTTCCACGGTCCCCCAGGGCAGATTTTTTTTGAAAACTCATCCAGCCAAATTCTCCCTTCGGGGCCCCTGAGGGATGCCTCTCCTCAGGGGTACGTGAAATGAGACCTTTTTTTATTTTTTAAAGACCGGCAAGGGTACGCAACTATTATTGCATTCCTAGACCTGTGTAGCGGGGGACCCTCGGCCGCTTGACAGAGGACTACAGATTAGTACCAGTACAGTGGGTAAAACAAATGCAGCGTCGTCTCAGCCATCCAGACCGGGCCTTTCTTTTCTTTTTTGGGTTTCGAATACCCAACCTAATCACTGGACTAACCTGATGGCGAACGCCCGATTAGCCACTTAGGACCCAAGAACCTGTCCCGGACCGGAGGACCAGAACATTACCTAGTTTATGGTAGACCCAATCAGATCCCCAACCTAGTGGGTAAAACAGATCACAATGTTGGTGGGCTGGCATGTATCCTCGGGCTAACCAATCCCCACAATTAATCTCCTTGACTACCAAAAAACGTAGTGCCCAGGGATCAATGGTGTCCCCCCACTAGGGTAGGAAAGACATCAAATAAACCTAGTGTCCTCCCAAGCATTGCTCGTCAAAATTGTGACTAACTTCGGATACTCTTCGGGCAACACACCTTTAGCAAAAGCCATTGAACAACCGTCTTGGCAGCAGATCACAGAGCAGCGCACTAAATAAAGAACCACACTCATGTAATGGGTAGGGATCATACCAGAGTTGGGGGAAGTACTGACGCATTATCATCAGGGGCGCGCGGCAAGCGCAGGGGCGTCAGCCCCGGAGCCGCCGCGCGCCCACTGGAGCGGACCAGAGTTATGCGGACCGTCTCCGAGGGGAGTGTCATGGTCGTCTAGCAATAGGGGAGTGTCATGGGTAATATCTCGCCCGAGGGGAGTGTTATGGGTAATATCTCGCCCGAGGGGAGTGTCAAGGGTCAGACACTCCCCTCGTGGTAGGCGCATGACACTCCCCTCCGGATAGAAACCATGACACTCTCCTATGTCTAGACGGCCATGACACTTCCATATCACTAGACAACCATGACACTCCCCTATCGCTAGACGGCCATGACACTCCCCTGTCGCTAAACAACCATGACACTCCCCTATCACTAGACGACCATGACACTCCCCTATCACTAGACGGCCAATGGGGGGACAGGGGGCATGAGGAAAGAAGGACGCAGGAATGGATTTTAGCGGAGGGAAAACACTGGGACAATTCAAAACTTAGAACAGCGCTGGAGCGGGTTGTCTTTACCTAAAGTAGGACTGCAAGACTAGAGCTCACAAAGGTACTTGACGCTGGAAAGAATTGGAAGTGATTTGGACTTGAGGGTAACCGGCGGATTGACCTTTGGTCCTAAGACGGGCGCGGTTGATAAGGGTTGTCTTGTGATTTTTTATGTTAACCTCGATCCAATAAACAATACATACATGGTTTTCCCCGCTCATGACATTCGCAGCCCATTATATTTCAGGACTCGATTCGAGCGCGTGACACACTGCGGCATTTACCTCGATCGCTGTCCACTCGTCTCCTTTCGCATGGCTTCAAAACGATCCAAACTCGTTGTGATCGTCTCTTAAAAGGAGACCTGGAGTGGTTGTGGGCGTCTTACACTAAGCTAGGGCGCGCCAGATAGTCACGTTTGGGAGCTAATCCGCACACAGGAAAGTGATATGAGAGGTGTCTCGGTCACAGACAGTGGACCTATCCACTATATATGCATATACATACATATATGTTTTTGTTTGACAAAAACAGACACTTCATGTTGTCAGATCAAAATGGGTATGGTGGAGTACCTGGGTGGTGATCATCATATGTTTAACAAGACAGACACGACATGTCAACAGGTCAATTTGGAAATGGTGGCGTACCTGGGTGCTGTGTAGACCCTGTAGTGTTGCCGCCACGGCCACGCCGTCATCGGCGGTCCCTCGATTTGGGGGTTCCCTCGATTTGGGGGTTCCCTCCATTTGGGGGTTCCCTGGGGTTGGGTGGTCCTTCGGCTTGGATGTTCCCTCGATTTGCCACGTCTCATTGGAGGTCCCTCGATTTGGGGGTTCCCTCGATTTGGGGGTTCCCTCCATTTGGGGGTTCCCTGGGTTTGGGTGGTCCCTCGGTTTGGATGTTCCCTCGATTTGCCACGTGCGCAGGGGCGGGACATTCTGGAGACTCGTGGGTACCAGATATTGTGATCATATTTGTATGTGTCACAAGTATCACGTGAAACATATAGCAAAACAATGCAACCTACACCGCTTGAAGAGTGGATCAAAAAGGGACACCAACAAGATGCCAACCTGTGTGGTGCCTATGCATGCCCCACAAACAAACGCTCTTTGGTGATGGGAGGAGAGGGGTACAATCAAGGCTCCTTCGTATACTTTGCCAAGGCGTGTGGGGGTTGGGGGACCCATGCTATGCGCACCCTTAATGAAGAAGCGAACGCAAAACCTAGGGTCAATATTTGCGCAAAAAAATGATGTGTTGGAAGGTGTGGGTTTGGGGGGGTGGGAGTACAGAGGGAGGTGGGAGTGAGGTGTTGTTGCGTGCAAGGGTGTTGTGTTATGTGGGTGC
>Ga0335398_10008662_pt1 | contig 11976 bp, 7 predicted proteins | sample BON03_FD_205742 | JGI IMG/M metagenome (GOLD analysis project Ga0335398, IMG submission 205742) | Freshwater microbial communities from Lake Bonney liftoff mats and glacier meltwater in Antarctica - BON-03 (spades assembly) (version 2) | ecosystem: Environmental > Aquatic > Freshwater > Ice >...
AGGCTGCCTTCATAGGCGCGATCTTCGACTTCGACACAGACAGGGCCGCGATAGCCGCAGTCAGTGAGTGTTGAGAAAAACTGCCCCCAGTTGACGTCGCCCAGGCCGGGCAATTTTGGTGTATGGAATTTCGCCGGGTGAGCCATGATGCCAACTCGATCCAGTCGATGGCGGTCGATTCGCACATCTTTGGCGTGAATATGAAACAGCTTGTCACTGAACTCACGCATGGGGGCCAGATAGTCCATGTGCTGCCAGATCATGTGCGACGGGTCATAATTCAGTCCAAAGCAATCGGAATGAATGTCAGTAAACATGCGCGTCCAGATTTCTGGCGTCGTTGCCAGATTTTTTCCGCCTGGCCATTCATCTGCACTAAACAGCATGGGGCAGTTTTCGATGCCAATGCGGACTCCACGATCTTCCGCCAGATCGATGAGTGGTTTCCATGTCGTCAGAAAGCGTGGCCAGTTGTCATCGACAGACAGCGTCCAGTCACGGCCGACAAACGTGTTGACGTGTGCGAGTCCCAGACGATAGGCCGCTTCAATCACGGCTCGCAAATGAGCCACAGCAGCGTCCGCTTCAGAGGCCACCGGGCTGAGTGGATTTGGATAATATCCGAGGGCGCTGATCAGTACGCCTGTAGATTCCGTTGTGGCTCGGATGTGCGTTATGAGCTGTTCCGTTATCTGAGCCACATCAATGTGACTGACACCCGCGTAACGTCGCTCGGCTTTTCCAGCGGGCCAGCAACACACTTCCACGCAGTCATAGCCGATCTCCTCCGCGATTTGAAAGGTTCGGTCGAAGGATTGTTCAGGAAGGATGGCACTTACGAATCCAAGTTGCATGTGGGGGACTTTCGCGTATTGTGGAAATTGCGACCTATTCCGTCGCGAGCTGATTTGAGAGCCTTGTTCCGAGGCTCCAGCCTCGGAACACACTGCTGCAGAGGCTCCTGCCTCTCGAATTGTCACAGGAGGCAGGAGCCTCCATCGCATATCGATCCAGGCTGGAGCCCCGGAAAGAGAGTAGACGCCATTATTCTACTTCGTCAATTCACCAGCATCCTGTGGATACAGAATAAGGCGGTCATGACACAGCACGATCAGATCCATGCGACCGTCGGAAGTTACATCTGCGACGATTCCCTCACGGGGTTCCGTGCCGCGATCGTTATCGGACGACACCAGGCGTTTTTCTTCGAACACTCGGAAGTGTGTCGCTTCTTTGATGCCGCTGTCTGGCGTGAATTTAAGAATTTCAAGACCATCGATGCTTGTGTCGATCACCGTCAGATCCACCTGACCGTCGCCGTTGATGTCGCCCACGATCACGTCTGCCGGGTAGCTGGATTCGCGAGTCGATTCGAAAGAGGCCAGCTCTTCCATTTCCGAATCGGATCGCCCGGAATACAGCACGGAGAAGTGTTGAGCCCCGAGAAGCAGCAGGTCATTGCGGCCATCGCCATTCAGATCCGCGACAAATGAGGAACTGAACTGCATGGCACCGAGATCGACTTCCTTCCACGGGCGGTATACTCCGTCTTCCTCTCGCAGAACTCGCAGTTTCTTAACGCCGGTATCAACCAGGACTATTTCTTCGCCCGGCTGTTGGTCCAGATCAAGAACGGCGACACCTTCGAGGCTGGCTGATGTTTCGCCGGCGTTGAATTGGTCTTCTACCTTCCAGCCCTCAGCACCAAACGACATCGAGCGAGCGAATGAATCGCGGGCAACAAACAGTCGGTCGTTGTGGACAAACGTTCTGCCAGCAGCAGAGACCCCAAGATCCAGCCGTGTTTTATCCTGAGCGACCTCAAGCGAACCATCGTCCTTTTGAAGCAATACTTGTACGCCGGCTTTCGAAGTTCCGGTAGGAATGGACAGCAAATCCATTCGACCATCACCATTGGCGTCCATGCGAACCAAACGAAGGCCGCGACTGCCAACAGCTCCTGCCAGTTCGATCTTCTGGGCATCTTTTACAGGTTGCCATTCTCCGGTGTCGTTTCGAACAAGTCGCTGAAATGTCAGTTTACTGCTGGCCCCGGTTCCCGTCGTCAGAGCGACAATAACTTGGACCTTCTCACCGGAATTCAAGACATCGATCGCGGCAAATTCGCTGCCATCGGGCTTCTTGAGAATCGTCTCCGGAAAGGTGATGCGGCCGTCTTCAAAGTGACTTTTCGCAATCACGCCTTCTTTGCCGCTCATCAGGATCAGGTCCAGCACCCCATCAGCCTCAAGATCCGCTGCGGCGATGTCGGTCACGCCCAGAAGGCCTGGAAATGTTTCTGCCATGCCAAGCCCGTCAATTCCGTTTTGGCGATACAGCAGCAGTTGAGCCTGTTCAGCATCGGTCACCACCACGTCTGTCAGTTTGTCGCCATCGACATCACCAATCGCGATCGCTCGATCCCGACTGGCACCGGAAGGACCGATGCCATATTGCAACAGTCGAGAAGGCACACTGCCGTCTTTCAGAGTTGTTGGCTGAAGCGACGAGATTTGTACGCGACCGGTACGCGATTCGATCGTGATCACTTCGTGGCCTGGTTTTTGATCGACATTAGCCAGCGTAACGGATCGCGGCTGCTGGAGACTGAATCGTACCTCCGGTCCCAGCCGATTGTCATTTGTCTGCAGGCGAGCACACAGGCCGCGAGTTGTGCCTTCGTTGGCCAGATAGCAGACGTCGTTACGGCCGTCACCATTGAGATCCGCGATCTGCACCATCGACAGTTGCGGAGACGTATTGATCAGTGATTTTGGTGTCTGCATTTCGCCTTTGTCATTTTGGAGTATGACATAGGTGACGTCTTTCCCCAGGACCACAATGTCGTCGTGATGATCGGAATTGAGATCACCTGCTGCAATCATCCATGCGACGGGTTCAATGCCGGGAAGGCGAGTAGTCCATTTTTCTGTCCATTCTTTCTCTCCGGCAGCCGGCTGATATCGGATGATCAATTGATCCGGCGAACCAATACACGCGACATCCAGACGTCCATCGCCGTTAAAATCTCCAGTCGACATACCAGCTAACGCTTTGTTGACCGGGATCGCTCTTAGATCAAAACGCCAATCCGACACAAGGTCATTGACTTTGCCACCAGACTTCGCTGCATTCTGATCCTGCTGGCTGCGCTGAGCCAATAGACGCAGGCAACTGTCTTGATTGTCAATCACCATGATGTCGTTCAAGCCGTCGCCCGTGAAGTCTCCGGCTTGAAGGTTAAAAGCACGTGACTCCAGCTTGAAGATTTCGATTCCTGTGAAACCGTAAAACTGAGCGATCTCATTTGGTTGATCTTTGCCGTCCGCGGCGAGAACAATCTGAGCTGAGTTGACGAAAAACAAAGTTGAAACAGTGAACAGGTTCAACAGATACGGAAACCGCATCGAATAACTCCCGGTCTGGGAAAAAATGGATTGATATTTTCAGGTTGCACAAACCGTATTCTCAAAGCCAGAGCCACGGGTTGCAAGCGTGCTGCGGCATTCATTGTCATGGAGACGACAGAATACCTGCATTTTATTGAAGCAGATCGTGAGAAGTGGAGCTCAAGATGCGCAGTGTTCGAGATTCCGGAGCGCATGAAAAAAGGTGACTGCCAATTGCAGTCACCTCATTCTGAGACGGAACTCAGGCGATTTTGAATTCCGATTTCTGTCAAGCAGCTTTTAGTCCTGGTAATCCACCTGGATATAGCCTCGTTTGATTCGAACGTCTACGGCATACTTGCCATAGTCGTAACGAATTCGATTACCGAACATGCGACACCTTATTTCTTCACATGCACACGGTGGCACACAGATTTCGATACAAACGGTTTCAGGCTCACAGCAGCCGTCATAGCGACACGGGTTTTTTACGGTAATGATTTTTGAAACCCCGCACGGGGATTTTTCATGGAGATCCGTGTATTTAACGCGTGTGAACAGTGTGCCAAGATACACAGAGGAATCAACATAAGTTGAAGGATCGACGATGATTGGATGCCCAACTGAGTGGTCGTAAATCATCTCATCGCCGTGTGAATATGGAATCTGCGGAACGTGCATGTCCGGGATCGGGGCCAATTCCTGAGCCTGAACAAGTCCAACCAGAGCCAACAGACTAAGCGAAAACCAACTTGCGATACTCTTCATCTGGAAACCTCTTTCTATTCTGGACGAGAATCTTCGTCCATAGTATTCCACGATCAACTTTCCGAACGGTCGCAGACGCGCCAAGTGATCGATCTTCTGTTTTAAACGTGCCACGGAAACGACTGAAAAGCAAGCACCTTTTCAGTGACAAGACGAATCCATTCACCGTGCGATGCAGAACATTCCCACCATATGAAATACGGCTGTTACATTGTTCATGAAGAATAGATAACGTCAAGAGGTTTGGTGAACTATTCCGAATTCGTTGTTTGTTGAGACTACCGTTCAGGCAGAATTCCGTATTTTCGCATTTTGTTGTACAGGGTAACACGACTAATGCCCAGGCGCTTTGCGGTGTTTGTGCGGCTGAAATTGTTATTCAGTAGTGCCTGTTCAATGATGTCTTTTTCTGTGACTTCGATGCGATTTTCCAGCGATTCCCCTTTGCGGACCGCGAAAAATGCTGCCACCGACGGATCATTTGCCGGCCCCGATATGCATTCAACCACATGCGTTGGCAACGTGTCTGGCGTCATGACACCATCCCGGCTGTAAATCACCGCGCTGCGAATTGCGTTTTCCATTTCCCGCACATTTCCGGGCCATGGATATTGCAGCAGGCATTCCAGGAACTCAGGAACGATCTCAACAACTTCGATACCCAACTGTGATGCATAGCGATGCACAAAGTACCGCGCCAGTGGTTCAATGTCCGGCATCCGCTTTCGAAGTGGCGGAAGTGTGAAGCTCAAAGTATTCAGACGATAGTACAAGTCCGGTCGAAATCGTCCCTGTTCGACCAATGGCTGAAGTTGCAGATTGCTCGCGGCAATTACACGAGCTTTCACATTCAGAGTACGGTTTGAGCCCACAGGTTCAAATTCGCCACGTTCGATCACGCGCAGAAGTTTGACCTGCTGGTCTGGTGTCAGCACGTCAATTTCGTCCAGTAGTATCGTTCCGTTTCCAGCAACCAGAAATTTTCCGTCCTTGTCGGCGTGAGCACTTGTGAATGAACCTTTGACGTGCCCGAACAATTCACTCTCAATCAATTCACCAGGCAATGCACCGCACGCAACGTGCAGAAACGGCTCGCTGCAACGCGCTGATAGTTCATGGATTAAGCGTGCCAGATGTGTCTTACCGGAACCTGTTTCACCAATCAACAGGATTGTGACATTGTGGCGAGCCGCGACTTCCAACCGACGCAGCATCGTGCGAAGCTCAGGTGTTTGTGTCCGGAAGCGGTCCGCCATGCCGCTCGATTCAAGTTCGGGGGAATTCGATGCGCGTTTATAGGAAGTCGTGGCAGCCAGTGGCTTGTCTGCGAGGCTTTCTGATTTCAACTGGCTGGACGACGCAGGCTTTGTTTCGGACGCAGTTTCGTGTGTGCTGTGTGAATGTAATGCGTCTTCAGCGATGGCAGGTTGTGCTGGATTTCCGTTGGTGTGGTTCGTCGGCGAAAGAATCTCTTCAACCAGTTCATAATAGTTTTCATCATGATTTGATAATTCGATAATGCGGCAGAATGTAAAGACTTCTTTTGGGATTTGAGTTTCGTCAAGTTGGCCCGGAACGCTGATAAGTACGGCTTGTCCTGTCTTGATGTTACTGACTGCGGCGAACGTGCGGGCCAATTGTTGCGGCGAGGCCGCGCGAACATCAAAGATGGCGAAGTCGGGCACATGCAACTGAATCATCTGCGTTGCTTCCGGGATCGAATAGCATTCCATCAGCCTGCAGCGCCCTGCCAGGAGGGTGCCAAGACTGCGTAGGAATCCTGGAGATCCACTGCAGATTAATGCGACGTCAAGAGCCTTCACCGTGCCACCTCTGGTTTTACTTCAATGTGCCGTGACACATTGTTCATCAATCATTGCCCACTGGTCTTGAAGGGGACCGGTGACGGCGTTTTGCAAAATTTCTGTTCCACCACTCTACGAGTATGAACAAAAATGATGCCACGAGCGGAAAGTGCGTAAAGATTGGCAAACATCAGTGATTTTTGAGCTTACTGGAAATGGCCCTGTTTCGGCCGTACGACATATGATGCCGTAACGCATCGTTGGCCCGCACAACGCGACAGATTCGTTGGCAATTGGTAGACTCAATGCAATAAAAGGTCTGTCTATACGGTGTTGGAGCCCATCATGGTCAGCAAAAATCAAGTCGGTCAGCCAATGACCAACAGCATCGCATGGTATCTGGCAATGTACTTTGTGTTTGCAGCTTCTGGCGTGGCGTATTGTCAACAGCCCGAACAATCACCGGCAGAAGATCGAGCAACTTTGATCATCTTCGCTCCAGTGGGACCAGTGTTCGTTGATTTGCATCTGACGGTCAGCAGGGTTCCCTATCGAGAATGGGTGGCTCAATTTTTAGCTAAAGATATGGATGTTGATAAATCCGGACGACTGGACGCCAGTGAACTGAATCTGCTTACAGAAAGTATTAAGCAGTTGATTAGTGTCCGTGATGCTTCGGACATTCTGAAAGCAATGCATGCGTCTTCGGCGAATACGACTGCTTCTGATCAAACGCCTGCAGATGTTGCTGTGGAAGATTTTGTTGAATGGCTGCGCAACCACATTCCCCGTGCCTTTGATCTGATTGCTCAACCGCAAGCCGCTGACGATGCCGTGCGGCTGGCGTCATTGGTTGATGTCGATCACGATGGAGCGATCTCTGAAGAAGAGCTCCGTAACTCTTCGCGAACGTTGCGGTTCCGGGATCTCGACAACGATGAAACATTCAGCGTTTCCGAATTGTTGCCGTATCGCGATCCACGCAGCCAGAATGCCGCCGTTGCGCCGGATGCTGTCAGCCTGCCGTTCTTTCACGTCATCGATCACGAATCTGCGAAGCACGCGGCTGAACGCATTGTGGAACGTTATGGAAAAGAGGGCAGTGTCCCAGTGAAACTGTTGCGTCAAACAAATTTGGATCCGGCGGATGCTGCATCAGCGGAGAAGAGTTTGATTGCTGGTGAACTGCTGACTATCGTGGAGAAACCCCAGTTTCATATGGTGATGGAAGTCAGTCTTTCGGTACAGGCGAATACCAGCACTATCAAAGTCGCGATTGGCCGTGATGCTTCCGAATTCTGCAAGCCCGTGGCAAAACAGGTTTTTGGAGAATACAGCCTTGCGATTGATGGATTGCCTCTGAAAGTCCAGGCACTTGGTGGAGCTGCCAATGACCGAAGAAATACGCAGGGATATTTGGGGCAAACATTTGTAATGTCCGATGGCGACCGGAACCAGTACCTCGATGAAGCTGAGTTCTCAGGCATGATGGAAGCCTTAAATCGGTCGGGCGTTCGAGGTGATTTTACGGCTGTCGATTTCAACGGCGATAAGATGGTCACTCGAGACGAAGTCTTTTCCTTTGCAAAACGTGACCAGATGGCTGTGGCCAGTAGAGTTCAGGTTTCGGTGAAGCAGGACGGAAAAACTCTGTTCGGAATACTAGACCAGAACAGTGACCGAAGACTTTCAGTCCGCGAAATGCGTTCTGGTACTGAGTTATTGAAACCGTATGATTTCAATCGTGACAACAAGTTCGCTGATTCGGAACTGGGCACGGAATTTGTATTGGCGATCAGTTTGGGTCGGCCTGAATTTCGCCGAGCGTCGGGTCAAAGCGACATGACGTCGGCAGGGACGAATTCAGGTGATGCAATTCTGCCGGGCTCGGATTCACTTGCCGGGCCGGAGTGGTTTCGACGCATGGACCGCAATCAGGACGGCGACGTGTCGGCACGTGAATTTCCTGGAACGAAGGAACAGTTTATGCGAATTGATACCAACGCCGACGAATTGCTCAGCGCGGACGAAGCGACGGATGTTGCCGTCTCGACAGGCGAACAGTGAATCTCAATCCTTGATTTGCGATTTTCCCCCACCGGGTTTACCCCCAATGGCGTGGACTTAAGCGTTTTGTGGTGTAATTTCGGGGTCTGGTTTCTTTTTCCTTTGGGATCTGTGGCTGGGTCTTGGCTCTTTCAATTTTGGGTACTTGGCGTTTCTCCGTTTGATGGCGCGAGGCTCGTCGCGGCCGGGGCGATTCCGTACAAAGTGTGATGCGGCCGAATGGATCATCCACGCCACATCATTGACCGTCTCACGTTCGTCATGGAACGCCAGCCAGGCGTCGCGAGCCGCACTGAAACTGATCTCGCGGGGATGCACTTCCAGCTCCGCTGCGGTGTCGCACATCAGAACCCGCACAAGATTATTACCCCTCTTTCTGACTTGATGGCTGAGGATACCTTTCCTGAAACAGATGATGGAGGCGGATTTTTTCCAACGCCTTGAGCCCTTCAAGTCGCCTGAGGATTTCGTCGAAGCTGAGCAGCTTTTTCCTTTCGCGTTCGCTTTTCTGTTCTTCTTCGGGTGTCTCGACCGATGCCTTTCGCGGTGTTAAAATCATCGCGTGCCTCCTTGCTTGCGGTTGTGGATTTGTTAGACCAAACCCACTTTGCATCAAGGAGGCCATTTCAAACTACCCCAGTTTCATTTCAACCGTGTTTCTCTCCATTTTGGGCTTAAGTCCACGCCATTGGGGGTAAGCCCAGTGGGTGCGATAGTGGGTGCCTTTGCGTGGGGCTCACAAGCATTGGCTTTGTCCAATTAATTACGGCGACGCGGAGGTCTTCCGCCACCGTCACGTCGACCACGATTTTCAGTGCGTCGGGCGTGTTCTTCGGTGGGCGTGCGAATCGCAAGACTGCCAATTGCTTCTTCCCAGGTCGGGATGTCCTGAAACTCCGCAGCCACGCGCGGTGGTCGCGGACCTCGACGGCCTTCACCTTCTCCGGCTGCAACCGCTGGACGAGGCTCGCGAGGCGGCTGTCGAGTAGTTCGATCTGCTGATTCCGCACCCCGTGGTTCTCGTTCTGCGCGATCACGACCACGCCCCGAAGTTCCAGGCTGCGGGCGTTCGCCGCGCGGTGCCCGTTCCCCGCGCGGTGCTTCTACACGCGGCGATTCGCCGCGAGCAGGCTCTACACGAGATCTGTCATGGCGGCGTGGCACTTCTTCTTCGTCGTCATCCTCGTCACCGAAGTCTAACAATTCGAGATCGTCATCTTCGAGATCGTCGTCTTCCATATCATCTTCGTCTCGCACTGGACGACGAGAACTTGCAGCAGGACGTTCTTCAGTACGCACCGGCTCGCGAGTTTCTTCTCGTCCTTTCCCGCGACCGCGACGGCCACGACGACCTCGACGCGAACGAGCTGGCCGATCTTCGTCACCGGCCTCGGATGTTTCAACGTCATCCGATTCGTCTTCATCATCAATCTCTACAGGTTTAGGCTTGCGAGCTGCCGGAGATGGAGGTTCGTCCTGGATGCGACGTTGAGCTTTCACGCTGCCTGCCGAAACGCTGACAAAATCTTCCTGATCTTCTTCAAACAGGATTTCGCTGAAATCATCGAAATCTGCCGCGTCAGAAGCAGAATTTGTTTCGTCAGATGCTGGCGCAGAAGTTTCAGGACGACGACCACGACCACGGCCACGGCCACCTCGTCGGCGACCGCGACGAGGTTTTGTTGACTCGCCATCTTCATCAGATTCCGCTGCCGGTGCTGCAGTCACAACGTCATCATCAATGTCTTCGTCATCAATATCTTCGGCGGCCACAACAGTACGAGACACCGCTGGCTTTTTCTGAGCATCATCTTCCCAAACCCAACCATCAAGCTCCTTCCAGTAATCATCATCACCCGGTGGAGATTTACGTCCCGCGTCGATGGCCGTGGCGGGCGCTCGTTCCGAGCCCCGGCTGTCGGCGCGAGCCACAGTGCTGTCCTGCGGACGCCCACCACGTTGCGCCGGACGTTCATCACCACGCGCTGCCGGACGTTCATCGCGGCGATCTCCGCGAGTCGCTGGGGGACGATCGCTGCGGGGCGCTGCCGGACGTTCATCGCGGCGATCTCCGCGAGTCGCTGGGGGACGATCGCTGCGGGGCGCTGCCGGACGTTCGTCCCGAGACGACGGGCGATCACTGCGAGCGGCAGGACGTTCGTCACGTCGGCCGGCATCGCGAGAACCCTCCGCAGAACGCTGCTGTTCACGAGATTCAGCCACTGGACGAGCAGGGCGCGGAGCATTAGAACGCGACGGTTCTGGACGCGACGGTGCCGGACGCGACGGTGCCGGACGCGACGGTGCCGGACGCGAGTCTGCACCTCGGTCATCACGAACTGATCTCGAATCCCGCGCGACAGGCATGCCCTTCTTTGGTGCTGGATCGATTACGTCCGCGCCGAAATCCAGATCTTCATCATCAAGCTCCTCTTCCTCTTCCTCTTCCTCTTCCTCTTCCTCTTCCTCTTCTTCTTCGTCATCATCTTCGAATTCGTCGTCGTCGTCTTCATCCTCTTCTTCGTCGTCATCCTCATCGCCATCGCCGAAGTCGAAGTTCTCATCATCGTCCTCTTCGTCTTCGTCATCTCGGACAGACACGTTGTCATCATCGTCGTCATCGTCTCCGAACACGATGAGGTCGTCGAGATTTTCCTCGAAGGGATTTGGAACAGACTGCACACTGGAACTTCCAGAATCTACCAATGCGAATGCCTGAATCTCTTCGATGCGACCAGTTGAAGCCTGTGGCTGATTGCTAAGCGCTGCAGTCGTGGGCTGATTGTCGTCATAGTCATCAAACAAGACTTCGCCACCGACATCAGCGGGGCTAAGGTTGAGACCAAAAAATGATTCTGCCAGATATTTGGCAGCGTCTTCAGGATTTTGTTTCTGCGAATCTTCACCCGGACCAGTCATTTCATCCATCTTTCAAAGTCGGATTCGTCCCCCCTGCAGAAATGTGCCGCCGGGCGGGAATAACGAACGCAGGCTACCCCGAGGCGAGCAGGAATGCAATTCGAGACGTACTCATCGACAAAACATGGAATAATCGGGGCCTCGATGCCCAAACTCTGCCCCATGAGCCTGAACAAATTTGCTCGTCTTTACAAGATAGCCGAGAATTGACTTTACCGATTAGGTGGATTCTACCGATATTGACGATAGGGCTCCGTCAAAACAGTGGCATTATGCGCCTCGGTTTCGGGCGGACCTGAGCTAACAGATGAAAGGTCAGGAAAATGTGGGATGGGCGCGACCGACGGTCCAACAAACGATTGCAGATCCGGCAGGCGGCTGAATCCATCCAGTTACTGGAAGATCGTACGCTCCTGACTGGAAACGTGGTCGCCAGCCTCAGCGGATCAAATCTATTTGTGACCGGCGATGCGGCCGACAATCAACTGGAAGTGACAGTCGTCAACAATCAGGTGGTGCTGCGTGGTTTGACAAATACGAGCATCAATGGTTCGACGGCCTTGTTTGTGATCGCGGCAAACACTGACACAGCACCAGGCAAAATCACGATTCTGACGGGTGCTGGAAATGACACGGTGGTTTTCAGCCGCAATGTGAAGGTTGCAGGCAATGCGTTCGTCGATGGTGGTGCCGGAAACGATTCGTTGAGCGTCACGGGAGCGACATTTCAGCAGTCTATCAGCATGTACGGTCGAGTCGGGAACGATACGATCAGCGTCCAGAACGCAACAGTGGACGGTGTATTGCGACTTAAAGGCAACTCCGGAAATGACCTGATCAGTGTCACAAACACGACGACAAACGGCGGAACCAATATTGTCGGAGGTGCAGGAGCAGATGGAGTGTCGTTCAACAACGTCACTGCCAATGCCTGGACAAAAATCTCGACAGGTGTTGGCGACGACGACATTTCAATCGTGAATTCCAACATCAACGGATTCCTGCGAATCAAAACGCGTCAGGGTGCG
>Ga0335398_10008669_pt1 | contig 11969 bp, 7 predicted proteins | sample BON03_FD_205742 | JGI IMG/M metagenome (GOLD analysis project Ga0335398, IMG submission 205742) | Freshwater microbial communities from Lake Bonney liftoff mats and glacier meltwater in Antarctica - BON-03 (spades assembly) (version 2) | ecosystem: Environmental > Aquatic > Freshwater > Ice >...
CCGGCGCCGATTTTGGCGGGCGCGCGCCGCGCAGTTCGGCAGCACGGGCTGTGCATGCCCGGGGCGGCACTTTTGTGGTGGCCGAGACCCGCATGGCTCCCTGGCGGGCGCTGACGCGCCGCGGCCGCATCGCGTCCCTGCGCCGTCACCCTGGACGCCGATGGACGTGGACGCGGTGGCGATTGGCTCCTTCTTTGCTGGTCCGACCTTCACCACGCCGCCCGCTGCAGCCGTCAAAGCAGCTCAACGCTCCGCCAGCCACCTGAGCGCTTCGCCAGCCTGGCCGGCGGAGGACACTGCGGCACGGGCGACGAGCGCTGCTCCGTGGATTCGAGCCACGAGCAAGTGACCACCTATCTCTCGAAGGGGCCGCGCTGGGGTCGACGAGCCGCGCCTCTCTCTTGGCTGCAAGCAAGGCGCTCTGCAGCTATACGTGTGCCGCCCGAGTTGTACAAACTCGTCTGCACTGGCGCCAGCGGCGTCGAGAGGTGCCGGGCGTTCCCCGAGTGCACGCCTAAGCTCGACGCGTACCCTAGTTGGCCCCTCTTCCGCCCAACGGCTCGTCTACAGGATGGCGCTTCTGTCTGCTAGGGCTCCAGACGTGGTGCTCGCAGAGGCCGGCGCTTGGCCCAGCGCGCCGCGCGTGGTGCTGCAGGGCTACCTCCTCAACGAAGCCCCTCGCATGGCGTTCGAGGCATGGCTGCGCCCGAAGCGCTTGGCGCGCCGGCGCCGGTTGCTTCGCTTCTTTGCTATATACGCTGAAACGTCGCCACTCACTGGCTTTCTTTTTGGTGTGGACGCGCCAAGCGACCAGGGCTCCACCGCAGATGGCTTGGAGCCCCGGCCAACTGGCAGCGGCAAGAAGGCGCTACCACCTTCGCCCTTCACCCACACGACCGTGTGCTAGAAAATTTTACACGTGTGCCTTATTATTAATACAGGGTACATTGTTCGATTGTTATTTGTGCTTATTATCAACGGCGTGTTCGAAAGCTTAGCGAGGCTGTGTGTGGTGTGGGGGAGGGGGTCTGGCGTGTTTTGTAATTAGAGAATGCGCGTGAACTTATGGATTGCGAATCCGTAGGGGTACATGGTATATATATAGCAGAAAAATGCCCCAAAATGCAAAATGATACCGGGGGGGGGGCACGACATAACACCACACAGAGCAGGCCACACCACGGCACAGCAGTCATAGAGCGTGCAGCTGTCAGTGGGGTATTGCTCGGGAGGGCGCTGCACGAGGCCCTGCGCTTACGCATCACGAACAGCGCCACCGAGTGGTCTAAATTCCGCCTCTTCAAACCACATGCCGTAGAGTAGGCTCATCAAGCGCGGTCTGTGCAGTGAACCGCAGCCCGGCCAAGCCGCCCTGAGCGGCAGCAAGTCAGATCCCGGTCTTGGTGGGAGCCTTAAGCACTCGGCACATCGGTGGGTGGTCGGGGATCTCCCGATAGGGCCCTCGCCCAGCGCAGCAACCGCTCGGCCGGCGGTCATGTCGGTGTTGAGCACCTCAAAGGCGCCGAGCGACGAGACGACACGCTGGGCGTGGCCGACCCGACGCCGGAACACGATCGCGGATGCTGCTTGGCCGCCCCGGCACGCTGGCGGACCCCCCCAGCTTGGTTCGGTGCGAAGGCCCCTCCACTCCCACTGGGGGGGGGGACCTTATGATCGGGAGAAAAAAAAGTCCTAAAACGGAAATCGGAATTCTAAATGTTCGGCTTCACCCAATCGGAATTCGAAGGCGGATTTGGACGTATCTCGCCAAGGGCTACAACTTTGTAATTGTAAGTTATGTATTTGCATTAAAATAAAATAATAATAATAATAATAATAATAATATTTATATTTATGTGTCTGTGTCTATCTCTGTCGCTGCTGTCCGCTGTCTGTGTATAAGCTATAAGCGTACAGATACAATTCCTTACACCTTACGTAAAAGGTCTTACTTACATAGCTACTTATCTTTACGTTAGGTCACTAAGGTCGTCAACCCGACATTACTTATACACCTTATACCTGGTTGTATAAAGCCGAAGGGGTTAAATCGTCGTTAACACAAAACTGTTTTCACAGTGTGTCGAGCAAAACCGAAAATCTTAAACAAAACTAACGTTCGGGCTAACCCCTTATACCTATAATACGTCTTACGGAACACATCCAGCCAGGGCCAAGGCGGTGCCTCGTGTGCGCAGCCCCGCCTACCCCTTCTCGTCACGGGAGCGATTTCGAAGGCCCCTTCCTTAAGTAAGTGTCACTGAAACGGCTTTCACAGCGACGGTTCACAGACGGTAAAAGGGGGACACGGGCCATACACGGGCATACACGCGGCTCAGGCAGGCTCGGGCCTCGAGCCTGATCCGAGAAAGGCTTTGGGAGCCTAAATGGACGGAGCTCCCTAGGACATATATCTAGCAGGGGCTTGTGGGGAGAGAGGCTCGCTCGACGCCGCCGCGACCCTATAGCCTATAGCCGTCTTACGCGCCGGCCTGCCGCCTGTCGCGTCATCGCCGTCGCCCCAAGCAAAAATAAGACCCGCACGCACGACTCTGCCGCACACCGCACACCTACTAACTTCTAGACCTAACCTAGCTATAACTATATGTGTACATATACTATGTGTACTATGTACTATGTACAAACTAATACTAGGTGAGTCTACTCGCGGTCTACCGACCAAGCATGGTCTACTGAGCAGCCAGCTTATTAGACAACCGACTGCCCCGACGTACGTCCGTCCGCACACACGACTACTGTGAGAGTTTTTTTAGTTTTTTGTTTTTGTTTTGCAAGAAAAAATGACCACCCCTGTATTGTAACTAAAACAAAACCCCAAACTCCCCGGTTTAGGAGGGGAGTCTGGCGGGACCCCGACCCTGGAGCACCGATCATGAGGTCCCCCCCCCCAGTGGGAGTGGAGGGGCCTTCTTCGGTGCCAATCAGACATCGCGGGCGCCGTCGAGTCTGGTGAAGCATCGGGTCGCGCTACGACGGCTTCATGACGTGATGATCTCTGCTGGACGTCACGAGCCGGCCGCCAATGCGGCGAACTGCCGCATGGCGCCGCCGCACCGACTGTGGGCGAGGCCGCGCGCCAGCGACTTGGGAGCGAGCTGGTCGGCGCGCGCGATCGCTATTTTGGGAATGTTTTGTCTAACGTACTACGCACGCCCTCCAGTACATATATACAGTATGTGTGCTGTTTGTGTGTTTACGTGTGTGTTTGTCTGTTGTGTGTGTGTTGACCTGAGATCTTCTATACAGGTACGCGGCACCGCAGATTGGCGTCACCCACCTCGACGCCGCCGCACGCGCCGCCCTGACTAAGGCCTACGCCTGCCTGCTGGGCGGCGCCAAAGGTGCGATGTATATGGATAGATAAATAAATAGATAAATTGACAGAATACTTGATTGATTGATTAATATAATATATACATGTACCTATACATCGCGCGCCACCCTAGCTAAGGCCTACGCCTGCCTGCTGGGCGGCGCCAACGGTGCGATGTGTGTGTGTATATATATATATATATATATATATATATATGTATACATATATATATATATATATATATATATATATATATATATATATATATATATATATATATATATATATATGTACACACACATATGTATGTATATGTTTATATTTATATACATTTACAGATATAAATATAGATAGATAAATGGATAGATGGATAGATAGATAAATGGATAGACGGATAGATAGATAGATCGGGTTAACCCCGGGGGTTCATCCGTACTAAAAATTGTTGTGGAAATAGTAGTAGTTATGGTACTGGTACTGGTACTAGTTCTAATACTAGTACGAGTATACGTTGTAGTAGAAGTAGAAACTTCTCAAAGGCCAGGCTGCACCCTTTTCTCGTACTTGAACAGTTTCCCTCTCTATCTTCGACACGTGGGTGAACCCGAGGGAGAGTCTATCCTTACTATGAATGAACACGGCAATGATTTGCTTTTTTACAGTGCCGTTGAGCCCGATTCCTTGATCGCGATTCTCAGACACTTTTTAGCATTTTTTTTTTTAACTGCCTGCAACGGGAAAATTATCTTAATCGTTCCAGGCTAAACTATTATGCTAATAAAAATCGATTGGCAAAACTTGAAAAGTGCCAGAGATTTGCGGTCAGGGAATCGGGCTCAACGGCTCTGCTACAAATGAATCGTTGTCGTTTTCATAGTATCAGTTGTGGTGGTGGTGATTGTTGTCGTTGTAATCAGTAGTAGTAGTAGTTCTTAGTAGCAGCAGCAGGCATGGATCAATTTGTGCTCTAACGCTAACCCGTACCCTAACAGGCCCTCTCCATCCTCGACACATGCTCCTCGTGGATCTCCCACTTTCTCGAGGAGAGTCTATAAATACAACGAATAGTAGTAGATGTGGTAGTGTTAAGGTTGACGCCTTGGTCGTTATAACCATTCCTCGCGGGTGCTTTTAGTGCTCCTGCAGCAAGAAGAAAGCTCGCCCTCACCGGTATAACCGTATAACCTTAGTTTCGTAGCGCTCCGAAACACGGCGGCCGACGCCGCTCTGTGCGCCCGCATACCGTACGCCGACCGAGGCGTTGCTCGCAGCAACGGTGCGGCCACGTGAGTTGCTTTCTTTTAACAGGTCCCCTCTCCATCCTCGACACGTGTTAAGGGTTAACCCTTAACCCTTGTGGACCTCCCACTTTCCCGAGGGGGTGTCTATCTGTACTATGAAAAGTAGCAGTTGTGGTGGTGGTGGTTGTTTGGCCTTTACACGATATTGCAATGATCAACACTGTATGGCGTAAAGCGTACAAAAGGGGGGGTCGGAGGGGGATCGTATACTGCACAATAGTCGTGCAGTAGTATTGCAATAGTGTGGGCAATGAAGATGGGGGAGGGCAGCAAAAGGAGGATTGATTAGTGCAAAAGCCTCAAAGTGAAAGAATATCTTGTAAAGGCCAACTTGTTGTTTCAATGTTGGAGAAGGGCGTGGTTGCATCAGAGACGGGCGTGGTCGGGCTAATGAAGGGGGTGTTTATATATATGTATATATATATAAATACACACACACACACACACACACACATATATATATATATATAACCCTTACCTGTACCCTAACAGGTCCCCTCTCCATCCTCGACACGTGCTCCTCGTGGATCTCTCACTTTCCCGAGGACGTCGTGCGCGTCGCGACGCGCGTCGCTGTGCACGGTCTTAACGCGGCAGAGCTCGCTGCCAATAAGCAAGCTACCGAGACCTTGGTGCAGGTATGAAACGAGGCCCCCCCTTAAGGCTCCCGAAGCCACTTTCGGATCAATTTCCTGTGCGTGTGTGCTCGTGTTAGGTGCCTTGTTATAACCGTATATGAAACATATATCTAGATATGTGTGTGTGCATAGGTGTATGTATATTTATAGAAGTATATAGATAGATAGATAGATGTGTGGTGCACGGGCTTAACGCGGCAGAGCTTGCCGCCAATAAGCAGGCTACCGAGGCGCTAGTCCAGGTAAAGTACATAATTAGATTTGTCTGTGTGTAGATATAGATATACATGTAGATGTGTCGATAGATAGATACGTGGTGCACGGGCTTAACGGTGCAGAGCTAAACGCCGATAAGCAAGCGACCGAGACCTCAGTGCGTGTACCAGATTCGGGTTAACCCCGGTTAACCCTAACCCCTTTACCCGTATATAGATGAATATACGTATATAGATAGATAGATAGATCCGTGGTGCATAGCCTTAACGCGGCAGAGCCCGCCCGACAAGCAAGCGACCGAGACCTCGGTGCGGGTACGAGATGTACATTATGGTGTGTGTGCATATACATGTATATAGATGTATATGGGTTAGGCTTAGGGTTCACCCTTAATTCATATGTGGTGATTAACCCTTAACGGCGCTGAGCTCGCCGCGAATAAGCAGGCGACCGAGACTGTAATGCAGGTATAAGACATGTATAGGTGTGTGTGTGCATAGGTATATATAGATGTATAGAAATATATAGATCGATAGATATGTACGTGGTGCACGGGCTTAACGGCGCAGAGCTAAACGCCAATAAGCAAGCGACCGAGACCTCAGTGTGTGTACCAGATTAAACATTGTGGTGTGTGCGTGTGTGTATCGATGTATATAGATGTATGGGGGTTAGGCTTAGGGTTCACCCTTAAGCCATATGTGGTGATTAACCCTTAACGGCGCTGAGCTCGCCGCCAACAAGCAGGCGACCGAGACGCTGGTCCAAGTACGCATAACACACAGCGAGAAACCGTACTGACCACTAGCGGGGGGTTAACCCTCCCTAGCCCGAGGTGTACGCATAACACACAGCGACTAGCGGGGGTTAACCCCCCTAACCCGAGGTCCAGGTACGCATAACACACCGCGGAAACCCGTACTGACCACTAGCGGGGGGTTAACCCCTCCTAACCCGAGGTCCAAGTAGCCTAACACACAGCGAGAACCCGTACTGACCACTAGCGTATATGTGTATCAGTCTACGCGACCGAGACCTTAGTGCAGGTGAGACCAGTTGCTCTATGTGTATGGGTGTCTGTGTGCATGCATATGCAGATAGAGGTGTATAGATACATATGTATATGCCATGCATGGGCTTAACGCAACTGAGCTCGCCATGAACCAGCATGCGACCGAGGCTGTAGTGCAGGTAAAATACATGTATAGATATGTGTGTGTGTGTAGATCTAGATATACATGTACATGTGTAGATAGATAGATGTGGTGCATGGGCTTAACGGTGCAAAGCTAAACGCCAACAAGCAAGCGACCGAAACGCTGGTCCAGGTGCACATAACACACAGCGAAAATCGTACTAACCACTAACCTATAGAGCTATATATGCACGTGCGTAGCGCCTAAGGGCGTGCTTTGCACCCATTCTACCTAGCAGGCTCCCCTATGGGTTGGCCAAGTTATTAGTAGAGTAGTGTCTGCGCGTGCGCCAGTGTTAAGGCGGTGTTTCTTCGTTTCCGTGAATGTATACGTCTATACATCGGGTTACTCCGAGGACCTCAACGTATGAACACGGCAAAGATTCGTTTTTAGCAGAGCCGTTGGGTTAAGGGGTTAGGGTTAACCCCTTAACCCTTTCGGGTTAACCCCTTAACCCCCCGTTGGGTTAAGGGTGAACCCGACTCGGGTTCAACGGCTCTGCGGGGTTAAGGGTTAACCCGATCAGGTTTCGGGTTAAGGGGTTAGGGTTAACCCTGATCGAAAATCCCTGGAACTTTTCACGTTGCGCCAATCGATTTTTTATTAGCCTAATAATTTAGCCTGGAACGATTAAGAGAACTCGCCCGTTACAGGCAGTCGAATCACAAAAATGACAAAAAGTGCCAGAGAATTTTGATCAAGGAATCGGGCTCAACGGCACTGTAAGACAGCACCTTGCTGCCGTGTTCATTGCCCCTTGCCGGTATCTGCGACTCGTTCACAACCTCCCAAGCCTGCGTCACTCGTGACGCAGGGTTTGCTACCCCCTGTGGTGGTGCTGGGATGTGGCTTTTCCTTGCCGGTGGGTGGCTCTGTGAGGATCTTTGATTGCTTGATTGATTGTCGGTATCTAACCTCGTCCCGTGCCCCCCTGCTGTATCGTAACACCCTTCCCCATCTTTTGCTACCAGGTCCTAAACCTAGCGCCCCCCTTTTGTATCTGACCCCGTCACCGTGCCCCCCTGCCTGTATCGCAACCCACCGCCCCGCTGTCTGCTCGTTGGACCTGAACGCATTGCCCCCCTTTTGTATCTGACCCCGTCACCGTGCCCCCCTGCCTGTATCGCAACACCTTTCACCATGCTCTGCTCCCAGGACCTCAACGTATTGCCCCTTGCCGGTATCTGACCTCGTCGCCGTTTGGCCATCACACGATATTGCCCTTGCCAATTTTTTTGGGGCGGGGTCGTATACTGCGCAATAGCCGTGCAATCGTATTGCAATAGTGTGGGCAATGCAGTTGGGGGGAGCTATAAAAGGATGATTGATTTGTGCACAACAGCCTCGAAGTGAAAGAATATTTGTAAAGGCCAAGTCGCCGTGCCGCATGCCTGTATCGTAACCTATCGCACCATTGTCCGCTCGCAGGACCTCAACGCATTGCCCCCCTTTTGTATCTGACCTCGTCCCGTGCCCCCCTGCCTGTATCGCAACCCACCGCCCTATTTTCTGCTCACGGAACTTGCACTTATTGCCCTTTGCCAGTATCTGACCTCGTCGCCGTGCCCCCTGCCTGTATCGTAACACCCTTCCCCATGTTCTGCTCCCAGGACCTCAACGTATTGCCCTGACCTAGTCGCCGTTTGGCCTTTACACGATATTGCCCTTGCCAATTTTGTTTTGGGCGGGGTCATATACTGCGCAATAGCCGTGCAATCGTATTGCAATAGTGTGGGCAATGCAGTTGGGGGGGGCTATAAAAGGATGATTGATTCGTGCACAACAGCCTCGAAGTGAAAGAATCTCTTGTAAAGGCCAAGTCACCGTGCCACCCTGCCTGTATCGTTACCCACTTTCCCATGTGCTGCTCTTAGGACCTAAAGAAAACGAAAAATCAATACAAATCGACGGGTTAGGGTTAGAGGGTTGACCCGATGCCCCTCGTCCTCGCCTGTCCTGGACCTCGTTCATATGGGGAGTAGGGTAAGGTAGCAACATGGATTTATCCCCTACCCCCTCACCTCATGGGATCCCCCCACCCCTCCCCGTGCCCCACTGAAATGGGCTCGATTGACCGTCTGGCCCCCTACCCCCCCTACCCTAAAAGCTATGTTGCTACCCTACCCTACCCCCCATATGAACGAGGTCCTGTTCGCCTCGACATGAAAAGAAAAAACATTCTATGCGCAGCTTGTGTGGTGTGAGTATTTGGCCTCTACACGATATTGCTATTACCAATATTGTATGGTGTATGATATGCAACAGGAGGGTCGTACATTGTCCAATAGTCGTGCAATAGTCTTGCAAGAGTGTGGGCAATCCAGGTGGGGGGGGCAATAAAAGGAGGATTGGTTTTTGCAATCCAGGTGGGGGGGGCAATAAAAGGAGGATTGGTTTTTGCACAAACACCTCGTAGTCAAAGAATATCTTGTAACAGCCAAGTGAGTGTTTATGATCTGAGGACCTCAACGCCCAGTGAGTCTTCCCTACGAGAGATAGAGGTTAAGCCTGATCCATAGATATATGTATCTATATACCTCAATCTATATATGTATTCACATTACACACACACACACACACACGGGTGAAAGGTGCTCTGTGCGCCCAAGTGATTCGGCTCTCGAGTTTCCTATAATCAGAACGACGAAACTCTTAGTCGAAACCTCGCTGATGTACATGAGCAAAGCGAATTCAACTAAACCGGTTGGTTAGTAGCTGCAGGGCACCTTTAGCTTCCACCGCCCCTCGTTCTGCGCACAGAACCTCAACACCCAGCCAAGCCTGCCCTAGGTTGAACCCGCTCTCTATCTATCCATCCACCACTCCATATCTATATATGTATATCCATATCTATAAATATCTGATTGCATGCGGCTAGCGTAATCGTGTGTTGGGTGTGTGTGCCTGGTGCGGCTAGCGTTATCGTATGTCTCCCCTTGTTCTGCTCGTAGGATCTCAAAGCCCAGCCGATCCTGCCATACAAGAGAGGGGGTTGACCCTGACCCATATATCTATGTATCTATTTACCGCAATTTATATATGTATTCACACAACACACACACACACACACACACACACACACACACACACACACACGGGTTAACCCCCACCCAAGGGGTTGCGTAAACTACTGCGCAGTAGTTTCCATAACGTCTTGCCCCGCCTACGCAGTAGTTTATATAACCCCTAGGTAGAGCCCTCCCCTGCTACGCAGTAGTTTAAATAAGCCTTTGCCCCACCGCCCCTCGTTCTGCTTACAGGACCTCAACACCCAACCAAGCCTGCCCTCGGCTGAACCCGATCTCTATCTATCTACCCATCCATCCCTCCATCTATCCATCAATCAATCGATATGTATATGTATATGTATGTACACATATATAATATATGTATATATATATATATCCATATCTATATCTATATATATCTGAGTTGACCCTAACCCTGTTGTGCTCGTAGGATCTCAACGCCCAGCCGATCCTGCCATACGAGAGCGGCGCGTTCGACATGGTCAGCTGCGTCTCGGGCGTCCAGTACCTGACCAGCCCGGAGACTTACTTCGCAGAGGTGAATTATAGTGCAGTTGTTGTCAGCCAGTAGGGCGTTTTTTTTAACTGAGCTAATATCAGCTCAGCACTGATATAAGCTAAGTAGGGAAAACGCCCTAATGGCTGACAACAGCAGTATAGATATAGACTGGGTGAACCCGATACACGTATTCGAATTTGTATATATATAAAGAGAGATGGGGGAGGGGTAGAGAGAGATAGATAGGTAGATATAGATAGATAGATATGGATAGATGCATATGTCCAGTACTTGACCAACCCGGAGTCCCACTTCGCACAGATATAATACATTCATAGATACGGTTATATCTGCGTATATATACATATACATATATTTATTTATTTATTTATTTATTGATATATATGTATTTATTTATTTATTTATTTATTTATTTATTTATTCATATACATATATATATATGTATACATATACATATATACATATATATATATATATACATATATATATATATGTATGGATATATACATATATATATATAAGCACACAGATCGATAGACAGATAGCTATGCGAAGAGATAGCTGATGGATGGACAGATAGAGCTAGGTGAATAAAAACGGATAGATCGGTTGTGACGGATATAGAGATAGGTGTATGGATGTAGATACATACATCGGGCTAACCCGAGATTGTATACGTTGGCTAGGTACACCGCGTCCTGCGCCCGGGCGGCATCTCGGCGTAACCCCTTTCCCCATCTATATCTATCTATCTATCTATCTCTACCCCCCGCGCCGTATAAAGAGATGCATGAGTGTATCTCGGGTTATTTATGTATATGCATACATAGATATAGATAGGTAGATCGATAGATAGTTACATTATGTAGATGATTTCTTTTGCATATGTATGTATGCCCACTCACAACCTGATTTCTGTGATGGTCAGGTGCACCGCGTCCTGCGCCCAGGCGGCATCGCCGTCATCGCCTTCTCCAACCGCGTCTTCGCAGAGAAGACGACCGCCGAAACGTGCTTATCAGTATACTTCCTTTTTTCTTCTCTGTCCAGGTGCACCGCGTCCTGCGCCCAGGCGGCATCAGCGTCATCGCCTTCTCCAACCGCGTCTTCGCAGAGAAGACCACCGCCGTCTGGCTGCGCGACGCCTCCGCAGGTTAGCCCTAACCCTTAACCCTAACCCTCAACCCTAACCCTATCCCTGACCCTGACCCTCAACCCTAACACTAACCCTAACCTTAACCCTAACCCTTAGCCCTTAACCCTAACTCTGACCCTGGCCCTAACCCGACTCCTCCGCAGGCGCCGCGCTCGTCCACGTGGTGGCGCAGGCCATGCACTTCGGCGCTCGCACCCCGCCGGTATCGGGCGCGGCGGGTACCCCACCGGTATCTGTCCAGTGCGGCGCTCGCAACCCGCCGAAATCTGGCAATTTGGGTACCCCATCGGTATCTGACCAATGCGGCGCTCGCACCCCTCCGGTATCGGGCGCAGCGGGTACCCCGCCGGTATCTTGTTCCGCTGCAAAGTGGGCGGCCCTAACGTCTGTCGACATTTCGCCTACGGACGGGGGCGACCCCATGTGGCTCGTCGTCGGCGTCAAGTAAGGGGTTAAGGGCTAGGGGCGCATATATATTTATATATATATATATATATATATATATATATATATATATATATATATATATATATATATATATATATATATATATATATATATATATATATATATATATAT
>Ga0335398_10008670_pt1 | contig 11968 bp, 10 predicted proteins | sample BON03_FD_205742 | JGI IMG/M metagenome (GOLD analysis project Ga0335398, IMG submission 205742) | Freshwater microbial communities from Lake Bonney liftoff mats and glacier meltwater in Antarctica - BON-03 (spades assembly) (version 2) | ecosystem: Environmental > Aquatic > Freshwater > Ice >...
AAAAAAAAATATGCTTTTAGTTTAAAAAATTTTTACCTGAAATACCTTAATTTAAGCTACAAACAAGCCAACTAATGTTATTTCTATTTGCAGCAATCACTGCTTATTCAGTGAGTTTTTTAATACTACCGGTATTAATTGCCATCCTACGAAAGATGAATATTGGAGACCTTCCAGGTGGTCGCAAAATTCATAAAAAATTCATTCCCTCCATGGGAGGAATTGGGTTTGTTCTGGCTGCATTTCTGGCGATAGCGATCTGGGGCTGGCAATTTCCACTCCCTGATATTCGCTATCTGATCGGTGCCATTAGTCTAATGTTCCTTGTAGGTCTTCGCGATGATATGGTTGAGCTGAAAGCTACTAATAAGCTTCTTGGTCAATTAGTAGCAGTAATATTGGTAGTGGTGCTTTCTGATATCCGAATCAAAGATCTCAATGGCTTTCTGGGAGTAGGAGAGTTGGACCTGTTTCTGAGCTATGGATTCTCCGCTTTTGTGCTGCTCGCTTTGACCAATAGCTTTAATTTAATTGATGGGCTAGATGGCCTTGCAGGCGCCTCAGCTTCTTTAGTTTTGGCAGTATTGGGTTTTTGGTTTTATACGCAAGGCCTTGAAAGCTATGCCTTGATTGCACTCACATTCTTGGGAGGAGTTCTGGCATTTTTATTTTTCAATTGGTATCCGGCAAAAATCTTTATGGGTGATACCGGGTCGCTTACACTCGGATTTGTACTTGGAGCCTTGATTATTGCCTTTATGGAAAATAATGCAGCACTACCTGAGGGTGCGGCATGGAAGTTTGAACCAGTCTTTTCGGCAGGAATCGCATTGATGATATTCCCGCTATATGATATGGCTAGGGTTTTTGCCAGAAGGATACGAAGAGGGAAAGATCCAATGACTCCTGACAAAAGTCATGTACATCATTTTATGATGCGAATGGGGCTTAATCACAGTCAAGTAACTTTGATTCTGCTAGCCGTTCAAGTTTTCTTTATTGCACTGGTATTTTCGTTACAAAGTTTCTCTGACCATTTGGTACTACCACTGATTTCTTTTGCAGCACTTTTGTTAGGTTTAAGACTGGATCAAGTCACAGTTAAATATGTCAAAAAGAAAGTGGCTAAGGAGCCTAGAATCTTACAGACTACAGATTTATCTGATAATCAAAGCAAGAAAATTAAACTGGACAAAAAGTCCTTTGAAAAGGCAGAAATAAATTTGAATTAATCAACTGCGTTTGACAATCTTTTTTAGGCCCCTAATTGGGCTTTTTTGTTTTGCAACAAAAAAATGGTTTGATTTTTAGTAAAATTTGTCAGTCTTGTACCGCCAACTAAATTCATTAAGTGGATCACTCCCTTCCTCTATCTTTTCCAGTATTCAATGGGGACGAGAAAATTTATTCTATGCGAGCTATTAGTTCTGGAGACGCGGCTAGTTTTAGTGGGTTTATTACCGAATTTGAGCAAAAATTATCAAAACGAGTAAAGACCTATGAAGTGGTTGCTTCAAACTCGGGCACATCAGTACTTCATTTGGCAATGATAATTATAGGTGTAGAACCTGGAGACGAAGTTATTTGTCAGTCCTTCACTTTTTGCGCTTCTGCTAATCCAATAGTCTACTTGGGGGCAACTCCAATTTTTGTCGATAGCGAAAATGAAACTTGGAATATGTGTCCTGATCTATTAGAGGATACTATTCTAAGTAGAATTTCGGAAGGGAAAAAGCCAAAGGCTATTGTCCTAGTTCATTTATTTGGCATGCCTGCCAAACTGAAAGAACTAATTGAAATAGCAACTAAATATCAAATAAATATAATTGAAGATGCCGCTGAGGCTGTCGGAAGTTTGTATGATGGCAAGAGTTTTGGAACATTCGGTATGGCTGGAATTTATTCATTTAACGGGAATAAAATTACCATTACTGGTGGGGGTGGAGCTTTAGTTAGTGCCAACACGCTGATAATCCAACGGGCAAGACATTTGTCCACACAAGCCAAAGAGGATTTACCATATTACCAGCATCTGGAAATCGGCTTCAATTATAAAATGAATAACTTGGCTGCTTCAATTGGTCTAGCTCAGCTAGAACAACTGGATGAGTTTATTTCAAAAATACGTCAAATAAATGCTAATTATAAAGAACTTTTAAGTCCTTTTGAAGGCCTAACTTTTCGGGAAGATTCGGAATCTACAAAAGCAAACTTTTGGCTTACAGGAGTGCTAATTGATGAAAAAATCACTGGTATTTCAAATGAACGTCTGCGAATAAACTTAATGAAAAAAGGAGTTGAGACTAGATTTCTGTGGAGGCCATTACACATGCAACCTATTTTTAAAGAAATCCCTTACTACGGAGGGAATAACGCCGAAAAGATGTTTAAAAAAGGACTTTGCCTTCCTAGTTCTGCTAACCTGATATTTGCTGACCAACAAAAAATTGCAGCGGTGTTCGTTGAAGAATTAATTAAAACTTTTTAACAGGTGTTTTACAGGAACTGGGTCAAAAGAGGGTTAGACTTGGTTATTTCGCTAGCAATGTTCTTTTTGTTATTACCAGTATTTCTTATGCTTTTCTTTTCGTTGGCTATACCTCACAGAGGAAATCCATTTTTTTTACAAAAAAGACCAGGTAAAAATCATAAGATATTTTACATTTTCAAGTTTAGAACTATGGTACAAGTTTAGAACTATGGTAGATACGAAGAATACCGCTGGTCATCTTCTTTGTGGTGCAGATCGATTGTCAAAATTTGGTAAATTAGTTAAAAACAGCTCCCTAGATGAAATACCGAAATTAATTAACGTAGTCAAAGGTGATATGAGTTTAGTAGGTCCAAGGACTTTGCTGGAGGAGTATATGGACTTGTATGATCAAGAGCAATTAAGAAGACGCGATGTGAGACCGGGAGTGACTGGCTGGGCGCAAATCAATGGACGAAATTCAATTTCTTGGGAAAAGAAATTTCCGCTTGATCTTTGGTATGTTGATCATCTCAACATCCTTATCAATTTTAGGATTTTAATTAGCACACTTTTCAATGTGTTGAGCGGTAAAGGCGTGTCTCAAAAAGGTCATGTAAGTACGTGACGATTTAAAGGGAAATCAATCGCTTAACACAAATATTTTTCTTGATATAAAAAGTACTATATTTGACACCATTGGCATTAAAGTTGCATTTTTAGTTTAATGTCAAGGGATTGAATAACTTGTTTTGAAATAGTAAGCATAATTTAATTTCTACTACTTGAAAAAATTTCTACTATGAATTTTTTATCTCGGCTCAAAATCCTTCCTAGATGGATAATAGCATCACTGGATTCTCTAATTATTTTTTATTGTGCATTGTTTGGTTATCTGGTAAGATTCAACTTTGAACCCGCACTGTTTGAGCAGACTGATGCTATTGTAGGAAGTTTTACTTTTACAGTTGGTGGATTATTGGTTATGCAAAATACCAGAAGTCACGAAGGGATTGTCCGGCACACGGGTCTTAGAGATGGTTCTAACATATTTAAAACAGTTGTCATCAATTTTATACTGTTCCTATTCCTGAATCTTTTTCATGGAAATTTTTTAAACGATCGCTTTCTTCTTCCAACCTCTGTTTTGATCATAGCGAGTTTATCTGCAATATTTATGTTGATTTTTTATAGGTTATTAGTAAAAGAAGTTTTTGTGTACTTGAGAAATGGCTTTCTTGTACGGAACCTAAAAAACGGAATTATATTTGGCGCAGGGGAGGCAGGAATTATTGCTCAAGAAGCAATTAAAAGAGATAGCAAAAGTGTTTTCAATACAATTGCGTTTATAGATGACGATCCTAAAAAAGAGGGAAAGAATATTGACGGAAAGCGGATTTTCAGAGGATTGAAAGACCTGGAAAATTTGGCGAAAGAATTTGGAGTCACTGAGTTGATAATCGCGGTTAGAGACTTGTCAGTGCAGCGGAAAAACGAAATAATTGACGAGTGTCTTCGCTTAAATATTTCCGTTTCAATAGTTCCTCCAGTAGACCAATGGATTAATGGTGGATTAAAAGCTGTTGCTATTCGGGAAGTTAAGATTGAAGATTTACTTAGCAGGGATCCAATTCTTTTGGAAAATCCTAGGATTCATGAAGATCTTCAGGGTCAGATTATCTTGGTAACTGGTGCAGCAGGGTCAATTGGTTCTGAGTTATGCAGACAGATCTCTCATTATGATCCTAAACTTTTGATACTTTTTGATATTGCTGAGTCTGCGCTGTATGATGTACAGCAAGAGTTTAAAGAGCATTATCCTCTTTGTACCATACAAGTTGTTTTGGGAGATGTCAGAAATAAGAAAAAAGTCCATGAAGTCTTCAAAACATATAAGCCTCAAGTAGTCTTTCATGCCGCAGCTTATAAGCATGTACCAATGATGGAAAACTATCCGGAAGAAGCTGTTCGCTGTAATGTTTTGGGCACCAAAATTTTGGCTGATTTTTCAGTCTTGTATAATGTGGACAAGTTTGTATTCGTATCAACCGATAAAGCTGTAAATCCTACTAATGTAATGGGTGCGAGCAAGCGGGCAGCAGAGATGTACGTGCAGGCTCTAAATGACTACTTAGACAAAAATCATACAAAGTACCACACTAAGTTTATAACAACCCGATTTGGAAATGTTTTGGGTTCCAATGGTTCCGTAATCCCTCTTTTCAAAAAACAGATTATCAACGGCGGTCCAATTACGGTGACTCATCCAGAAATCACGAGGTATTTCATGACTATTCCTGAAGCCTGTCAATTAGTGTTGGAGGCAGGTATTATGGGTGAAGGTGGTGAGATCTACATCTTCGATATGGGTGAGCCGATTAAGATCTTAGACCTCGCTAAAAAAATGATACAACTTTCAGGTAAAAAAATAGATGAGGATATCAAAGTTGTTTTTACAGGATTGAGAGAAGGAGAGAAGTTATATGAGGAGCTATTGAACGATTTTGAAACTGTTAAAATTACTCACAATCCCAAAATTAAAATAGCTCAAGTACTTCCATCCTCCTATCATAAAATTGAGGGACAGATTGAATTATTCAAGGAACTAGTCCGGAAAAATTGTGACAATGAATTAGTTGGACACTTGAAATCAATTGTTCCTGAATTTATCTCTAATTCTTCAAGATTTGGAGTCCTCGATCGATTGAATTAATAGTACTAACAAAATAAAATAGTTTGTACGATAAGTACAATTGACTTATCATACGATTTTCTGTTTTAAGGATAAACACCTTACCATGAAAAAAGAATTTACCCTTCAGCTTAGTCCTGAAGAAGCTTACAATCCTGATGTTTTCAAAAAGGTTTTGCTCAGACAAGCAGGACTAGCCCCTGATACAGCGGAAACTTTTGTCCGACAAACCCGACGTTCTATAGATGCTAGAGGTAGATCGATTAAAGTCAATATTCAGGCCGAACTCTTCATCCGAGAAAACCCCAAATCCCTATTAGATTATAATCCAAGCTATCAGCAAGTTGCAAATGCTGCCCAAATCATTATCATAGGAGCTGGACCGGCAGGGCTGTTTGCAGCCTTACGAGCAATTGAGTTAGGGGTAAAGCCTATTCTTATCGAGCGGGGAAAAGACGTCCGCGCCAGAAGACGTGACTTAGCGGCGATTAATAAGGCAAATATTGTAAATCCAGATTCCAATTATTGCTTTGGCGAGGGAGGAGCGGGAACCTATTCCGACGGTAAGCTCTATACCCGATCCAAGAAGCGAGGAGACATCCGACGAATCATGGAAATTCTTGTCTCGCATGGTGCCACAGAGGAAATACTAATTGATGCTCATCCACATATTGGGACCAATAAACTTCCAAAGTTAGTGGAAGATTTGCGGCAGTCTATACTGAATCATGGTGGAGAAATACATTTTGAAACCAAGGTTGTCGATTTTGTTTTGGAGTCCAATCAAATGGTTGGGGTCAAAACACAGCTCGGCGATACGATTAAGGGGGCAGGAGTAATCCTTGCCACAGGACATTCTGCGCGAGATATTTTTGAATTGCTCCATGCAAAAAAGATTTTGATAGAAGCAAAGCCTTTTGCTTTGGGCGTAAGGATCGAGCACCGGCAATCTCTAATTGATCAGATTCAGTATCACTGCGAAGTTGATCGTGGCCCGTATCTGCCGGCTTCAGCTTATTCTCTTGTTCAGCAGGCAGAATACAAAGGCAAGCAGCGTGGAGTATTTAGCTTTTGTATGTGCCCCGGTGGTTTTATAGTACCTGCTGCCACCTCACCCGGTGAGTTGGTCGTCAATGGTATGAGTCCGAGTCGAAGAAACGGCAAATTCGCCAATTCAGGAATGGTTGTCGCCGTGGAGTTGGAAGATCTTCCAGAATATCAGAAGTTTGGACCGCTTGCAGCTATGCAGTTCCAAGCTGATATAGAAAAAAAGGCTTGGATCGCCGGAGGTCAAACTCAGGTAGCCCCAGCACAGCGGATGGTAGATTTTGTGAATCGAAAAGTAAGTGATTCCCTTTTGGACACTTCCTATCAGCCAGGCTTGAATTCCGTAGAGATGCGAGACATACTTCCGGAGTTTATATCCAGTCGTTTAGCTTTTGGTTTAAAGACCTTTGGGCAAAAGATGAAAGGGTACCTAACCAATGAAGCTCAGTTAATTGGCCTGGAAAGTAGAACTTCCTCACCTGTTCGAATTCCAAGAGATAAAGAGAGCTTCGAGCATCCTGAGATAAAAGGCTTGTACCCATGCGGTGAAGGAGCTGGCTATGCAGGAGGAATTGTCTCAGCAGCAATGGACGGCGAACGCTGCGCAGAGTATTTGATCGCAAAACATGTTCTCAAGTAGGAGGTAGGGAGTAGGAAGTGGGAGGTAGGGAGTTTGCAGTCAAACCGACAACTCACAACCGACTAAACCCAATTCGCCCAAGGGATTCTGGAAAGGATTAAAACCAGTCCTACTGCATACGTCATGTAAATGCTTCGAAACTGACCTTTGGAAATTGTCATTTTCTTAGCGCGAATGTATCCAACTGATATTATTATAATTGCGATAATATTGATTACCGGATGTTCCAAAGCAGTAAGACGTGCTACTGGATCGGACATTGCACCACCACCAATTAATAGGGAAAATCCAATTGGACTTACGAAATATAATATCAAGCCTACTAACAGCTGAACATGAGCAAAAATAAATGCGATCAAGCCAATTTTCCGATCTCTTGCAGTAAACTCTCGTCCTGACAAAGCTCCTACCAGCATCCAACCAATCACGATAATGAGGGATAAAAGAGATAAGTAAGCGATTCCGGAATGAAGATGTTGTAATCCTATATACATGTAATGATTTTTATTAATTGCCCGAAATTAACTGAAAAGAGAGTAAAATCTTCTATTTTTCATTTAAAATTATAGCTGTATCCGCAATTACATCCGTAGCCCAATTTTCTGGTCAATTCTAGGCAAATGGTTTCAGTTCAGCCAAAAATAAACCCGAAGGTTGAAACAGGCTATACTCATCCGCCAAGGTGGAAACCTAGGTGCCACTAGCCATACGGTACAGGTTTAAAGCCGGTAAAATAAGAAAGAAGCCCTCAAGCCGGAGCTCAAAAGTTTCCCTCTCCGCGATAGCAATCGGGGCAGGGCCGTAGCGAATTAATTTATTCGCTTCCCTGTACTAGCGTATCACGTTATAACTGGTTTAGCTCCTTCAGATCCACTTAAAGATGTGCTCTTAGATTCTTAATTAAGACCGAATTTCACCAAATTTTACACCGCTTTACCGGTGACACTCATATAAATTATTAGCTATAGCTGCAATTGCACCGGTAAAAATCAAAAAGCAGCTTAATGTATGGTAAACATTAGCATTACTGGTACTTCTTCCGACGGCTATCGGAACGTCATCTGCCTCGCCGTGGCTGGCCTGCCTCGCCGTGGCGGGTATTACTACTACCAGTTGAGCAAAGAAAATCAGGTTAGTGGAGCCAGTGTACAAAATGATATAAATTACTCTACATAAAGGACTAACCCCTTTAAATACTCTGTCTCAGGATGAAACAAATTGATCGGATGATCTGCCGGTTGAGTGAGTTGGTGGAGGACTTTTATCTTTCTACCACTTTCTAGACCTGCCGCAGTGACAGTATGGGCAAATAATACTTTGTCCACGACTTGACTACAGGAAAAGGTAAATAAAATACCACCAGGCTTAATTTTTTTCAAGGCTTCTCCATTCAATCGCTTATAAGCTTGCACCGCATTGTGTCGGGCTTTCTGATTTTTTGCAAAAGCAGGTGGATCCAACACTATGACATCGTAATCCTCACCGATCTCCCGAATATATTTCACCACATCAGCCACTTTGGACTCATGCTTTCCTGTGATTGTCGGATTCAAGGCAATATTTTCTTCTGTCAATGCGATGGCTTTGGATGAGATATCCACAGAATGAACTTCAGAAGCCCCATCTAACAAAGCCTGCGCTGAAAAGCCTCCAGAATAACAAAACGTATTGAGGACTTTTTTCCCTTTGGAATATGAGCCAAGCAATTTTCGATTCTCCCGCTGGTCGATGAAAAAGCCAGTCTTTTGTCCTTTCTCCCAATCAATTTTATAGGTTGAGCCATGTTCGTGCACCAAATCAGTTTTTGGAGCGCCCAGTACCCATTCGTTTGAAATGGCACCAATATTTTTTGGAAGGGTTTCTGAGCTTTTATCGTAAACGCCTGAAATAGCTTCTCCGAAGCAGTTTTTAATGGCTTGCGCAATTTCTACCACATGCCTATGCATCCCTACATGATGCGCTTGGATCACGGCAGTGCCATTGTAATAGTCGACGATCAATCCCGGTAATAGATCTCCCTCTCCGTGAACCAGCCGAAAGACATTTGTTTCTGGATTACTGGTTAATCCCAAAGCTTCTCGAAGTTGATAGGCAGCTTGAATTTTTTCATTCCAAAAGTCTCGATCGATCGCTCGTTCCTCAAAAGAAATGATCCTGACCATGATAGACCCTTGAGAAAAATGGCCTATTCCTAGGAATACGTCTGATGAAGATCTCACTTCTACCAAATCACCGTTTGCTAGCGTATCTGACATTTCATGGATAGCTCCAGAAAACACCCAATGATGTCTTCGGATCAGTGAAATTTCTTTTCCGCGTTTGAGAATAATTTTAGAATAGTTCATAGGATAAGTTTTTTCTTGGAAAAGCTAAGCTTCCAATAATCATAGCAAATATACTCGCTAGTAATCCAAAGATGGGTACGCTGATTTGCAGCTCCGGGGTAGCTGCGATCAAGTACACTGATATTCCGATAACCATGGCAGACACCGCTCCAGAAGTCGAAGCTTTTTCCCAATAAAGTCCCGCAGTCAATGGGGCGAATAGCGAAACCAGCGATAGGATAGAAGCACTAGCTACCAATTCATAAATATTCAAATATTGAGTAGCCATGTAAATCGATACCATAGCTACTAAAACCATATTTCCCCTCAGAATCGAGCGTAAATGTGAATCAGTAAGTTCTCCTTTGAAGAGTGGACGAATCAAATTTTCCGAAATCAAAGCGGATGGTACCAAGAGTCCTGAACTTGCCTTACTCATAATGGCAGAGATTAATGCGGCAAAGAAAATCATTTGAATAGTGTACTACAGTATGTCAAACCATAGCGGGAAGTAGCATTTGCCTATCTTCCAGCTATACCTTGAAGTCCTTCTTTTTAAGTAAATAGAAGAGGCTCTAAAGCTCGACTCACAACCAAACCAACTGGCAAACAGGGCAGAAACAGAAAGGAAAAGCGGCAGTGATCGGCTTGCCAACACAAAATCATTAGAACCTTTTACTAGGCTGGAATCAAACGCCCCTATCAGTAAAGTAAAGACAGGGTAAATAATGACTGAGCTTAGGAGTAGTTCAGTTTTGGTTAGTTTTTACCATACATTTTCTCTCGGACCGTCTTGATTTCCTCACTTTCTAGGTAGGCTTCATATGGCATTCGTCGGTCGATAGTTCCATTGGGTGTGAATTCAATAATCCTGTTTACAGAAGACTGCACAAATGCGTGATCATAAGAGGACATCAAGATGGTTCCATTAAATTCAACGATTGCATTGTTAAATGCGGTTATGGACTCCAGATCGAGGTGGTTGGTAGGCTCATCCATTACCAGCAGGTTTGGATTCTGTAGCATCATCTTAGAGATCACACACCTTACTTTTTCGCCACCTGAAAGGACTGAGCACTTCTTAAAACTCTCTTCTCCGGTGAAAAGCATTCTTCCTAAGAATGTACGTACATAAGCTTCCTCCTGATTGGAAGAGTATTGTCTCAACCAGTCGATTAGTTTTAAGCTAGATTCGAAGTACTTGGAATTATCGTTGGGCAAGTAGGCCTTATTGATGGTAACACCCCACTTCATACTTCCCTTTGTCGTAGGGATTTCTTCCATGATTGCCTGGAAAAATTTATTTACCGCCTGTTTGGTCTTGGAGATGAAAGCTATCTTATCGCCTTTATCCACCATAAGATTGACATCGGTAAAGTAGGTAACTCCATCAGCCTTTAATTCCAGATTTTCGGTCATAAAGATCTGATCACCAGCTTCACGCTCTGGTTTAAAGACGATTCCTGGATACTTTCGCATTGAAGGCTCGATCTCATCGATACTCAATTTCTCGATCATCTTCTTACGTGCGGTTGCCTGCTTGGATTTGGCTACGTTTGCTGAGAATCGATCGATAAATGCCTGAAGTTCTTTTCGCTTATCTTCAGATTTCTTGTTTGAATCAGAGCGCTGCTTGAGGGCTAGCTGAGAAGATTCGTACCAGAAGGTATAATTACCTGAGTAGATTTTGATTTTCCCGAAGTCAATATCCACTACATGGGTAGATACCTCATCCAGGAAGTGTCTATCGTGAGAGACGACGATGACGATATTTTTGAAATCCAGGAGGAAATTTTCCAACCATAGGATTGTATCTCCATCCAAATCATTGGTAGGCTCGTCAAGAATCAAGATGTCAGGATTTCCAAAAAGGGCTTGCGCAAGCAATACTCGGACTTTCTGATTTCCTGCAAGATTTTTCAGGGCTTGGTAATGCAAATCTTCAGTAATGCCAAGTCCTGATAGCAAGGCTGCGGCGGCAGACTCCGCATTCCAGCCATCCATCTCCGCAAATTCAGCTTCCAACTCAGCCGCCCGTAGTCCGTCTGCTTCAGTGAAATCCTCCTTGAGATAAATAGTATCTTTTTCATCCATGATGGCAAAGAGCTTTTTATGTCCCATCAATACGGTCTTTAACACTTCAACTTCATCAAACTCAAAGTGATTTTGGTTCAGTGCAGCCATACGCTGACCTGGAGTGATATTCACCGAACCGCTGGTGCTGTCCATTTCTCCGGAGAGGATTTTCAGAAAGGTGGATTTTCCTGCTCCATTGGCACCAATTACACCATAGCAATTGCCTTGATTAAATTTTAAGCTGACTTCGTCGAAAAGTGTGCGTTTACCAAATTTGAGGGAGAGATTATCTACTGATATCATAATTGATTTTTAATTTTTTATTTATAAACACATTGAGTGCTTCAAAATTTCGGGAATTGAAATCAAAAGTGCCACACTCTTGATAGTTGTTCGTAATTAAAAAACTAGAAGCTTTTTAATTATTTGAGCATGCAAAGGTACTAGAAATCAAAAGGAAAGCCAACTCGTACAGTCTAGGCTTTTTGGGTATGTAAGCTCAAAGGGATTATCATAATGTATTGGTGATTAGAAAAGTATAGGTTTGCTTGAAATAGGTGTAGAAATCAGCTTAATAACGAGCAAATTAAGTCGTGCAATAAGTTCCCTATTCTTCAGATGCCTCAAGTGATTCCGGTGAACTTTGCGGTCAACCATTTCTGAATTAGGAGCATTAGAAGCTACACGCAGTCAGGGTAAAGTAGTGTCAGCAATAAAAG
>Ga0335398_10008672_pt1 | contig 11967 bp, 5 predicted proteins | sample BON03_FD_205742 | JGI IMG/M metagenome (GOLD analysis project Ga0335398, IMG submission 205742) | Freshwater microbial communities from Lake Bonney liftoff mats and glacier meltwater in Antarctica - BON-03 (spades assembly) (version 2) | ecosystem: Environmental > Aquatic > Freshwater > Ice >...
GAGTTGGTCTCGCCTTCGTTCATGCGCTTGTTGATGTCTTTCAACTGGCCCAGCGGAACCACCACACGGGCCTGCAACTCGCCGAGTTTGGTTTGCAGTTCCTGAATCGGTTGAATGTTGCGCGCCATGATGACCGACCATGGCTTAGCCGAAGCAACCTGCTTTTCAACCCATTTGAGGTTGAGCAGATTGGGCGGAAAGTCTTTGATGAAAATCTCTTGCGGCATGCCGCATTTCTCGACGATGATGCGGCGCAGTTCACGCTCTTTCTTGCGAACGTCCAGCACCTGGCCGCGCAGCAGGTCGCACAGCTTTTCAATCGTCTTGGCGGTAAAGCGCACGGTCATCAGCTCGTTACTGAGGGCTTTCTGGTTCTTTGTGTACAGCGGCGACCCGTAACCTTCCTTGTCATAAGTCTTGTGGACTTTTTCGAACAGGGAGGCGATCTTGTCGATGCGACTCAAGGCTTCTTTTTTCAGCTCTTCAAGCTTCTTGGTCAGCGCTTTGCTGCCGCCCTTGCCGTCGTCATCGTCTTCTTCGTCGAACTCGTCATAGTCTTCTTCGGCCACGTAATCGTCGGCTTCGTTGAGGTTTGAAAAACCATCCACTACGGTAGAGATGACGATCTTGCCTGCGCGAATTTCTTCACCCAGACGCAAAACCTCGGCAATCGTGACCGGGCTTTCCGAGATCGCTTCCATCATCTTCATCAGGCCGCCCTCGATGCGCTTGGCGATTTCAATTTCGCCTTCACGCGTCAGCAGCTCGACCGTACCCATTTCGCGCATGTACATGCGCACCGGGTCGGTGGTGCGGCCGAATTCGCTGTCAACGGTAGACAGCGCGGCTTCGGCAGCTTCTTCGGCTTCTTCTTCGGTGGCTACTGTCGGGCCGGTGTTGTTGAGCAGCAGGGACTCGGCGTCAGGCGTCTGCTCGTAAACAGCCACGCCGAGGTCGTTCAGCGTGAGGATGACCGCCTCCATGGTTTCGGCATCCATCAGCTTGTCGGGAAGGTGATCGGAGATTTCGCCGTGCGTCAGGTAGCCGCGCGTCTTGCCCAGCTTGATCAGCGCCTTCAGTCGCGCACGGCGCTTGGCCATGTCTTCTTCCGAGAGCACGGGTTCGTCTAGGCCGAACTCTTTCATCAAGGCGCGCTCTTTCGCCTTGCTGATTTTCATGCGCAGGGGTTTGACTTTCTCAAGCGTTTCGGCGATGGGTTCTTCGAGCTTGGCAACCACGTCTGACAGGTCTTTGTCGCCATCACCCTTGAGGGCGAGCTTTGGCTTGCGGCCACGCTTGACACTACCAGCAGAGGCTGCGCCTTCTACATCGGCGGCAGGGCTTTTGGGTGGGTGGCCGGGTTTCTTTTTGACATTGTGATTAGAAAGTAAATCATCAGAAATTAAAGCTGCACTAGATATTTGACTATCATCAATAGTTTGCAAACAAAAATTGAGTAATACGTCTGCCGCTTCAAATGAATTGAAATCCGCAGCAATTGTTAGGGCATCCTTTCCTTTGTCATTTTTAATTTTTGGATCCGCTTTGGCTTTCAGCAGCATCAGACAAATTGATGGGTTATTTCGAACCGCTGCAATCATTAAGGGAGTTAGGCCAACATTGTCTCTGGCGTTCAGATTTGCACCATTTGCAATTTGCAATGCGATAACCTGCTCATTTCCGGACAAAAGTGCCATTCGAAATAAAGGGCTCAAAATCGATGTGGAACTCATGCGGTTGAATTTTATTTTTGATTGAATAAGGACAATCGATTTTCAAGGTATTTCACACAATTTGAAGCAGGGTCACAACACATACCTCCCAGCAGCCAGCAGCAAGCTGCGCTGAACACTGGAACGCAACTCTTTGGGTGCCACCACTTCCACATCCGCGCCAAATCGCAAGATGTCGCCAAGGAGCTCACGGTCATCGGCATAGGGGATGTGAAGCACAAAACTGCCATCGGCTTCGGTATGGCTCTCCTGCATCGGATGCCAAAGCTCCCTGCTGGCCCAGCGCGCGCGCGCCGGGGTGAACTTGAGTGTGGCCCAGGCCTTGGGCTTGCCGGCGAAGATGCCGTAGCTCACCCCTAGGGTGCTTTCAATCTCCTCCTGTGAAACCGTCTGCGCCCTTTTGTCAATCATCAGGCAATCGCTCATCGCATCGACGGAGAAACTGCGCAACTCGTTGCGCAGGTGGCACCAGGCGTCCAGGTACCAGTTGTCTCGGTAGTGCACCAACCGCTGCGGTGAGACTTCGCGTGCTATGCGCTCGCCAGTTTGGCGTTTGAAATGGCTCATGGTGAGCCGCTTGCGTTCCAGCGTGGCCCTGGCAACCACCTGAAACACCTCTATCCTGAGCCGGCGCTTGCCGGATTGGGAGACCTTGATGCGGGAATTGACAGCGTCCACCGGATGCCCGCTGCTTGCCAACAACCGGTTGAGTTTGTCCGTCAACGGCTTGAGCTTAGGCCCCAGCATGCCGGGCTCTATGGTTGAGAGCAACTGCTGAGCTGTCAAAAGGGCAAAAGCCTCGTCTGAGCTAAACCATAGGCCGGGCAACTCAGCGCGTTTGACAGCTCGGCGGGTAGGATCTTCCTTGACCGCTTCGATACTGTAACCACCATGAAAGCGGTCAAAGATGATGGGGATGTCAAACCTGCTTCTCAGGGCTTCCAGATCGCGCTTGACGGTGGCCTTGGCCACCTCCATCTCGTTTATCAGGTCCTGCATGCTTATGCCAGGCCGGTTCTGCAGCAGTTCCTTGAGTTTGTAGAGCCGATCGTTCAGCATGGAAATGTCTCCATTAATATGTCCCCTTATAACTCAAGAAACGGATCGCTTTGCTCGGTTAGCAACGGGAGCATCAGGCTGCGTCCCAGTCGCCCAGTGCCTGCATCTCAACTTTGTCTTTTGGGCAAATGGGCGGGCCAAAGGCCAGGTATTTTTTAAGCATGGAAACTTGGAACCCGCATGTGGTGCACTGCGCCCGGGGCCGGTTCCCGCGTGCCATCACTTTGGCAGGAACACGCAGCGTGCTGTGCGGGTATTCACCCAGCTTTGCGGCAAGTTGAACCAGCTTTTCTTTGAGCTTGGGCCCGGCGCATGCGCTTCGCATAGGCCCCACCAGGCCCAGCTTCAAGGCCATTTTCTTGAACTCCTTGCCGTGCTTGTGCTGGCAGTCGTCCACAGCGTGAATGAGCTCATGCACCAGGGTATCGAGAACCTCCACCGGATTCGAAAGCGCAGGAGAGATGAAAATCTGATTGATTTCGCCCTGGCTGCTCTTGCGCGACCAGCACTGGCCGATGTGCCCGCTTTTCACACCGGTGCTGGCAAAACCGCATGACACCTGGCAGTCCGGAACTTCGTAATGCATTTCAGAAAAGATCGGTCGCACCAGTGCGATGGCATTGAGCAACCAGGCTTCACGGTTCGTTTTTTGAATCATAGATTTTGAAGATCAGATGGTTTTTTAACCGGGGGAGGTTGCTCCCCCACAACTAGGAGACAGTGAAAGCTAGTTATGGGAGATAAATATCTCCGGTTAAAAAACATTGGAAAGATGACCCTAATGTGGACCGCCCAAAGCTCAGGCTCTGAGCCCGTGGGCTGCAGATTCATCCAGTGGCTTTGGCCGGTTTATCTCGAGGCACAGGCTCGCCTGGTGAGCTTGCCCATGAAAGGATGGAAGGGCGCAGGGGGTTATTCTGGAAATGATCGTGAGGGCAAACTTCTATTCCCCGTTGTAGTCGAAACCTATTGCTCCGGCCCCGTGATGTATGAACAAAGTAGGCCACGTCTCTTGGGGCGATGCTGAAAAACTCATGACTTCACAGGGCCGGATCAATAGTTGAATAACTCTTCAGGGAAGTTGACAACCGCCATGGGCCAACTTTGCGGTCCAACGCCGACCATTGCCAGCCGAATTTCTGACTCCGTTTCAGTTTCCGGTTTTTCGACTTTCGCAATCGACATGGGACCCTTGATTGCCTGAGCAGTCCGAGCCAAGGTGTTATCACCTGTGAATCGGAATTCGCATACCGCATTCAGGAAGGTAGCCACCACCCATTGCTCATCGCGCTCACGGCCGATTTCAAACTCGAGCCATTCGCAAATAGACAGCCCCAAGCCCAAATCCCTTAGATCGGCGTAAGTTGATGGCCATAGGGAGCTGTGGTTGATACTCAGCCATTTTTTCAGGCCTGCGGGTGTGATGCCCACGCAAATGGTTTCCTGCTGACCGACAGGCTGTTTACCAACCGATGCGTTGTTCGCCTTCCAATAGAGCGGGTTTGACTTGTCAATACTGTTTCTGCTATTCACGTTCGGCTGCAACCGGTCATCAGCATCCGCGCGCTTGCGCAAGAACGCAGGAATATCGCAATCGTCCATGCCAGACGTGCTTAACGCATCCACCCTTGCAGCGGCTTGCGTTCGATTGGTACTCCATACTGATACGGCAGCGAGTCCGGCTGACTGTGAAATGGCACTTGCGGCAGAAACAAGAAACGGGATGTTGTCAGATCCGGTTCGCATCACACTCAACCTCGGTGAAGCGCTACTGCGAATCACTGATCCTGTACCACCCCACCCACCGGGAAGCATTTGAGTGACTTTGTGCGAGTCAGGCATTTCCGTTGCCTTGTCGACATCGGTCCTTTCATGAACCAGAATGAAATTTGTCTCTTCTGTGATCAGCCGATACGTGACGGCCAGATCCAGTCTCTCTGATGCGTTTGCGTTTGCATTTACACCATTCTTAGCTCTGCTGGCGTCGCCGTACAACTCCGCGTAACGAGCATTGGCCGTCATTCGTGCCAGGATATTGGTTGAAGACTCCGTAAGACTCACGGTAGCAACGCCCATGAGTACCTCGTTTTCTGAATCATCGACCTGGCCCCAGAGTTTTACGAACGTGAGATCCTTCAAATCTTCTGGGGTATCAACAAAGGCACACACGTGCAAGACATCGTCCTCAAAAGCGTATGACTGAACTTTCTGCTCCCAACGTGTGCGCAGGGCGCTTGGCCACTTAACCCTCAGATTCTTTACCCGTGGTGCCCGCATCCGGCTGAACATTCGCAGGATGGCCGGCTCGACCTTTTCGCCGGGTGCTACAAAATCGCAGTAGCCACCGGTTGCCGTTGCCAGCCTTCTTAGGTGTCCCTCGGCAGGGCTAGCTCCAATGGCAACTACGAAGATTCGGTGTTTGGAATTCGTGGCAACTTCAATGACTTCATCAATACCTTCGATTTCGCCGTCTGTGACGAGCAAGACGTCACCTTTTCCGGTATCAGTGATCGCGATGGTAGATACCAGAGCAGATGCCATTTCAGTACCGCCCATATTGGCGTGAACACCTTCTATCCAGCGCATTGCCGAGGCCTTGGCCTGCCCAGTACCGCTCCACATGCCACGGCTGCGGTGCTCCACGCTATCGCCAAACCGGGACAACGAAAACTTGTCGTCCTTGGTAATGCCCTGCACAAAACCGACGAGCGCTCTACGCGCCGCATCAATGCTGTCGCCTGACATTGATGAGCTGCAATCGACGAGGATTTTTGCATTCAATGCCCGGCTGTCGCTGGCCTCAAACTGCGGACAAAAGCTGGCCATCATGGCGTGTTGACCATCCTGGTAAAAGTCCTGACTAGCCAGGGCCACTGACTCACTCTTGAGATTGCTGAAAATGAGTATGAAATCCCTATCCAGATACCCCCGCTGCGCGAGCTTGATGATCAGGTCATGGCCATTTCGGTAATAGCTGGTTTTGTGGCTTGGCGATGACACGTTCGAGTACGCCATGTCGTCGCACAACATGATGGTGATGTCGAATGGGTACTCCGACAACGCATCAGTGACAGGTACTTGATGCGGCTGCAAACGGCCCTGCGTGATTGGATTTCCGTATCGGGGCGCGATGCTGGTCGGCAGCATCATCCGTATCTGCCCGTGCTCTGGCGCGAGGGTTTGGGCGTAGCGAATCATGATCTTGCATTCCTCGCCAGCCATCAGGTTGCCCAATTCCAAAGTAAAGGAGCCGTCGTAGTTGCGTTCCAACAAAATGCTGGTGTTGCCTTCGGAAATGGCTTCTTCGTACTTGGCGCGCGCAGTGTTTTTTGGCGAAACCTCGCCTTTTAGAACTTTGCCATTAATCTCAACTTCGACATCCATCAGAACAGCGCCGCCATTGGGGCCGTATGGCAGGGGAAACGTGTAGGTAATCTCTGCATGACTTGAGCTTGTATTTCGGTAATGCTGCACTAACGTCATCAACAAAAGTCGGCCTTTCACGGCTCCATTGGCTTTGACTCCAAGCAGCATCGGCTCGCGCCCGCTTTTGCACTCCATCTTCGCTTGATGCAAATTGCTCATTTGTTTTTCCTCACTGATTTCTGTGTGACAACCGGAACTTCATGCATCGCCCCAGGCGCATCTGCAGCCTGGGCTGAATTTGATGTGATCGACGCATACAGCGCCATCACCCCTTTGGCAAAGGCACGAACCTGCTCCGGCGACATCTGCGCACGCGTCGGCTCTATAACCATCTCCAAACCGTCAGCAACGTGGAGATGGCTGCAGACTTCAATAGATCCAGGCCTTTTGGCTCTGGGTGGTACGGCAGGCTCCTCGCCATGCAGTAGCGCCTTGACGCGCTCAAGGGATACGCCTGCGAAAGTCCATTTTTTCACGAGCAGGACTTGCTCCAAATGCTTGGCCCCATACCGCGCTGCGCGTGTCTCCCCCTCAGGGCGATCGACAAGGCCGTTTTGCACGTAATAGCGAAGCGTGCGCACTGGCAAATCGGCAAGTACGCAAAGCTCGCTGAGCGTGTATTGAGCTGGGGAGTCTGGCATTTTGTTTATTTCGTACACTTTTTAATAACAGTTGTAGTGTACTTATTATTGAAAGGAATGCAAATCATTTTTTCAAACCAGATTTCTTGGGCAAAAAGCATGGCTGGTCTTTGCTCCTGACCTGCCAGCTCATCCAACAGCAATGGCTTGCAGCCCGCTGTTGGGGCTTAGCTAGTCCGCCAGCGAAGCGGCCAAGGCAGCCTCTGCCGCTTTGGACAGGACAAGCACCAGGTGCAGTTGGGCCCGCGTTATGCCGACAAAGAGCTTGCGGCGCTGCTTGTCATCGCATTCGGCAAAGTCAACCTCGCACAGGATGACGTACGGAGCGGCTTGACCTTTGAACCGGTATAGCGTCTCTACCAACACGGCTCCATGCGTCCAAATGGCGTTGCCTGCGCTATCAAACCGGCCCGTGAATTTGCGCAGCACCTGACCAGCAATGGTGTCTTGGGCCAAGACCTTGGAGCGCTCACGCCCGGCAAAAGTAACGATAGCGATGTGCGCGGGGTTCACCCCATCGGCCAGTAAATCAGCAAGTGCGCCTTCCACGGCCCGCAGACCACCAATGTCCGAGGTGGGATAGCTGCGGATGTTCGGTGGCTGGCCGATTTCGGGGCACAGGGGCGTAATCGGCTCTTCGGTCAAGCGCAGCAGGTTGATGGTCTCAACAATGCGCCGGGGGCTACGGATATTGTCCTGGCAGCGGATGTGTACCGCACCGGCTAGGTCAAAAGGCTCACGCGGGTACACCGACTGTTGGGAGTCACCGAGCAGGTACATGCGTCCGTCCGTCTTCAGGCGCGCCGCTAGGGCATCGATCCACGGTGCCTCCATGTCCTGCAACTCGTCGATCACCAACAGGTCGAGTTGAGCGACCACGTTCACGCTGTCGTCCACCAACGCTTGGGTTGCGTGATCAAAGATGCCGGGCTCTGCAAAATCAACCACGCCTTGTTGGCGCCGAAGATGATCAACGGCCAATTCATGAAAATTGCTCACCTGCGCGACAGGGGGCGCCACCCGGGTGATGTGGTCAGCCAGCGGACGGTTGTAGCAAACGTACATGCACCGCAGCCCTTTGGCGCCAGCATCGCTGAGCAGCCGCAAGGCGAGCTGGGTTTTGCCAGAGCCAGCGGTAGCATCGACAACGTAGATACCAGCCTCGCTGTGGATACGCGGCACCCAGGTGGCCAGGCCGTCCGAGAGTCGGGTTACCGCCTGGTTGAGTACGCCAATGCGCGCGGTGGGGTCTGGCACCAGCCGGAACTGATTGGCGAGAAACAGCAACAGGCGGGAGCGCTCGGCTGCTGGATTGGCACTATCGCCCTGCCCTTGGTGCATCACGGTGCGAACGCGGTGGCACAGTTCCTCGATCTCGGTGCTGTCCACAATGCGCTCGCGCGGAAAATTCAGGGACGCCGTTTTAATCTGGTGGTTGGGCAACACAATCAGGTGCGCCACCTTGAAGCCGTCAAAGCCTTCGTTGTGCAAGCGCTGACGCATAGCGCGAAGTTGGCCGCCGGACTGGGCAATCACGTCCTTGCTGTGACTGCCGTACTGCTTGGCCAGGCGCGGGGCCAGTCCGGATTCACGCCCTGCTGGTGCTTCTTCTAGCGGGCCGGCTTTGATTTCCAGCAGAACAAGATGACCTTGCGGATCGACGACCACTACATCAACCTCGCCAAAGCGCTGCACACCAGCGTCCACGGTCGACCATTCCACCGAATGAAACACGTCAAACCCATTGGCGAGGCCGTCGCGCAACTGTTCCAGCACCGCACGTTCGGCATATTGACCAGCACCTGTGGGGCGCCAGGAACGAAGATCAGGGTGGAGTGTGGCCATGCGCAGAGTGTATGCATTCGCCACGGCGCTTCTAAGCTTGGCCGCAGCTGCGGTGAAGGTCACGGCGGCCGTGGTGATGACCATGGTTATAGTCATCCACATCTATCACAAGAGAGTGGATTGATGCAAAAATCTCCATCCGGCAAACTGTTTTCAGCGTCCGACCTCGTTAACTTTGCTGCCTGCAGCCACCTGACACAGCTGGACCTACAGAACCTAGAGCAGCCTATGCCTCGGGCGAAGGACTCCGAGGACATGGAGTTGATTCAACAAAAGGGCTTTGCCCATGAGGCCCACTACTGGGAACACTTGCAGGCGCAACCGGGCCGGGTTGTGGATCTGTCAGAGAGCGGCATCAGCAACAGTGCCGCCAGCGCCAAGACCCGGGACGCTTTGCACAGTGGCGCCGCCGTCCTGTTTCAAGCCACTTTTTTGGCGGCGCCTTGGGTAGGACATGCGGATTTTCTGGTGCGGGTGGAAACGCCGTCGCAACTTGGGGACTTCAGCTACGAGGTGGTCGATACCAAGCTGGCTAAAACCAGCCGTGCCAAGTTTTTGCTGCAACTTTGCCTGTATTCCGATCTGCTGGCGCAGATCCAGGGTGTCATGCCACTGCACATGCATGTGGTGCTGGGCGATGGCCGCAAGGACAGCTTCTTGGTCGCCGACTACCTGCGCTATTTCCGCTACCTGCAGACCCGCTTTCTGCAAGCCACTGCGCAAACCAACGCCAGCAGCAAGCCCGAGCGGTGCGAACAATGCGCCATCTGCCCCTGGCGCGAACGCTGCCAAGCGCAATGGGAGCAAGAAGACCACCTCAACCGGGTAGCGGGTATCACCAAGCGGCAAATTTTGCGACTACGGGACGCTGGTATTTCCACCATGCACGCACTGGCCCAGTTGCCTGCCGATCAAAAGATCCCGCGCACCCAGGACCAAAGCGTCCAGCGCCTGGCCCAGCAGGCCCGCCTGCAAGTGCAATCACAGGAAAGCGGAGCACCGGTTTATGAGCTGCTCGCCCCCCTCCCCGCCAAAGGTTTTGCACGGCTGCCGTTGCCGAATCCAGGCGACCTGTTTTTCGACATGGAGGGAAACCCACTGGAAGACGGCGGCTTGGAGTACCTGTTTGGGCTGTATTATTTTGATGGTGGACGGGCAATTTTTAAGGCGTTTTGGGCGCACGACCGCGCACAAGAAAAGCGGACCTTTGAAGCCTTCATGGATTTCGTGACGGCTCACTTGGCGCGGCATCCAGGCGCCCACATTTACCATTACGCCCCTTACGAGAACACGGCGCTCAAGCGCTTGATGTCTTCGCATGGAACGCGGGAGTCTGCGGTGGATAACCTGCTGCGCCAGCACAAGCTGATTGACCTGTATGCCGTGGTGCGCGAAGGCGTGCGCGTCGGTGAGCCCAATTACTCCATCAAGTCCATGGAGCATTTTTATAGCGGACCACGCGAGGGTGATGTCAAAAATGCAGGTGCCTCCATCGTGTTTTACGAAAAATGGAAGGCGACCCAAGACCCGGCCCTGTTGCAAGCCATCGAAGACTACAACAAGGACGACGTCATCAGTACCTTTGAACTGCGCAAATGGTTGCTAGGCATTCGCCCCAATGCTGTGCAAGCGGGCGGTAACGGTCTACCCGAAGTGGCTCAGTTAGCAGAACCATCCGACGCGCAAGCCGCAGCCGAGGCGCGCATGGAGGATTACCGCCAAAAGCTGACATCTGCACTACCCCATGACCGCTTGAACTGGTCCGAAGACGACCGGGTCAACGAACTGCTGTTTCAATTGCTGGGGTTTCACCGGCGATCTGAAAAGCCGGTCTGGTGGGCGCTGTTTACGCGCCAGGACGCCAGCAGTGACGAATGGCTAGACGACATTGAGGTCATCGCTGAGTTGGAGCAGCACCAAGCACCCGTGCGGGCGGGTAGCAAGTGGGACTGTTGCTACGAGTATCCCGAGCAGGAATTCAAGATCAAGTCAGGCGACACCTGCGTCATGGTGCACAACCTGCAAACAATCCAAGACCTTGTAGTCGACGAGGACCGGCGACTGGTGCGATTCAAAACCAGCGCCGCCAACGACCTACCCCTATCAGGCTTGGCCATTGGCAAGGGTGGGCCTGTGCCCACCACAGTCATCCAGGCCGCCTACCAGCGTTTCGTCGATGCGCACCTAGCGGGAACTCAGCAGTTTCAGGCAGGCCTTGATCTGGTGCAAAGAAGTTTGCCCCGCATCACGAGCCATCTAGCAGGAACACCACTCCTACAGAATGGCGAAGCGCTATTGCCCGGCACCCAACGCACGGTGGCGGCTCTGGACCGCAGTTGCCTGTTTATCCAGGGGCCGCCCGGCTCAGGCAAGACCTACACCGGATCGCATCTCATTGTGGAGTTGATGCGCCAGGGCAAAAAAATCGCCGTCACCTCCAACAGCCACAAGGCCATCAACAACCTGCTCGGCGCAGTGGAGCGGGTAAGTGAAAGCTCGGGATTCACGTTCAAGGGGTTTAAAAAGTTCAGCAATGCCGATCAACGGCTCGGGGGTCAATTCATCAAAGACACCGCCAAGAACGAAGATGTGTACGGCGGCATGGATCATATTCAGCTGGTGGCGGGTACCGCTTGGCTGTTTACATCACCCCGGCTGGAGCTGGCCTTTGACTACCTCTTTGTGGATGAGGCCGGCCAAGTGTCCCTGGCCAACCTACTGGCGCTGTCAACCTGCACCAAAAACCTGGTGCTACTGGGTGACCAGATGCAGTTGGGCCAACCCACCCAGGGCGTGCACCCCGGGCAGTCGGGTCTATCGACCTTGGAGTACCTGCTCGAAGGTGCGTCCACCATTGCGCCTGAGGCCGGAATATTTCTGAAAGACACCTGGCGCATGCACCCCGATGTGTGCCGATTCATATCCGATGCGGTCTACGACGGGCGGCTCCAAGCCCAGGCCAAAAACGCCAACCAGCGCTTGGTGCTGTCGACCAAGGTTGCTAGGGGCAGCCTTCCTGCCCTGCGACCCACCGGCGTGCAATTTATAGAAGTTCAGCACACCGGCTGCGCCCAGCGCAGTGACGTCGAAGCGGAGGTGGTGCGCAGGTTGTTCACCACCCTTTTGCAACAGCAATACGCCGACCGCAATGGCGTTTTACATCCGGTCACGCTGGACAACATTTTGGTCGTGGCCCCCTACAACCAACAGGTCAACTTGCTCAAGCGTGTGCTACCCGAAGGTGCGAGGGTGGGAACGGTGGA
>Ga0335398_10008674_pt1 | contig 11966 bp, 15 predicted proteins | sample BON03_FD_205742 | JGI IMG/M metagenome (GOLD analysis project Ga0335398, IMG submission 205742) | Freshwater microbial communities from Lake Bonney liftoff mats and glacier meltwater in Antarctica - BON-03 (spades assembly) (version 2) | ecosystem: Environmental > Aquatic > Freshwater > Ice >...
TCTCTCCTTCCCTCGCATTTCACCTGGCATTCAAGGTGGGACAATCAAAAAATTTAAAGCATGGGAATTTCATCTTTCCGGTCCAATGCTTGGCTGTGATTTGTTTGCAGAAGTCTTCTTCTGCCAGATCTTGAGGGAGTGAAGGAATATCTGCGCAAACTACCCCTACGGGGTGTGTCACGATCAGCGTCTCTATGAATGTCAGATCAATCGATTGAATCTTATAGATGCACGTTTGTGCACTACTGAGTCTTTCTCAACACTGACTTGTGCGCGTAGAAGGTCATATACTACCCATAATACGGGGTGTGTCAAGATTCTCTACAAATGTGAGATCAGTAAGTTCAATCCTCACAGACAAACTTTTCAGCGCCATTGAGTCTTTCTCGACAGTGACGTGTGCGCATAAATAGTCGTATATGGCAGACTGCCCCTAATATGGGGTGTCACGATACGTGTCTCTAAATGTGAGATCAATTCAGTTCTACCGCAGAACGCAATATTGCATTAGTTGCCAATATGGTGGAAACTTGGATTGCAGATTACAACATGCCTTGTGACCGAAGCAACTTTTGAACTGCTTGATCGGTGCAAGAATTTATGCACTTGCAGAAACTTGATGCCAATATAGACCCAATAGATCCTTTGGACCAGATGCCCATTGTGGGTAACCACTCATACTTACTACAATCCTCGTCCTTCTCAATGAAATCTTCTTTCATGATGTAGGCTATATCTATTTTACACATCTGAACACTTTTTTGCTTCCTTTCTTTCATGACACATTTTTTGGCTGGTATTTTTTTTTGGCGGGAGTCGTGGTCCAAAAACACAAAAGGTACGCGTGGGGGGCAATGCTTACGGGAACAGGGAAAAAGGAACAGAAACATGTGCGAACACAATTGTTCCCAGAAGTTCTCACAACATGTTCCCGGAACACTGACGTGACCATGGAAAACTCTATTGCTGGAAATCTTGAGGAAAAATATTTTTAGAGCTCCTTGGAGCTCCGTGGACTCGGTAGGGTTTTTGGAGTCTGGACATCTGGATATTTAGAAACTGGAACCGGATTAGACTGCATCTGTGACAACCCCACGGCATTAGTGGACTAAAACGTAATGATCTTTTGTGTTTTATTGACATGGACTCAGCGGCCACTACGCAACACAGCCTTGAAGAGGTGCCCGAGGGAGGTGTTCACTTAGCGTCCTAAGCGGCTACACAATGGACTCAGGATTGGATAGCTAGGGGATAGCTACGTTTTGTTTGCCAGCTTACTCATGTATGCTGCTTTGTTTTATTTGTACTGATACTGAGGAATCGTTACGGTCCTAGGGTTTCCTCACGAGCGAAACGAAATGCACGTACCCACGAATCAGAATCGCCGACGGTCTACACTGATAAGGGGGGGGAACGTGGAATTTGTTGAAGGGTAGTGTATCCATACTGTGGGGGTAGTGTATTTATACTAACAGAGGGTAATTTAATGAAGACGGTGGGGATCAGGGCCGCTTCGCCCTGTCCTCCCCCAGAGAACCTGCAGCGGCCGGATCCTTGCTCTCCACCTTGACTGCGTCGCTGGCTGCACTGAACCCCTCCTCTCAGACTTCCTCTTGGAACGGATTTAGCACCAATGCCAATGCTGCTGACAACCAAGGGCAATTCCTTGGCGGCTTGTGCGCGTGCGCGTCTGGGCAGGTTTAAGGTTCGTTTGGCCTCATACGTGAGGGTCCTGAGGGATGGTAAGATTTTTTGAAATTCAGGACCCCAAGTTTCGTACAATCCTCTACCACACACCACCAATGACACTTACCTGTTTGAAATTTCAAGCTATCCCACTGGACAGTTGATTCATTCCCCAGGCTGTTTGTGCATCTCAAGCTCGTCAATTGTCAATTACCCACGCAAACGAGTGGAGATCTTAGGGGTGTTGGCCAAGAGGAAGGCCTGCTCCCACAAGAGGGCCTTGAGCCCCGGGCCTGCCTTCTTGGGGAGAGCTGACTCAGGCTCAGGGCGCGCATTGAGCAGGGCTCCGCGCACCCAGGACCCTGTCTCCACTACCGAGGAAAGGACAGTGCCGGGGCCCGGCGTTGAACAAGGTCCATCGTTGAAGAAGCTGAGGTCTACGGATGACCAAGGAGATGCAGATTTCACCGGTGAACCCCCACCTTTTCTTTCTGTCTTTCCGTTAAATAAAGCCCACGCTGTTCTTTCTTTCTTTCCCTCAATTCTTTCTTTCCCTTAAATATATATATATATGCAAACAAACAAAACATGTATATATAGATGTGTTGCTCTTTGTTATTCAACCAATACTTGGAAATCATTACGGTCCCGGGTTTGCATCACGAGCAAACCAAGTGGTTCAATTGAGAATGTTTGTTTGTTTGTTTGTGAACCTAGCCGTTACACCGCTTTTTCTCTAATTCTTTCTTTCTTTTTTTCTTTGGTGGCAAATACCCAGCTTAATCACTGGGCTAAGTGGGTGGTGAGGACTGAATAAATCGCGCCACAGGACCCAACCCTCCCGAAAACATTCTTTTTTTCTTGGGTGGCGAACACCCCACTGATGATAATTGATCTTATTATCACTTTTGAAGAAATAATGTAGTAATTACTTTTGGAACTTGAACTCTCTCGTCTTTTCGTACTTAGCTTCACATAGTGAGTGGCGTTGTTTGCGTTGTTTGTCACGTTGCAGGTGATGAAAGTCTGAAATGAATCACTGGACTAAGCAAGAAACTGTCCCGGGCCGTTGCCGACTTAAGTTATGGCCGACCCGCCGATGGTGGGTCGGCCACAGTTTACAATGTTTGTGGGCTGTCATACATCCTCGGACTAACAGGTCCCAACAATCAAGTCTCCCTGATTATTTGGAAACGTAGCACCCGGTATAATGGCACCACCCCACCAGGGTAGGCAAGGCACCAGACGACCTCTGTTTGCTCTAAGCTGTGCTCGTCAAGATTGTGACCGAGATACTCTTCTGGCAATGCGCATTCGGGTGAAAGCCCTCGACCACCTCTTAGTAGCAGATCACAGACCAACCAACCAAAAATAGTTTGCTTGTTTGTAACTAAAGCTGCCACACCCTCAACCCTTTTCAGAAGTTGAGAACACATACGAGATTTTTTTGGTTTTTTGTTTAATATAAACGCCACAGTGATTATCCTCCTAGTAAGTGGTGCGCAGTAATATGGTGTTCCGTGAAGGTCCCGGACCACTAAAAGGACTTTTATTTTCAAATCAATTTGTCTTTTGTTTGTGTGTAAGCCGCCACACCGATAACCCTCCAAGCCGTTGAGAACGCATACGAATGATGCACAGTAATAGAGTAGCCCGGACTTTCTTTCTCTCTTTCCTGGGTTTCGAAGACGCAACCTGATTGCTGGACTGAGCGGGTGGTGAGCACCCGATGAACCACGTAGGACCCAAGGAACTGTCCCGGAGCTGACCTAGTTTGAGGACCGGGTGTGCGGCAAGCAGAGGGGCTTTAGCCCCGCAGCCGCCGCGTGCCACTCACAGCCAGCCAGAGTCAATAGGGATTATCAGGGGGAAGAAAAGGAAAAAGGGGGAAAATTTGGAAAAAAGGTGTTTTGGGGGGAAATCTGTATGTACTCTGGCTGATTGTAAGTGGCCCGTGGCGGCTGCAGGGCTAAACCCCCTCCGCTTGCCGTGCGCCCGTTTTGGGGCCGACCCTGCTGGTGGGTAAAACAATTCACAATGATGATGGGCTTGCATGTATCCTCAGGCTAACCAATTCCCACAATCAATCTCCCGAAACGTACCACGTCGTAGCGCCCAGGGAATGGTGCCCCTCCACTTGGGTAGGAAAGGCGCCAAGTCCTGAAAGCAGTGCTCGTCAAAATTGTGACTCAGATGCTCTTCGGCAATGCGCCTTTGGCGAACCACGAAACAACTGTCTTGGCAGCAGATCACAGACCAGCTCACTAAAGGGACACAGACCAAGACCACACGTACACAGAAAAGATAAGGAACTCAACATGGGCAAGCAGCAAACATGGCTAGAGGTGAAAAGGGGCGAAGCAACTGGGGAGCACGTCAGGATGTTTCGCACGTACACAAAAAAGACAAGGAACGCAGCACGCCGTGACAGGCAAGCAGCAAACATGGCAAGAGGTAAGTGACAAAGTCACAGTAGTTGCGCCGCACCTGAGGAGCACGTCTGGACTGCGCCATATAGAGAGTGTTTAGTAAAGGGATAATCTCATCAAGATGGCAAATGGTAATTGGGCGCGCAGCAAGCAGAGGGGCTTTAGCCCCAGAGCCAGCCGCGCGCCGCAGGAGTCGGACCACAGTTTCCACTTTTTTTTGGGGTGGTGTCACTTTTTTTTGAGATCAGACTTCACGTTCAACCTTACTGCAGTGATCAGGCACCCTTTCCAGCGTTTTTGAGATCGGACGTCTCCTCAATCTGAGATCAGACAATGAATGAAGTCTGATCTCAAAATGGGATGTCCGATCTCAAAAACGTTGGAAAGGGTGAAAAAAGGGGAGAAAGGGGGAAAAAGGGGGGAAAAGGGGAAAAAAAGAACTACCTATAATCCGTAGGACCTCTGGTCCGACTCCTGTGGCGCGCAGCAGCTGTGGGGCTAAAGCCACTCCGCTTGCCACGCGCCCAGTCATACGACTCCCAGATCTCAGACAGGCTCACCAAGAGTCGAGGAAAGTGAGGGGGGGGGGAACCTACGACTAGACTGACACCTAGACCGAAACCTAGACTGACACCTTGACCATTGACACTTACACCTACAATTGCACCAACATCAACACGTACACTGACATCCACCCCATCATCATTATAGCTCGTGTCCTCGCGTTGACTCACATGGCCAAGGATTGCTTCGAGGATGTCCGCCGAGTTGTCGTCATCATCGTCACTCTGTGCGTCATCATACACACGAGCATGACTAACGACACGATCAACACCTTCACAATCTTCGCCTTCGCCACTACCACCAGGAGAGGCATTCTGAAGGGAGAGAAGAGGGGCGACGTCAACATCATTGTCGTACACTGTGAGCAGGTAGCCAGAGGGACTGGCGCTAGTGTCACAACCTTCAGAGCCTGGGCACAGGCCATCATCAACAGCACTAGTACGGGCACCTGGACCACCTGTGTTGACATTACCACCACCAAGAGTGGCTGCAAGCCATTCAGCGGCTGCGACACCGCTGGCAGCATGGGTACCATCAGCAACCACATCTACCTCTGAATAAGCACCTGCACGAGTAGCATGGGCAAATGGTGCGACACCGTGTGCACGAACATCCACATTGACAGTGGGGTGAGGAGGTGCGGGGTGAGGGGGTGCGCGTTATGATGCATGTGCAGCGCCATGCATGAGGCATTCAGCAGAGGACATGGGCTGGCCAGCTTGACGACACGCTGGAGGAGCAGCAAACAAAACAAAAAACAAATGTAAAAAAAAAACCAATATACACGAACCAAAGAACAGATTCGAGCACATAGAGCTTCTCCGCCCAAGAATGGAGAAATCGCACTTCAAACGCCACGAACTGAGTTTTTACGTTTTGGTTAGTATTTTTATAGTATTAATCGCGCCGTAATACTGAAATTAGTTACATTACTGGTAGCATTTATTTAGTCTAATTTGCTTGTACAATTGAATCTCAATTCAAAAATAACTGAAATATTGTACCATCTGTACTATTTATTGGACTCATTCCATTTTTGTTAAACATATTTTACTACACATCCACGATTCGTTGCCAACAAGAGTGCGATTTCTCTATTCTTGGGCGGCAGCAAAGCTACTAGACTATTTCTCACGAAGTACTAAAAGCATCATCAATCAAAACGGAGAGGTGTAGGCGTGAGACAGTTTTATAAGTGATGGCCTTGCCATTAGAGTTCTTGTTAAAACCAAACGTGCCTCCATGATGTGTAAGATGTTTATTAATAACAGAAGGTCCTAAAACCCCCAGTCACTATAGGTACCAAATTTAGGTCCTTGGGACGTGAAAGCCTCACTGCCAATTTTCTCCTTTGCGCTGATGAGCGCATAGTACTTGCGCGTCTGTTTGTCAGCCCAGACCCACAGGAGACGAAGAAACTCGGTATGAATTTGGCCAGCCGCTGACACAATTGCAGGTGCAAACGCCGTACCAACAACAGCATAATCAGCTCTGTACCTCATGATTTGACCCCAGCACGTTCCTGGAGATAGTGATTGGTTTGCATCTTGCCGTTGAGTTGTCCGTTGTTAATTGTACTATTACCAATGTGGTCGCAGCAGATCGAGACATCAATCACAAGGGTTTTATAGGCATCAAGACTGAAGTTCAAAAGCTCGACATCAACCTGCTTGTTGTTTGCGGCCACCATCATCGACCCCTTGTGGTTGACGTGCACAGAGTAGCCTGCGTTGCGGGCCAGTTGCGCCAAGACATCCATGACATGATTGTAGTCTCGGGTGGCTCCAGTGTGCTTTTTGAAAATAAGCACGTGATCTCCTTGCGGATCAAGAACAAAGTTCTTGCACAATCACACCGTCCAAGCCACAGCATGCGCTTGGAGCATCGCTGTAGGCACGTCCATGGATCTGCAGAAGAAGATCATCCAAAGGTCCAGACTGAAGCGAGTGACAAGTCTTTGAACAGACATGTCAGCCATCCAAGAAAAAGGGAGCCATCCAAGAAAAAGGGGCCCAAGGTTGCAAACCTACCTCTTTTCAGCATGCGCTGCCGCAGGATTTGCCATCAGAGTGTTGGGGTCGACAGAGTCAGTCTGCGGAAAGTACTCATGGAAGATCGTGTTGTTCTCATCTTTTGGAACTGCTGGGATCCGCTGCACACTCTGAATCTTCAAGTGTTCTTCGCTCCGTGCGAGCGCGACATAACCGAGCACATATTGATGATCTTTCTAACGCTGCATGAGGTGCGCAGTGATTATGTGCTGATTCAGGTCTGCGGGAGGACGATCACCGTCATGCTGCTGCGCCTCCAAACTGCTATTGTGTCGTCCTTCTCCCCGACTACTCTCGAAGAGCATAGATAGTGGGGGATAAAACAGCGACAGTAGCAATGCAGGAGGTTTGCTGGGACGTGTGCCACCTGCAAATAGATTTTGCGTATGAGCAGGGCCCGCAAGCCACCAGGGTATCAATGGACGCTGGCCCTGCAGCTGGTCCCCATGCTGTGCATTCATAATCTGCGAGCAAAAGAGCATGAGCACATTTGAGGGCTGTCAATGGGCGCTGTCCAGGAATCTGGATTGGACATGTCCTGCCCCAGCACCCAAACGTCCGCGAGGTTGGCGAGATCCTGCTGGGCATTGCTGTGATAACCCAACCATTGCACTAGCGAAGCTGTCGACGCGTAAAAAGCAGAAATAGCGCTGCCAGCACAAGGTGTGACTCCATAACCCCTTGAGTGATGGGGCAGCTGCAATATCATGTTAGCGAAGGATCAAAGCTTGGATGTCTAATCTGTGTGAGTTCCACCAGCTCTGAAGTGCCTTTAGTGCACATGGAGAAAATGGCGGGAAAATGGCGAAAATGTGAATCCTATTCCTCAGCATCGACGTAACAATTGCCCAATATCGGGTTATGACAAAGCAACACACACACTCCATGGCTCGCAGGTTGGGCGGGCCATGAACTGGGTGGATCGGCTCCACACCAGTGCAGATGAGCGGGTGCTGTCTGGGCGTCGCGCTGTCGTGATTGCGTGATGGGCTGTTGCGGGGGCTGGTTGTTCTTCATTAACCCTTCGTTTCTCGTGAACACTTTGGTCATTCTCGGGCTTGGAGTTCTGCGTGTTCACCTACTGGGGCTCTGTTGCACCGCTCCTTTCCCTCTAATCTTTCTACAACTATGCAAGGGGCCATTGTGAAGTTGCGTGGAACTTTTTCCCAGATGTGGGACGGACAACTGGAGAGCCAGAAGCACCCAGATCGACTAAAGCGCAGAATACATGTAGACCGTACAGGTGTACAAAGTACATTTGTCTATACATATGCTTGGCTGCGGGTTTTGATGATCTGGGCTAACTGCTTTTTTCTTTTAACATGTCTTTCTTTTGAGAAAAGTAGAAGATGTGACGACAATCAGCAAATCACAGTCTCTCACCTTGGTGAGCATAAAAGACTGCACCTTGAGAGTTCCAAACAAAACTATTACATTATTTCTTTTATAAGCAATAATAAAAGCAATCTCCCTTCACTCAAGAATGACTGAACTCCTGAGTGATTCTGAAACTTGAATAAGGGGTGTGTGCGTGTTGCGGGCAAGGAAACCAGGACGCGTGTTCTGGCAGAAGCACAGCACGTGATAGTGAATAATGCCATCCGTGAGCACATGATCTATTTTGACAACGTCAAGAATGACAGCTTCTACCTTTTTTGCGACAAATTTGGTTACCCATGCCTCATCTCCTATAGGATCGGCACACCTGCAACATGTAGCACCCTTGTCACTGAGACACACCCGCATCCATTGCGGCGAGATCCGACAAGGACTGTTGATTCGCTAATGCATTTTGAAAAAGCTTGCGTGCCTGATTGTCATCGAGGCGATTGCAGGGCAAATAACAATTGAACTTGGGCACGTCAAGATCCAATCGAGATCCTGCTTCAGAATGAGCTTGAGCTCGGCTACTCGCGCCAATGCATCTTGAAGAGGAGCAACAACGAAAATCTCATCGCAAATGATGGCTCCTTTGCAGGCAGGGTGACGTTGAAAGACACGACCAATGAAAGGGTGGATCGTGACAGCAAATCGTACCGTCTCGAAACCATCACCCTGCTGCCCACCCTTAAAGCACGGCAGATGGTGTGGCTGCCCCCTGTGGGTAATAAAACGCAAAGTCGAAGAGTGAGCCTGCATTGACTGAAAATAACCCCAACACTTTCGCAGAGAGGGAGCACAAGGGATCATATCCCATCCCTCACGTTCCCGTCGTCATAGGACGTGAAGGCCATCTCGGCTAAAACGTCAAATTGTTCCTGCCTGCGTACTGAGCAGAACGCGTTGATGCTGTCAAGTTGTATGACAACCAGCAGGTTATCATCGTTGTGCACATCCCAGTCCGAGGCGAGGAGCTGACTGACTTGAGCGCAACGAGTGGCGTCGTCTTTTTGCCCAGCAAACTGCAGGAAATTGTCATATGTAGACATCAAGAAATTGGCAACATCGCTGTCACGGTTTACTTCGGCGATGGAGAGGGAGGCCAATGCCCTCCGCCAATTCGAGCTAATTACAACAGGTCGGAGGCTGTTGTTGGAGTTTTCGAGCGCAAAGAATTTGCATCCAGCAGGCTCCGCCAAATGCCCTTCGAAAAAATCGCTTTTAACGTAGGGCAAGATGAGCTGAGTGCGAACGAGGTCATGAAACATCTCGTCCCCATCATTGAACATCCACGCGATGTGCTCACGAGGACTCCAGCCATCAATATCCTGAGCACCGTGACTCAGTGGCGAGCAGTGGGCGTAATATTGCCTGATCTTCTTGACAGAAAAATATTCGGCTTCAGTATTCTGCCAGCCGTCATCACGACGCAAAGCATCCATCTCCTCGGCCGTCGGCCAGTGACGAGAATTAAAGCCTGTGGAGCCCTGCAGGTTTTTGGTCTTGAGTTTGTCCAAAGTGTCCGGCTTGAGCGCTGGTTCGAGGGTCGAGCAAATTGTTTGGCTGGCTTTGGATAAATTGCCGGCATGAGCATATTTTTGTGCTAAAACATCCACCTGCTTCGTGCTCCGCGTAGTTGCCGTTTGCGGAGCTTGCGCCAATTTGTCTTGACGCGCAACACCTTGAGATCGGCACTTTTGCAGTCCTCTTTCATGAAGGCCTTGGCACAAGTCATGGCAACCCTTTTACCGTGAGACAAGATAAGAGTTGGGAGCATATGCCAGTGTGCCAGGTGGCGGAGCGTTTGCGCGCACGGATGGATTCTTCAAACTTGCTGGCGAGAAGTAATACTGTCTGCAAACAATCTTGGGAAGTAGTGCGCAATTGTTGATTCAGAAAGGTAAGCGTGGGCACGCTAAAATCACAGCTAGTCTACTTTTACTCAAAGGCAACAGGGAGAAAAAGTAAACAGCTTTTTCCAATACAATGACAACAAAACACATGACTCAAGCTCCAGTGTCATGTGTCTACAAAGTGCTGGTCAACTCTCAAAGAGGGGAACTCCCGCGTCGTTGATTACCTTTCGGTATGGCGTGGACTGTGTCTTAAGCGGAGTGCACCTCCGCAGCAGGCCAGCATACAATCTCTGATGACTCCATGTTTCAGAGCCTGACTCCTATAGTATCGAAGGGGAGGTTGTGCGATACCTTTGGACTCGTGACTCCATGAATGCTGTAGCCAAAAATCAGACCCGAAGACAAGATTGATCCTTTTTTTTTTTGTTGTTATGCCTACTCGCAGGATGTATTTTTTGTCTGTTTGTTTTTTGGTATAAAACTCGAAAATCCTTACTTCGCCTCCCGTTCTGGGCTAGAAGTAAACCTTCTGAGGGTATATCCACTCGGGCCACTTAGCTCTTCCTGCAGTCCTACCAAAGGTACACCACCGCCCAGAACCACTCTACGGACCTTCTGAGGTTAACATTCCACAAGTTGACGGGCTGGCTCGCGTCCCTGGACTTACGCAAGCCCTATACAAGTCGCATCCTCAGCCACCGAATAGCGTCCCGAGATCCCCCACGTCTGATCCCCCTAAGCGTCAACAATGGAGGCACTTTCGTGTCTCCAGTACCAGCACTGAAGGAAAGCAGGGTGAGAAAGAGGGGGGAGGGGCAACCCATGAACGATTTGGTAGTTGGAAAAAGCGGGCTCCCAACAACAAAGTAAAACTATACCTAAACGAGGACTCACGTACCGGATTCGGGGGCATTGTTGATGTACAGGGTGGTTCTGGGAGATAGAAACCACTGTTTTTGACCCAGCCAGCGTGTTTCTAAGCACACACTGATGAAGTCAGAAACCCAGCCTGCCAGTGTTGTTTCTATAAACCATTAAGAAACTGCTACCCCAGCCAGCGAGTTTCTACAAACCCCCTAGAAACCAAAGAAAATCATAAAAATCAGAAAAATCATATGATTTTCCCTTATGATTTGTTTTGTGATTTTTCTATGATTTTTCCAATTTATGATATTTCAGAATTTTATTATGATTTCTATGGAATCAAATAGAAATCATAGAAAAATGACAAAAAAATCCTGAAAAAATCATAGAAAAATCATAGAAAAATCCTAGAAAGGCAGCCAGCCAGTTTCTAAACCCAGTTTCTATAAATCTTAAGAAACTGCCCCAAATGCCTGCCAGCAGGTTTCTAAAAATAGTGAAGAAATCGGCCAAATTCTAGTCTGCAGTTTCAATGTGCCAGTTTCTATCTCCCGGAACCACCCTGTATCATCATCATATTTTTGGAAACAGACACAGCATGTACACGCACGTACCAGATTCGGGGAAATGGTTGATACATTGTCTTGATATTTTTAGGGAAAACAGGCACAAAAGTATACAGAGCAAGTCGGGTATGGCAACCTACTAGGGTGGTGTCGTTACAGGCGGTGTAGGTATCGGCATCATACGTTTATGTGCCGCGCTGCGTCCTTCCCTGGTACCAAACGAATTTGCGGGAATCCCAGCCTTCTCCAGGAATTCCGATGATTTTCTCGGTAATCCCTGGGAATCCATCGCAAATGGAATTTTGTACCAAGAAAAGTTGTTTGTGGCAGGCTGAGGGCGCGTGTCGGGAAATGAGCGCTAGTCATGACATCGTGTCCCTGTGCGAGATGAATGCAGATGGCCGAGAGCAGATGCGGCTGTACGCCAGCACAATAGAGCATGTGCAGCAGTAATCCACTTGCATTTACCTCGCGTTTCTCAGCTGTTGCTGCCGAGCTGCTCATTTCCCGACACGCGCAATACCACAAACACCTTTTCTTGGTACAAAAAGTCCATTTCCGACGGATTCC
>Ga0335398_10008677_pt1 | contig 11963 bp, 9 predicted proteins | sample BON03_FD_205742 | JGI IMG/M metagenome (GOLD analysis project Ga0335398, IMG submission 205742) | Freshwater microbial communities from Lake Bonney liftoff mats and glacier meltwater in Antarctica - BON-03 (spades assembly) (version 2) | ecosystem: Environmental > Aquatic > Freshwater > Ice >...
ATGTTGGCCTGCGCCCGGCTCGGGGCCGTGCACTCGGTCGTCTTCGGGGGGTTCGCTCCCCACGAGCTGGCGGTGCGCATCGTGGACGCCCGACCGAAGGTCGTGGTGTCGGCCAGCGGTGGGATCGAGGGCAGCCGGGTCATCGAGTACACGCCTCTGCTCGACCGCGCCCTCGATCTCGCCGGGTCGGCGGCCCCCGCCCACTGCGTCGTGCTGCAACGACCCCAGGTGGAGGCGAGCCTGCGCCCCGGTCGTGACCTGGATTGGGCCGAGGCGATGGCCGCCGCCGAGCCCCACCCGTGCGTGAGCGTCGACGCCACCGCCCCGCTGTACGTGCTCTACACCTCGGGGACGACGGGCAAGCCGAAGGGGGTGGTGCGTGACAACGGCGGCCATGCGGTCGCGCTGCGGTGGAGCATGCCCCACGTGTACGGGGTCCAGCCCGGCGAGACGTTCTGGGCGGCGAGCGATGTCGGGTGGGTGGTCGGTCACAGCTACATCGTCTACGGCCCCCTTCTCGCCGGGTGCACGACCGTGCTCTACGAGGGGAAGCCCGTCGGCACCCCCGACGCCGGAGCGTTCTGGAGGGTGGCCGCCGATCACGCGGTCGACGTTATGTTCACCGCGCCCACCGCGTTGCGGGCCGTCAAGAAGGAGGATGCCGCCGGCCGCCTTCGCTCCGGCCACGACCTGTCCCGGCTCCGGGCGTTGTTCCTCGCCGGTGAGCGCACCGATTCCGACACGCTTCAGTGGGCGGGGGCATTGCTCGGTGTTCCCGTCATCGATCACTGGTGGCAGACCGAGACCGGTTGGGCGATCGCCTCGAACTGCCTCGGTATCGAGGCGCTGGCGGTGAAGCCCGGCTCGCCCACCCGGGCGGTGCCCGGCTACCAACTCGAGGTCCTCGACCAGCACGGCGAACCGGCCCCGACCGACACCCAAGGGTCGATCACCATCCGGCTTCCGCTCCCTCCGGGTTGCCTCACCACGCTCTGGGGGGACGATGACCGGTTCGTTTCGTCCTATCTGAGCCAGTTCCCGGGCTCCTACCTGACCGGCGACGGCGGTCATCTCGATGCCGACGGCTATCTGTTCGTGATGGGCCGCATCGACGACGTCATCAACGTCGCCGGGCACCGGCTCTCGACCGGTGGGATGGAAGAGGTGTTGGCGGCCCATCAGGCCGTCGCCGAGTGTGCGGTCATCGGGGTGGCCGATCAGTTGAAGGGGCAACTGCCCCTGGGTCTTGTGGTGTTGAAGGCCGGAGTCGACATCGACCCGGCCGACCTCGAGGCCGAACTGGTGCAGATGGTCCGCGACGAGATCGGGGCGGTGGCCTCGTTCAAGCGGGTCGTCGTCGTGGCCCGGTTGCCGAAGACCAGGTCCGGGAAGCTGCTTCGGGCCACGATGCGGGCCATGGCCGACGGCCGCGACCCCCAGGTGCCGTCGACCATCGAGGATCCTGCCGTGCTCGACGAGCTCGGCCCGGTGCTGCGGGGGGAATGAGCGTACGCTGGGGCCGGCGGCCGCCAGCGCCCTTCAGGAACGGCGGAGCAGATCCCGCCATGATCGCCGCGGCGCCAGCTCGTGCTCGCGGGCGGCACGGAGGCGATCGGCGCGCAGGCGCTCGACGTCGGTGTCGTCGAGCAGGGTGAGGGCGTCAGGGCCCACGACCCAACCGAGCAGGAGGTCGGCCAACGATGGATTGCGGGCCAGCACCGGACCGTGCAGGTAGGTGCCCACGATGCGACCGGTCACCACCCCTTCGGTGCCGTCGCCGTTGCCCTCACCCACCTCGACGGTGGCGAGCGTCGTCGCCGCGGCGCCGGGCACGGTGCGCCCGGCGTGGTTCTCGAATCCGGTGAGCACGCCGAGGTCGACGGGCTGGTCGGCCCCGCAAGGGTCGGCCACCGAGGCCGGGGCGGTGAGCAGTTCGCCCACCGCCCGGGGCCGGTCGACCCGTACGGTCTCGCAGTCGAGCAGCCCGAGGCCGGGTCGATCGGCGCCGTCGGCATCGGGGAAGCGGCTCCCGAGGATCTGCATGCCGGCGCACACGGCCAGGATCGTCGCGCCCCGGTCGACGGCGCGGTGCAGCGCCCCGCTCTCGGCCAGGTCGCGTGCCGCCTGGGTCTGGGGTCCGTCCTCGCCCCCGCCGACGACGTAGAGGTCGCAGGAATCGGGGGCGCGCTGCCCGGCCGCGACCGTCACCAACTCCACCCCGATGTTCCTCCAGCGCAGGCGCTGGGCCAGCACCACGGCGTTGCCGCCGTCGCCGTAGGTGCCGAGCAGGTCCGGGTAGAGCACCCCGATGCGCACTGCGGTGCCGCTCATCCCGGCCCACCCAGTTGGTCGACGAACTCCTGGAAGGCCGTGTAGTTGGCGGCCACGTCGACCACGATCTGCGGGGAGAACGAGGGATGACCCCTCAGGGCGGAGACCGCGGACACGAGGTCGTCGGCCACCACGTGCTCGACGTCGGCGTAGCGCAAGCGCACCGCCAGGTCGGGACCCCGCTCCCCGGTCGCCACCACGAAGCGGCCGGCGAGTCGTTCGAAGGGGACGTCCCAGAGCCACGACGGGTCGTGACCGTCGGCGATCCGGGCGTTGATGGCGATCACGAGCGGCGCGGGCGGGGGCGTGAGCAGATCGAGGGCCTCGTGCCACCCCGCGGGGTTCTTGGCCAGCACCAGCCGCACCCTGACGCCGTCGACCTCGGCGATCCGGTACCGGCCGGCGATCTCGGTGACCCGGGTGAGGGCGGCGGCGGCGCGCTGGGGGTCGACCCCCAACGCCTCGGCCGCGGCGATGGCGAAGGCGGCGTTGACGAGGTTGACCCGGCCCGGCAGGGCCAGCTCGACCGTGACCGGCCCCGAAGGGAGCAGGACCGTGGCGCCCGCCTCGGTGGCCACGATGCGGACCGCGGGGTCGGGACGGGTGAGATCGCATTCGGCGCAGCGCCATGAATCGGGCTCGAACTCGATGCGGCCGGAGCAGCTCGGACAACCGGCGGCATCGGCGGTCCAGTCGAGACCGGTCGCCACCCAGATGACGTGAGGGGCGGTCTGTGCGGCCCAGACGACGAGGGGGTCGTCGGCGTTGGCCACCACTCGGGCCGGGGTGGCGGTCGCCAGGGCGCGGCGCCACCGTTGCGCCAGCTTGCGCACCTCCTGCGTGCGGTCGAGTTGGTCGCGGCTGAGGTTCAGCAACAGGACGGTGTCGGCGGCCGTCTCGGTCAGCACCGGTTCGAGCCAGCGCTCGTCGACCTCGAGGACGGCGGTGGCGGTGGGGTCGGTCGGGCCGAGGGCGGCCACGATGCCCGGGGTCATGTTGGCGCCGAGCGAGTTCGACACCACCAGCCGATCGGTGCCGAGCGCAACGCCGAGGAGCCGCGTGGTCGTGGTCTTGCCGTTCGTGGCGCTGACCACCACCACCTCGCGGGCCGTGGTCAGGTGGCGGAGGAGGCGCGGGTCGACGACCAGTGCGGCCCGACCGCCGATCACGCTTCCCGACCCGAAACGCACCAGTCGGGAGGCACCCGCCACTGCGCCCCCCACGCTCACCGCCACCCGGGCTCGCCATGGCCGGACCGGTTTCGGTCGGGAGGAAGGTGGGGATGGAACGGTCACGTGGAGGCCGATGCTAACGAGCACACACCGCGGACCGGAGCGACCAACCTCCCCCCGGGATGTCGGGGGGCGACCAGTAGGCTAGAGGCCGAGGACTCTGCCGTCGACGGTTTCCGTCGGTCGGCCGGTCGCCACCTTCCCCCGATGACGACGCCCACCGGCCACCATCTCCCGCGATCCCGTCCAGGGGTGTTTCTGGCCCTGCTCGTGCTCGCAGTGGTGGCCGGCGTCGTCCTCCTGTGGCGGGAGCCGAGCCCGGCGGACCCGATCACACGCCGCGATTCGGTCTCGCTGCTCGGCGACTCCATTTTCGCCGGGGCCGAGGCGACGCTCCGACGGACGCTCGGAGACCGGTGGAACGTGCGCCTCGACGCCATTCCCGGGTTGACGACGGCCGACCAGATCCAGGGAGCGGAGCGCCTCGCGGGCCGGGCGGTGCCGGCCGACCACTTGGTGGTGAACCTGGGCACCAATGACGTGTTCCGAGAAGTGCCGCTCGAGGAATCTCGGCGCTCGCTCGACGAGATCCTCGCCAGGTTCGACACTGTGCGATGCATCCATCTCGTGACCGTCACCGACAAGCTCCGCCCCGACCGGGCCGCCGAGGTGATCCCGTCGGGGGTGGCCTTCAACGCCATGCTGCGAGGCTTCGCGACCGATCCCCGGGTCCGCATCATCGAGTGGGCCCAGGTGCTCGACGCCAACGACGCCGACGCGACCGGACCACTGCTCGCCGATCAGGTGCACCCGAACGAGCGGGGCAACGTCGTGCTCGGCGACGCAGTCGCCACGAGCCTCGCCGGCTGTCGCTGACAGGAAGCAGTCGTGAGGTGGAGGCGAGGGTCGCAGCGCTCATCGTCAGCGGAGTGGCTCATCTACGATGACCGAGGTGCAGCGGCGACATCCGGTTGGGTTCGCCCGCCGGCACGTGGGCGACAAGCCGCTCCAACGGTCGGCGGCGGTCGGGGCGTTGGTGATCGGCGCCGCCGGGGTGGGTTTCGTCGGCTGGTACCTGGCCGACCGGCCCGTGCTCTTCGTGGTGCTGCTGCTGTGCGCTCTGGTCGCTCTGTACTTCGGGTTCCTGGCCCTCACGACCGCAGGGCTCCGTCGGTGGGTGACGGCCGGCCTCGCCTTCGTCGCCGCGGCCGGCTTCGTGGTGGGCCTCGTCCTCAAGACCGTCGGTGACGACGGCGTCCGATGGAGCGGGCCGATCGGCCTGGTGCTGCTCGGGCTCGCCGCCGTGCTGACCCGATACGCCCTGCGGGTGGATCTGCCGGCTGCCGATACGGTGTGGGCGGTGCCCCGGCACGGTCCGACGACCCGACGCGGTGTGCTATTCGTGAACCCGCGTTCGGGTCGGGGCGGGGCGATCGGGGACGACTTCGAGGCCCTGGCGCGGGCCCACGGTGTCGAGATCGTCGTGCTCGGCGAGGACGACGATCCGGGGGTGATGGCCGAGCGGGCCATCGAGTCCGGCGCCGACGCCGTGGGCATGGCCGGCGGTGACGGTTCCCTCGGCGTGGTGGCCCGGGTGTGCGTCGGGCACGACGTGCCGTTCGTGTGCGTGCCCGCGGGGACACGTAACCACTTCGCCCTCGATCTCGGCCTCGATCGCGACGATCCCTCGTTGGCCCTCGCGGCCTTCGTCAACGGCGAGGAGCATCGAATCGACTACGGCGAGGTGAACGGCCGCTTCTTCCTCAACAACGTCTCGCTGGGCGGCTATGCCGCCGCGGTGGCCCAACCCGGTTACCGCGATGCCAAGGTCGAGACCGCGCTCGCCGTGATCCCCGACCTGGTCGGACAGGGTGGCCCTTGGTTCGATCTGCGCTTCGAGGTCCCGGGGGTCGGGTGGTGGCAGAGTGCTGCCCTGTTGCAGGTGTCCAACGGTGTCTGCGACATGGCGGGGCCCAACCTGGGCCGACGTTTCCGCTTGGACGAAGGGGTGTTGGGGATCGTTGCCGTGGATGTGGCCCATGCCGGCGACCTCGTCACTCTCGCGATCCTGGCTGCGGCCCGCCACCCGGAGCGCTCCGCGGGGGTGTGGCCGTGGACGGCGGAGACCTTCCGGGTGGAGTCCGGGCAGCCTTCGGTCGGGGTCGGGGTCGATGGCGAGTACGTCGAGCTCGAGCCGCCGTTGGAGTTCCGTTCCCACCCGCGTGGGCTGCGGGTTCTGGTCCCGGCGGGGACGCCGGTCGGGTTCGACGCCCAGCATCTCGGCGCGAGGGGCACGGTGAACGGTCTCTTCGAGGTGGCGTTCACCGCCACCCCCGCGCGTGGTCACGGTGCCGACGGGAAACGCAGCGGCGATGGTTGAGCTGGGCGGGCCACTGGTCTGCACCGACGCCCGATGAGGGGCGTGCCCGGCGCGAGACTCTGGCGCCATGGACCCACAGGACTTCGCAGGACGGACGGGCGCGGCGCTGGTGACGGGCGGCACCGGCGGGATCGGGGCGGCGGTGTGCCGGATGCTGGCGGCGCGGGGGAGCGTCGTGGTCTTCACCTATCGGGCCAATGCCGAGGCGGCGGCCGCGCTCGAGGCAGAGCTGGGCGCGCTCGGTGTGCGGTGTGCGTCGTTGGCCGTCGATCTCGTCGACGAGGCGGCGGCGGCGACGTTGATCGCCGAGACGGTGGCGCGCTTCGGGGGGCTCCACACCCTGGTTCATGCCGCCGGACCGCACGTCCCCCAGATTCATCTGTCGAAGGTCTCTCCGTCGCAGTACCGGGCGCAGCTCGAAGGGGAAGCGGCAGGGTTCTTCAACGTGGTCCAGCCGGCGTTGGCCGCGCTCCGCGAGACCCGGGGAAGCATCGTGGCCGTCACCACCGCCGCCACCCGTCGGTACCCGGTTCGCGACGGCCTGTCGTCAGGCACGAAGGGAGCGGTCGAGCAGGTCGTGAAGGCCCTGGCCGCCGAGGAGGGTCGCTTCGGGGTGCGGGCCAACTGCGTGGGTCCGGGCATGCTCACCGACGGCATGGCCGCCCGGCTGATGGCCTCGGGGGAGCTGGACGAGGACGCCCTGGCCGTCACCCGTCAGAACATTCCGATGCGCACGTTCGGCGACGCCGTCGACATCGCCGAGGCGGTTTGCTTCCTGGCGTCGGACCGGGCCGACTTCATCACCGGCCAGACCCTCGATGTCGACGGCGGCTACGGGATCTGAGCGGCGGCCGACTCAGGCCGCCGGCACCTCGGGAAGGCCATCCACGTCGTCACTCGTCGAGTTCTCTTCGAGCCCGCCCATCACCCACGCGAACGACCGCATGAACGTCCGGGCGGCAGGCTGCACGACCAGCGGGTCGATGCCCGGCGCCAACGGAAGCCACAGGTCGCGGCGAACGGCGGCGGGGAGCAACCCCAACGCCGCCGGGAAGATGACGCCGTAGGCCAGTCGGGCCCGCCAGGGGAGGGGCGGGACCATGATCCAGCGGGCGATGTCGCGGGCTTGCTTCGTCGCTCGCACCTCGGACTCGATGTCGACGAAGTAGGCCCGGAGCTCGGCGACGCTGCGGGCCGCCGGCTCGGCCTCGAACAGCTCACACAGATCGGCCATCTCGTCGACGTAGCCGTCGGCGTCAGCGGCCGTGAGCGGTTCGGCGCCGTAACGCTGGTAGGCGGCGAGAAAACTGTCGACCTCGGCGTGGTGGACCCAGGTGAGCAGATGAGGGTCGTTGGCCGAGTAGGGGCGGCCGTCGGGCGCCACCCCGGTGACCCGGCGGTGCACCCGCTTCACCATGGCCACGGCGGCGACCGCTTCGTCCCGGCTGCCGTAGGTGGTCGTGCCGACGTAGGCGCCGGTGCGGGCCAGCCGCCCGAGCGCGTCGTGCCGGTAGTCGGAGTGCTCGGCCACGCCGGCCATGGCGAGGGGATGCATGGTCTGCAACAGCAACGCCCGTACGCCGCCGATGAACATGGCAACGTCGGCGTGCACGCGCCGGGTGACGCTGTCGGGGGCGAAGAGCCCGTCGTCGGAGGCGCGGGAGCGGCGCTCGGTCGGCGCCGGGGCGTCGCCCGCGAACGAGGCGTGGACGGTACGGGCGAGTTGGCGGCGGAGCTCGGCCACGTTCGATTCGAGCACGGCCCTCGGATCGGGTCGCTCGGACCACGGTGTTGACGGCGCGGATCCGAACCGGGAGAGGAACGGGCCCGGCAACCGGGGGATCGAGGCCATTAATTTTCAGGATACGAGCCGTGTCGGCGGGGTGCGCGCTCGGAGCGGTGATTGACGTACCGATCTGGGTATGGTTCGGTGGATCGAAATCGCAACCTTGCGATGCAGGGGAAGCCGGTGGGATTCCGGCGCTGTCCCGCAGCCGTGAGTGCCTGTGACCGGCCCCGCCGGTGACGAGCACGAGCCGGAATGCCTGCATCGGAGGGATGCTCCGCCACCACTCCGCCGTCGGACTGCGGGAGGCGGGGCCGGGTCGGTGGCGGCATCAGCCTCCTCGGGTTCGGGCTCGCCGCCCGCGTCAGGAATTGTCCCGTGCCCCACCGATCCGCCCTGACGTCACGTGCCCTGCGGTGGCTCGTGGTCGTCGTGGGTGCCGCCCTGCTGGTCGGGGGTGTCGCCGTCTCGTCGGCGGTGGTTTCATCCACCCCCGCCGCCGCCGCCGCATCGTGCGCCGCCGGCGTCGGCGAGGGGCAGGTCCGTGTGGTGATCGTGGTCGATCCGGGGCCCGGGGGCCCGGTGGGTCCGGGCTCGGTGTGCCTGGTCGTATCGCGAGGCACGACGGGCGCGCAGCTGCTGGCCGAGCGGGCCGGCGCCCTCGGCGCGGTGCGACCGCGCTATGCCCCTTCGGGCCTGCTGTGCGGCATCGACGGCTTCCCGGGAACGGGATGCGGCGAGACGCTTCCCGGCGGCGGGTACCGCTACTGGGCCTACTTCTCGGGCAACTCGGGGTCGTGGTCCTACGGCACCGGGAATCCCTTCATCCGACGCCTGGCCGACGGGGACATCGAGGGTTGGCGGTTCGTCGAGGGCACCGGTACCGGCCAGGATCCTGCACCGCGTCTGGCCCCTTCGCCCAGTTTGTTCCCGCCGCTGGCCGCGCCGCCGACCGCTCCCACGATCGGGGCCGGCTCGACCCCCGCGCCGTCGTCGGGTTCGGGATCGGGATCGGGGCCGTCGGTCGGTTCTGGTCGCTACCCGGGCGCCGGGGACGGATCGGAACCAGGTACCGCCGGAGCCGCCGGCGAGGGACCGGCCCCGACCGCGGCGCCGACCGCCCCTGGCGCTGGTGGCGGCACCGAGGCCACCACCACGACGACGGCTTCATCGATGGCACCCTCGTCGGGGGCCGACGGTGATCTCGCGCCCGAGTTGGCCTCGTCACCGGCCGGGTCCGCCGGCGGGAGCGGAGGTCCGGTCGGGCTGGCGGTCGCCGGCCTGCTGATCGCCGCACTCGTCGTGGCCGCGATCGTGCGCTCGAGGAGACGGCGATGAACCGCCGCCGCCCGGTCGTCCGGCGCTTCCTTCATCCCGGGGCCTGGTGGTTGTGGGCGGGTTGCGGCGCCTTCGTGGCCCTGCGCACCACGAACCCGTTGTTGCTCGGCCTCCTCCTCGCCGTCGTGGCCTACGTGGTGGTGTGCCGTCGCAGCGACGCCCCCTGGGCCCACACCTTCTCGGCTGCACTGCGACTGGGCGCACTCGTGATCGTGATCCGGGTCGTGTTCCAGGTGGTCTTCGGCAACCGCATCCCTGGGACCACGCTGTTCACCCTGCCCGCCGTCGATCTGCCCGACTGGGCCGGAGGCGTCAGTGTCGGGGGGCCGGTCACCCTCGAATCGGTGGTCGGGGCCGCCTACCAGGGCCTGCGATTGGCAGTCGTCATCGCTTGCTTCGCCGCCGCGTCGTCGCTGTGCAGCCCGTACCGGCTCCTCCGCAGCCTGCCCTCGGTGCTCTACGAGGCCGGTGTCGCCGTCTCGGTTGCACTCACGGCCGCTCCCCAAGCCGTCGTCTCGGCTCGTCGCGTCCGCGAGGCGCGCCGCCTGCGCGGCCGCAGCGGGAGGGGTCTGCGCACATGGACCGATGTCGCCCTCCCAGTGCTCGAAGGGGCCCTCGAACGGTCGGTGGCGCTGGCCGCGTCGATGGACGCCCGCGGGTACGGCCGACGGGGGTCGGCCGCGCCGATGGCCCGGCGGGGAGCGGCCGGTCTCACCATGCTCGGACTGATGGCGGCCGCAGTGGGAAGCTACGGCCTGCTCGATGCGTCGGCGCCGTTCGTGCTCGGCGTGCCGGCGTTGTCGCTCGGGCTGCTGGCCCTGGCGGGCGCCCTGCTGCTCGGCGGGCGGCGCTCGCAGCGAAGCCGGTACCGACCCGATCCGTGGGCCTTCCCCGAATGGGTCACGGCGTTCAGCGCTCTGGCCATGGTCGTCGGGATCGTGGTTGCCGGACGGACCGGCGCCGTGCTGGAACCGTCGGTACAACCGCTCGAATGGCCGTCGTTGCCCTGGGCCGCGGCGGCCGGGATCGCGCTCGGAGTGCTGCCGGCGTGGCTCACCCCACTGCCCCCGATGCTCGCCACGCTCGACGCCGTCCCGACGGCACCCGAGCGTCGGTCCTCGCCCAAGCCGTGGCCGCCGGTCGCTCCCTCGCTGTCGGTGTCGCCTTCCCGCGCCGAGGCGGCGCCGTGATCCGCTTCGACCGGGTCTCGTTCACCTACCCCGACGCCTCGGTGCCGGCGCTGCACGAGGTGTCGTTCGAGGTACCCGAGGGCGAGCTGTGCCTGGTGATCGGGCCGACGGGCTCGGGCAAGTCCACTCTGCTGCGGGCAGTCAACGGCCTCGTTCCCCGGTTCACCGGCGGGCGTCTCACCGGCACGGTGAGCGTGGACGGTCGTCCGACCGAGGCGTGGGCACCGCGCGAGCTGGCCGACATCGTCGGCGTCGTCGGTCAGGATCCGGCGGCCGGTTTCGTGACCGACCTGGTCGAGGATGAGCTGGCCTACGTGATGGAGAACCTCGGGGTCGACCCGTCGATGATGCGGCGACGGGTCGAGGACGTGCTCGATCTGCTCGGCCTTCACGATCTCCGCCAGCGTCCACTGGCCACGCTGTCCGGTGGTCAGCAGCAGCGTGTCGCCATCGGATCGGTGCTCACGGCCGGGCCCCGCGTCCTGGTGCTCGACGAGCCCACGTCCGCCCTCGACCCGGCGGCGGCCGAGGAGGTGCTGGCGGCCCTCACCCGGCTCGTGCACGATCTCGGCATCACGGTGCTCGTGGCCGAGCACCGTCTCGAGCGGGTGGTGCAGTACGCCGATCGGGTCGTCATCGTGGGTGGAGACGATCCGGCCGCCGTCGATGCGCCGTCGGGTGGACCTGCGGCCGGCCGGGTGTCGGTGGGAGCGCCGGTGGATCAGCTCGCCGTCTCGCCCGTCGTCCCACCGGTGGTCGCGCTCGGTCGGGCGGTGGGATGGACGCCGCTGCCGTTGTCGGTCCGCGACGCCCGGCGCCGGGCGGGGGAGCTCCGTGGTCATCTCGTGGGAGTCGACCCTCCGGCCCGTCGGGCCAGGTCGGGAGAGGTGCTGGCGAGGACGACCGGTCTCTTTGCCGGCTATGGATCTCTCACGGCCCTTCGTGACGTCGACTTCGAGGTCCGATCCGGTGAGGTGGTCGCCCTCATGGGCCGAAACGGAGCGGGGAAGTCCACCCTGCTGTCCCAGCTCGTCGGCCTGGCCGCTCCTCAGCGTGGATCGGTCGACCTTTCGGGGTCGGCACCCCACACGCTCGCCGCTCGCGAGGTGGTGCGACGCGCCGGGCTCGTGCCCCAGGACGGTGCCGTGCTCCTCTATCACGACACCGTCGAGGCGGAATGCTCGGCCTCCGACCACGACGCCGGCCTCCCTGCCGGTGCCACCCGTCGGATGCTCGACCGACTCGTCCCCGGGCTGGCCCCCGACGCCCATCCCCGTGACCTCTCCGAAGGGCAACGGCTCGGCCTCTCACTCGCCATCGTGTTGTCCGCCGAGCCGCCGCTCGTGCTGCTCGACGAGCCCACCCGGGGTCTCGACTACGCCGCCAAGCACCGGCTGGCCGAGATCATCGCCGAGCTGGCGGCCGAGGGCCGGGGTGTGGTCGTCGCCACCCACGACGTGGAGGTGGTGGCCGAGGTGGCGGACCGGGCCGTGGTGCTGGCCGAAGGGGAGATCGTGGCCGACGGTCCCGCTCGCGACGTCGTGGTGCACTCGCCGGTGTTCGCCCCTCAGGTGGCCAAGGTCATGGCTCCCGAGGCGTGGCTCACGGTCGCCGAGGTCGTCGCCGCGCTCCCGGCCGGGGTCCGGGCATGAGCGGAGCGCCCCTGAGCCCCGCGACCCCCACCGCGGCCACCCCGCGCCCCTCGT